>Ga0214542_1001185_pt1 | contig 52896 bp, 21 predicted proteins | sample CNSS1metaG_FD_160096 | JGI IMG/M metagenome (GOLD analysis project Ga0214542, IMG submission 160096) | Root nodule microbial communities from cowpea collected in UCLA plant growth center, Los Angeles, California, USA - CNSS1 | ecosystem: Host-associated > Plants > Roots > Nodule | place: USA... | reverse complement strand
TGTGTGTGTGTGTGTGTATGTGTGTGTGTGTTTGTGTGTGTTTGTGTGTGGTGTGTGTGTGTGTGTGTATGTGTGTGTGTGTGTGTGTGTGCACTCATCCATAGTGATTTAATTTCATTATGCACTCGAAACAAAAACCAATCATTTATTAAGAACTTTGAATTTATTTAAGCTTTTTGTTAATTAATTTAACGTATTTTGGTTGAAACATATTATAAAAATTAGTTTTCATAATGTAATTTAATATAAATAAGCAGGATTAAGTTTATTTTTAGTCTCTAAATTTTAACGCAAAATTAGAATTTATTTCCATTCGAACCACATTTTGGTCTTGAAACTTTGAAAATGAATTAATATAGTCATTTTAGCTTAATTACCTTCAATTATTTTGACATGCCAAACACGATTTATAACGGTATAAACAACTCAAATACTAGCATGAAACGTATTTGACATGATAAAAAAATTTAATGTAATTGAGTTAAAAGAATTATATCAATTTATTTTAAAAATTTGAAAACTAAAATATATCAAAATTTTAGATAAAAATAAATTTCAATTTTACGTAAAAATTTAAAAATTAAAAAAATATTTAACCAAAATAAACTACATGACTAGCTCGGAATTGGGCTTAAGGTTTGGACAAAATGACAAACCCTGTTACGTAATATTCTACTATTCTCTTTTTTCGGACCAGTCAACACACATAAAATAATTAATGACTAATGTGCCTGTCTGTATTTGAGCAAAATAAAAAGTAGTCAAATCAACTACTTAGTTAAAACTGACCGTTTTATAGTTTTTCTAAACCGAAATATCCGCAGCCAAGTGATATTTGAATTATAGCTTCCGCATAAAAAATATTATAGTGTCATTTTAATGTATTAATTTGACTTGAATATACAAATTTAAATGCCAAATTGTTTTATCGTTAGACCCGAATACAGTTAAATTGAAAACAAAGACATGTGCTACCTTTTATTTTAAGAATACTTATGAAAATTAAGAAAATCTTTATAAAATTATATACAAATACGTAAGTTTATAATTTGTAATACTCTTATGTAATTTTTAATTGTTTTTTAATTCCTTGTCAAGTATCATAGAAAGACCCAAAATCAAATACCATAAAACAATGAGCCCGATCATTAGGATATAAAGAGACTAACCCACACGTGAACTAGCATTAAAATTTTATTATTGCAGAATACTACAATCACTTATTTTTAACACAAAACGAGGATGCATACAATGCAATTGAGAAGTGAAAATGGGAACATATGGAATGTTGATATCAATGATGTTTGGGATCTGGACCGGAAGGACTAAGACGATTCAGCTTATGTTTGATGTTTTCCGTTGCTTTGAGTTTGAATCCTGCAACAACAGTCACAATTCCATCACCATTCAGTGTAAAATCCGAGTTCGTGGTTTGGCTTTCAAAGGACGGAGGGAGAGAACGTTGTTCATACATTGCAACAAATGAACACAAGACCAAGATAATGCAGAACCACAACTTTAACACTGCCATTTTAGATTTTGGAGTTCTAAAATATGAAGTAACTTATAGTCTGGTGCAGAGCCTCTGAGCAAAACTATGCGTATTTATAGGCCGGAATAGTAATCAACAAAAGAATATGATATTGCAAATAGTGTCATTAAGAATGTTATTATTATAATTAGCCAATAGGTTAAAAAATTGTTTGTGCTTCATTTGCACATGAAGTAAAGGTTTCGTATCAGTTTTTGTCCATTATGATTTTCCAATAAAGACGTAATGCTTTCTTTTGAGTTAGTCTATGATATGTATTTTCGAACCAAATCCTGTCAAATGTCATCTCTTGCTTCAAATAATAATTTGTGTAATACAACTTTATCAATTAAATACTAAATACTTTCCATATTTAAAACACCAAGATGAGAAGAAAAAAATAATCCTAAAGTCATGACCTAAAACACAGTCTCGTATTTGGATAGCTATGAATCTATAAACCCTAGACTAGCCTACTAGCAAACACAATAGAAACAATTTTTTTAAAGATATAAATTCTATGTTAACCTGTGCGTAAGTTCTTCAATATGCATTTACTAAAAATCAAACTTCTAAAACATTGAAGTATCTATGAATTGTGTCATACCATGTTTATGAGTTGATCGTGATTCAAATACTTACAAAATTTGTACCTTTTTTAATCCCCACTAAGTACTGGGGGAAAAGGTGTATATATATTTTGGATATATTTTTCTCTTCTCCAATCTCTGCCACCGACCATGGATTATGGGCTACCTAAAAACGGGTCACCCATGACTTGTATATTATGATTTTTCTACTCATTAAATCAAGAATAGTACGGTTAAAGAATCAGAAATACTGAAAGTGTGATCTTTAATGTTAAAAATATATCCCACCAGGTTTTTAATAAAAAATATATATATTTATTAACTCTTTAACCCTTATCTTTGAGGTAATGAATCGCAAAACCATACATATTAAAGTCAGAAGCTCTGAAATAGGTTGGGTTGTTTCGTGGTGCACCTAGTGTTTTAGGTCACTCACTACCTTTCATGGTCATTGGACGCTGAAGACAACTTGTTTTCTCTGCCGAGCGTGCTTTTATCAGGCCACACTTTCAATATAGTATGTGACAATATTGCCTTAAGAATTACAACTTTATACACAAATTATACTTGGTTAATCCTTTAGTTGGTGCAGTGGTTAAATTAGGACTTGCATTTAATTATGACGATGCAAGCTTTTTATTGATTAAAATAATAAAATAAATAAAGAAGGACACTTGAAGCTAGATTGCAAGACAATATTAGATATTAGTAGAGAGTACGTACAAATCCAAATATCTATGTATAAATAATACTGCTCGTGGTATAGATTACAAAAAAACATTACATCAAAATGAGAATCATCCAGCCATCATATGGTACTGTATAAAGAGGGATATTATGAGTCCACAAGTGTCAATTTGGCTCGGCCCATGGCTCGGTGGCCAGGGTCAAAAAAGTTCACAGGGAAAAAAAGTCCCTCATTAAATAAGTTTACAGGGTCAAAAACTTCATAAAAGCCTCGTGAGTCATAGCTAGACCGTAAATTTTCTTCTTAAACATAAAAAATATATTATTTTTTAAAATATATTATTAAACTTTTCGTCTTCGGCTTAAGGTCGAAAGTCCAGGTCCGTCTATGTCATTAGGGCCGTTCGGCCCGCCATGAAAATTCGGGTCGTTTGGCCTGTCTTGGTTGTCGGGACCGTCTGGATTGTCGTGCTTTTCTGTCTCGTCGGCCACGTCAATGTCTATGGACCCATCTAGGTCGTCAAGCTCACCCGACCCGTTTAGGCTAAAGGCTTGCCCAACCCGTCCAGGTAATTAGGCCCGTCTGGCCTGTCCGGGTTGTTAGGCCAACCTGACCTGTCTAGATTTTCAAGCACGCCCAACCTGTTTAGGTTGTCGAACCCACTAGGCATGTGTAACATCCCTAAGGAATATTACTTTAAAATAAATAATAAAAGAAATAAATTATATCAAAAGACACATTAATAATAATCCCAACGCGGGAAAATTTAAATTTATGAAAATCACGCGCCAAAACTTATAACATAAATAATTAAGCGTTACAAGTTCCCAATATTCGTGCTCATAAATAAAAACATAATGAAATACATGTGAGAAAAAGATCCTAGCTCTAATCCCAAGCTAGTCCTCACTCTGTCGCCTGGACATCCTCATCACCACCTGTATCAACATCTGCTCCCGTGTAACGAATCACACGATCATCGCCATACACAAACAGAAAGGGCGAGCTGAGAAAAAATAAAATAACCGGTATATAAAACACAAGATAAATCATATACCCATCTTATTCATCCTACATAGTTCTTGGCCAAGACCTTAACCCCAAGGCTTTATAGCCTTCAAATCATACAAATGGTTAGCCTTGGACTCGGGAACATGATGCTCACACGAACCTACCCGCTCGTGGTCCTCCCTCTACGAACCTCCCCGCTCGTAGTCCTGCTCTACGGACCTGCCCGCCCGTAGTCCAACACATGTGATCCACCAGCCCCGTACCTCCCCGCACGTGGCATCTCTCAACGTGAGCACGGAACATACGAACCTACCTCGCTCGTATCCCCACATGAGAGTAACTGGATATGAACCTCCCCGCTCATATCATCACATGTTATCCACCATCCATGAACCTACCCGCTCATGGCACAATATCTCCCAATCCAAGCAAAGCATCATTGTTAGAAAACAACACACCAAGAAAGCAAAGAACAACAGCATTTTCGCCTGGCTCGGCCCACACGCCGCCAGGCAAAACTGTTCCAGACCGCCTGGCGGTACCCACTCGCCGCCAGGCGCCAGCGTCCTTCCAATGCCAGTGTTTTCTCGTCACCGCCTAGCGAAGCTCGACGTGCCGCCAGGCGCCCCTCAGTACAGTGCGCTCCCCTGTTAAACCCATCGCCTGGCAGGTATCAGTATACCGCCAGGCGCCATACCAGAACAGTACCTTTCTGATTTATGGCACCTCAGTTAATCCAATTTACTATTTAACTCACTTACATAGACCACATAGGAACTCCAATATCAAACTCCCGCATAGGCTAATCTACAACTATCATATGTAATCCAGTCCTATACTTTGCAATGACCAACCCATCGAATTCAAGTCTCCCAAAATTAATCAAGAACACCCTTCAATATACCACGAAATTTGGTTGATACCACAGTCTCACCAAAGACTTAAACATTCACATCCATTTCCAGCAAAATGATTGTTAAACTCCTAGTTAATTGCTACTGCCTCCCACCTATTTCTTACCTCGTCCAATTTAAAAATCAAATCACTCTAAGGATCCTATTATAATGGTCGCCTCATACCGAATTTCACCACAATTCATCCATAAATACTTTCTCCCAAAACAGACTCGCAGACCTTCCCAACAGTCTTGTACATGGCTGGCAGAATTTCACCACATAACCTCTGGACTCGCTATCGCCTGGTGGCAAGCCTAGAGCCGCTAGGCGGCACAACAGCGTCTCCCAAACGCAGAATCCTCCATACCTGTGATTTTGTCAACCCTAACCAATATCCAGTCCTATTCTACAAACACTCCAATACGATAATATATATATATATATATATATATATATATATATATATATATATATATATATATAAACCATGGCTCCACTTCTGTTTGCAAATCCATTCGGAACATATTCCTAGCTTCTACCCTCACGCATATGATCATGCATGATCCATCCCGAGGGGGGTCTAAACCCTACCATTTTACAATTATAATCAGTCCAAGTTAGGATAACACCCAATAGGATGAGCATGTTTGAATTTCATGAATTACACTGACTCTTCACACCCACAACAACAAAAACAGCCAAATGACCGCGAACACTGTCGCGCCGCCTGGCGAATATTCATCCCTGCCAGGCGGTTTACGTTAACAAAAGCCAAAATCACACACAGATGGATGAACCGCCTAGAGGGCATGCATGTGCCGCTAGGCGGTTTCTGGGCAGAACCCAGAAAACACGAAAAATAGTGCAAACAGGGCAGAGATTCTATATATAGATGATCATATGAGGCACAATGTAATGACTACGATAAAAAGCACGCAAAAACAACTCCCCTTACCTCTGATCCTCGCTCCAAACACGGATTGAACGTGACTTTTAATTCAACCACCACCCTTGTCATTTGCTTGCACTCTCACAATGGCCTGCACTCCACTCCTTGCTCTACACCGTGCCAATTGCCTCAGAAACCTTCTCCCAAACCTTCACACTCAACCCTCAGCCTCTGCCCTCTAATCTCTTTTCCTCTCTCACAATTACTCTCTCTTAATTACCCTTTTAGTGCCTTACACGAATTTTAATAAAAAATCACACTAAGGCTAGTCCAATGTTTAATTATCCCTCTGTTTTCCAGCCCTTAGGTATGGTGTGATATGATTGAGGCATGAGTATGATGAGACATGGTTACACTTGGGTATGAATCTAATGAAATGTAACTCTGAGTGATTATATTGGGGGTGCGCTTGGTCGGGGCTCTCAATATGAGTAATGGAAAGTTGTATACTTCGTTGAGGCTCAATATGAGTAATGAGAAGTTATATATTTCGCCAAGGCTCAATACGTGTAATGGGCAATTGTGTACTTCATCAAGGCTCAATACGAGTAATGGGATGTTGTATATTTTGCCAAGGCTCAATACGAGTAATAGGTAGTTGTATACTCCGTTGGGGATCTTAACATGAGTAATGGGAAGTAGTACACTTCGTCAGGACTTGTTATGAGAGTAAGGAAAGTGACATCTTTGGTAAATTGGGTATAATAATTGGTTAAGTGGTTAATTATGTGATAATGTCATTTTGTTTAATATTACTTGGTTGTAATATGTTGATGATTAACATGTTGTGGTTTTGAGAACAAGTGATAGTTATAGCTTGGATGAGTTATGATATATTGTGGTAATACTAGGTGAGTTGTATGTAGATATATATTGTTATGTGATATGTGACAAGGTTAGCTCACCCTTGCATGTTTGTGGTTGTGGTTTCCACCTACGATAATCATACAACTTGTGTTATATGGGAGTAGATGATGGTGCAAATACAATTGTGTATGGATATACATCACTATGTGTCGTCCACAATCATTAACAACATGATTGATATGCAGACAGTCCATTCCTACATGGTTTTGCAACCAAAATGCGACAAGCTCACTACTCAAAGTCCAAAAATCATTTGAAAACCATCATTCTAATAACAAATGTAACATCCCGGTAGGATATTACTGATTTTAATCAAATTAAAATAAATAATAAAGTCACAATTATTTAATTGTCTTTCCCACACTGCAGAAAGTTAAAACTTTATAAAAATGCGATAGAATAAGAAAATCATGAATTAACTTCGAGGTTCTAACATCAAATCAAGTACAAAATCTATTTACAAAGGATAAATGTAAAATAATAACAAAATTCGTAAAAATAATAAACTTTGTAAAAGATTTCCCACACTAGCCCTTCTTTGGCTTTATGCCTCACCAGCACCACCTGCAACATCATTTACTCCCATGTAACAAATTACACGATCATTGTTAAACATAAGCAGATAGGATGAGCTAACATATATACATATATATATATATATATATATATATATATATATATAATCACAAAATCAATGTACGCACACTCATCAGAGAACACTATCCTCTGATTCCATAAACCATGGTCACCACCATGTTCATCCACGTTCTACATCTTTAGATGATAATCTTAAGATATCCTTTGTTGCCACCACCTACAAGCCACAACTTGTAGAACACGTGAATCATGCTACAAACCACATTCCGCAATGCCAAGAGGAGTTTCCAATACAAACCACAATTCGTCCTCTTGACACAAGATTAGCACATCACTGGCCACAACCTATGATTGCTCAATCAAGTGGAGACCCTCCGTACAAGCCACAACTCACACACTTACACCAGAAACACACACCATTCTGAGTCACAACTCAAGGAATGTCCAATGTTCATCCTTCATCTCGAGCCACAACTTAAAGGATGTCATTCCGAGCCACAACTCAAGGGATGTCATTCTGAGCCACCACTCAAGGAATGCTCTAGAAAATTCCATCCTTAAGCTATCACCCAAAGCCTTGTAGATCACGCAAATCCAAAGAAACAAGCCATAAGTTATGTAAAACTCTAAATCTCCTCTCGGACATGAAACCACTATTCCAAGCATACCATACAAATACTTAACCATGGACCTAGGATATACATGCTTCCACGAACCTTGCCATTATGACTTCAACAGCTTTTTCACCTACTTCTCTTACTTCCCATTCCATGCAAAACCATCCAATTAGAAACTATTGGCACCAGCACTACTTCAGATACTAGTGCAATAAAGAACTTCACCACTCAAAGGTGAAATTCTAGTACCTACCTCAAAACATGTCTAGGACTCTTCCACCATTGAGATCCTCTATGTCTATTCTTCATTGGTCTTTACTAGGTAACTCCTTATTCACGCGACACTCTGCCCTTGTAACATCCCGATCGGATATTACTAATTTTAATCAAATAAAATAAAATAGATAGTAATACATTAATTTAAACTTCCTTTTTCCAAAATGAAGGAAAAATGTAAACCTTTATTAAACGAATTCATCTAAAAACCATAAAGTTCCAATAATCATTACAAGTTCATAAACCAATCAAAATATTGTTTACAAAATATCCAAAATCCATAAAAACAATAAACTCTATAAAAGCTTTCCCACGCTAGCCCCTCCCCGGCTCTATGCCTCACCAACACCACCTACAACATCATCTGCTCCCGTGTAACGCATTACATGATCATTGCCAAACACAAGCTTATTGGGTGAGCTAACATATAATATAATATAATATATATATACACATCACAATTCAACTATACACACAATCATCAGAGAAACCTCGTCCTCTAATTCCACAAATCATGGCCACCACCATGTTTATCCACGTTCTACATTTTTAGATGATAACCTCAAGATACTCTTTGTTGCCACCACCTATAAGCCACAACTTGTAGAACACGTGAGGGAAAACATGTTACGAACCACACTCCGCAACGCTAGGTGGAATTCCCAATACGAACCACACTTCATACTCTCGACCCAAGATTAGCACATCATTGGCCACAACCTGTGATTGTCCAATCGAGTGGAGACCTTCTATACAAGTCACAACTCACACACTCACACTGGTAACACACACCATTTCGAGCCATAACTCATGGAATGTCCAATGTTCATCCTCCATCTTGAGCCACAACTCAAGGGATGTAATTATGAGTCACAATTCAAGGAATGTCACGTGTTTACCCTTCATCCCGAAACACAACTCAAGGAATGTCATTTCGAGCTACAACTCAAAGAATGCTCCAGCAAAGTTCATCCTTAAGGTATCACCCAAAGCCTTGTAGACCACACACATCCAAAGAAACAAGCCATAAGTCATGTAAAACTCTAAATCTCCTTTTACACATGAAACCATTATTCCAAGCATACCATACAAATACTTGACCATGAACCCAAGTCCTCGCATAATAGCCAAATACTCTTAACCACTTGAGCTAGTCTTGTCCTTTGTCTTCTCTCTCCATATTAATTAACTTAGGGACTCCCGTCTTCATATTTATTAAATAAATATTTATTTATTTATTTCATTTTTCTGGGTCTTACATATTAAGTCTTGTTTTGATGATTTAATCCAATTGGTTGGTTGAACCATATTTTGTTTTGATGAATAAAGTTGTTTCAGATTAATCTTCTAACAAGTGTTATTTTGAGTTAAAATTATTTGGAAAATTCCTATTTAATAGGATGGTATTAGTGTTGTGTTTTAAAGTTTGAAAAAAAAAATGTGGCATCTCTAAAGGGGTGTTACACATTACACCAAACTTTGTGAATGAGAGAGTTAGTTACTTCTAAACATACTGAATACAAGACTGATATTGAAATTAAATGTCTCCAGCTTTCAGAATACCCTTCTACCTTCAAGTGTAGAGATATCAAGTTTTTTTTTTCTAAGTGTGTGTTTTTTACCTATGTCAAACCCTCTATTTATAAACTTTCATAATTGGACTTGGACTTGATTTAGTACTTAAATAAATTGTTAGAGATCATCCTTGATATATATCTTTTAATCTTTAGAGATTCCATATCTTTGAAATATTCTACAATTATTCTGACTTATAATTTGACTAACCAACTTTTTGGATATCTGATATTGTTGATAATCTTTGACTATTCAATATTTCACTCATTCTCTTGATAATCTTTCTAAATCACTGAGATTTCCACTTATTTGAAAATATAATCCACACATTTATATTTTCCTCTTTTATTGAATAAAACCTAAAATACCAAATAAATTTCAAAAATAAAATAACAATTAAACATAAAAATAAATAAAATAAAAACATGATAAGGCCAATTATCAGTCATTATGAAACATTTATGAACTTGTATTTAGGGTCATGTAGTGTAAGGTTTATTTTGAGTCCTTGTATTAAGAGTCAAGTAGTGTAGAATTTTTGAACAATCTTGCTTAAGTTGTAGGGAAATGTTTGTGCCTAGCTTAAGTTAACCTAGGGTGATTAGTTTCATAACCTAGATTGGTGGAGGATTTCCCATACACATGATGCCACATGGCAAGCTCTTAGTGGAGATTTTTCATACAAAGGTAGTGGTCATGTATCATTATCCTAGTGGAGAAACTTTTATTAAAGTGATTTTGCACATGACACTCTAGGAGTTGAGAGTTTTCCTAAAATTGAGAGTGCCACATGTCATGCTCTCCTTCACCGAGATGTGATTTTTAGGGTTTGGTGCGAGATAACATTTTAGAATTTTGGTCCACTTTGGAGACACCTTACTTTATAAATAGAGGTGTCTCCCCATGTATTTTTTTTTTCACTTTGAGATGTGTAATGTTATGTTACCAAAATTATTTTGTGCTATAAACTTGTCTTTTAATCATTCCTAGAGCATCCTATGAGGTCTCTCTAGCCACCTTTCTCTAGAGTTAGTCCAACCTCTCTAAGAGCACCATCAACCACCACCACCAAAACCTCCAAACCCGAGACTCGTTTTCCCCATTACTCCATTCCACCTAACCTGAGAAAGAGGCTATCATTTGTCTCCTTGTTTCAAACACATTACTCTTAACATTGATAAATGAAATGAATCAAAGACTCGTAAGGAGGATGTTCAAGACCACATTTGAAAGAAAGCCATGCAAGAAGAAATTTATGCTCTTGAACAAAACAAGACGTGGACTATCACTACTTTGTCCGCTAGCAACACTCCTATAGGATTCAAATGGGTGTACAAACTTAAAACGCAAGGTTGATGGTTCAATAGAAAGCCATAAAGCACGCCTAGCGAAAAAAAGCTAAACACAATTATAGAAGGTATGAATTATCTAAATACTTTTTCTCCAATTGCTAAATTGCCCATTGTCCCGTTCATCTTTACCATTGTTGCATCAAAGAATTTGACTCTGAAGCAACTCGACGTTAATATATAACATCTTTTTGCATGGAGACTTGGATGAGATTATATACATTTAACATTTCTTTGTCCCATGCAAAGCTTCGTCTTTCCTTCAACACTGTGATAAACATGATAAGCAATACCACTTTCAATTTAAAATTTTAAAGAAAATATAAACTACTCGATCTTCTAATTCTTATTCAATGTGACAGCATACATTCACCCTTTCCAACACCAACCCCACATTATTAGTTTGTAAAAGAAAAACATAATCTATTGGAAGTGGTTGCAATTACTGTATTTATTATTGTTGGTCGGCATTGTATAAAAAGACCGACAATTTGGTCCTGTGTGAGAATGATGAATATACGATAGAAGATGAGAGGCCTGCATATATCGATATGATTTTTGAGCAAATTGATGCAACTATAATCTACTGATCAATACTACTGCAGAAGGAACACAACATCTGAATTGAGGAAACCCACTTTGTTACGAGGATATCATTTCAATTATATTCTTTATCTTATCCTCACAGCGTAAATGGCTTTATATGGCTTTTATCTTTTTAACAAACTTGGCATTATCGCAATTGACTTTCATATATACTATTTTAAGGTGCACTTTCATAAACTTTTTCGTAACCACAAAGTATTTTCCACTAAAAAAATGTATTAGCATACCAATTGTAAGGCCATTGCAGTTCTCGCATATACCATTGATTCAGATTCAAAATCTATAATATAACCTGCTTCGAGCATCAAAGTGGGAAAACTAATATTTCTCCCACACACCTTTACGATTGTGAGATAATGAGAGATATATAGTACAATCAAGAAAAGAAGAAAAAAAAAGTAAAAAATGGCACAAAGACGAATATGTAAGAAGGAAGAACAAAGAAAAAGTAGATAAGGAAACAAAAAAAGGAAAAAGGCCATGCATATCCAAATGAACATCAGAATGAATCTTCCAGCTGCTTAAAAAATTATTGTTCACCTAACTTGGATCTTCCTTAGGGACCTCTCAATTGGATAGTTTATCTCCTTTTCAATTAGCACATGTTCCGATAATGTAAAATTTGTGTGGGTGTTGAGATATCCTCAATCTTTTTTAAATATAAATGTTATCTAAATGAAAGATGACAAATTAACTAGTATTTGTAGGTATGAAATGAATAATATACCTTGGTTTTTAAATATAAAGACGAAAATATTTTACACTACTACAAATTCTTATATTACATGATAATTTTCTTGCAAATTTGTTAAAAAAATTTGCAAGAAAAGATTTTTTCCTGCTATTTTTTTTAAGAATTTTAATTGGCAGGTAATTTCTTCGTGGGTAATTATTTCCTACAAAATTATAAAATTCGCAAGTATTTCTTACAAAATTTGTTGCGAAAAGTGTTTTATACAAAATATTTTGCAAAAAAATTGGCAGCAATTTCCTGCAAATTTTTTTTTCAATTCAAAACAAAATTGGTAGGAAATATGAATTTTTTTTAGTAGTATTAATATATTAAGTAACTTAATATTTTTATCTTTATTATTATTATTTATAATAAAATATATTATTTAGATAGAGAAGTTTTTTTTTAAAAAAAAAATATCATTTAAAAATTGATTAGAGTAATTCGATTATTTAAAGTTATAGCATTTCGTATTGCATGTAAAAGTACAAATTTGAAATTCTTGATTATTTTTCTCATTTGGATTTATCGTTTATCTTTTTATTTTCTTCTCGATTTAATTTCAAATAGATATTATACATTATTTTTTCAATTAATATTAATAAAAGTCTCTTTTATATTTAAGTTTATTGTTATTTTTTTCATATTTATTACCTATACAAGTTAATATTATTATTAATGTTAGTTAAAACTTTTTAATTAAGTTTAATGATATTAGTCTGGTATTATCACAAATAATTTTATTAGGTTGATGTCGATGTGAACTAGACTCATTTTTCATTAATATCAAATAAGATTATTTTCAATGAATGTCGACCAAAACGTAAACTGAAATTATTTATTGATAAATGCTAATATAAGTTCTCTTTACTAAAAATTGGTAAAGCTATTTTTCAACAATTATTAATCACGAGGTTGTTTATTGACATTAAGTAAGATTATTATTCAACTTATGTAAGTGAAATTTTGTTTAGTTGATATTCATAGAAGTTATTTTTTAATTAACATTTTTATTAACGTTAGGGAATAATTTGCTGTATTTGTTATCATGGGTCCATAATTTACGCACTCATTAATGCGAAATGGGATCTCAAAATAAAGGAGAAAATGTGTAATTTATTGGGATCAAAGATACTTGTTTCAACTAACAGAGTGCAGTAAAATATTCCTTCGACATTTTTAGAGTAAATGTGTGGAAACTTTGTGGCGTTTGTTTTTATTCTCATGATAATACACGCCACCTTTTTTATTTCTATTATAGATCGTTATTTCATACTAGCAAAACTTAAAAACATACAAGTAGATCTAACTCCTCCATAGCTTGCCCTCCACTAATCATTAATTTCTCAACAGCTTTAAAACAGGGAATAATACGCTAAATTAATTCTTGGAACTATGAGTTTCAAATAATTTAGTTCTTCAAACAACCGAGTCTTTGTTTTGGAATGGATTTGAATATTTAGAAACTAAATATTCTAAAATAAGTTTTCATAAATTATAATTAATTTATGCAGGACTTCAAAAAAATTTAGTAATTTTATTGAAGAGAGATTTATAAATTAACTCATGCATAAATCATCAATTTGATCTTTTAGAAAAACTTATTAAATTTGTGTAGTTATTGAGAAGTGTGTCTAAACACAGTCAAAACAAAGAGTGGTGATTATTTGAAGAGTTAAAGTAAGAGAAACTCGTAGTTTCAAAAAAATTAATTTAGCGTATTACTCCCTGTTTTGAAATGATGGTGTGGATCTGGGCCTCCAGGACTGGCTCGATTGGGTCGGTAGTAGTGGCTTCTTGCTGCATTGCTATTTCTGAACCCATTGGTGTAGGAGGAGACCTTAACACTTTCTTCCATGGCTAGGCTTCTGCCTTCTGATCCTGGATAAAGATAGTGGGAAGAAGAAAATGGGTCATCATTCCTCAAGGGGCGACTCTCCGACATGGAGAATGAGAGTAACAGGAGTAGTAAAGTGCAGAAACAAATACTTAGTCTTGTCATTTTCCCTTCAAGATTCTGAAAAATGCTACACAAATTTGGTGTATATTCTTGCCAAGAGGTAGCATGTATATATATAGGTATATATGTGCATCAGGTAGGTGTTTACTTCATTATTTTATTTTATAGTGATCCAAGTGGAAGTCCTTATTGCATTTCCTAATTCCTTTTGTATTTATGTGAGCACTTCCCTTTGTACTAATGCTGTGTTTGGACATTTGTGCTTAAAGATACATTTTGGAGGCATGCAACTCCCCAATCTGTTGCCAAGTGAGTGTATAGCTGTGTCGTATACGAAAAAGAAAAGGGCTACTCCCATTTCTTACCATGTTGCCTTTCGACCTTTCAAGGATCCCACTGTGAATGATGAATAATTTCTCTAACTTATTTTTGGAGCTAATTAGAATGCCTGCTTAGCTGTTTCAATTATGTCTTTTTCTGATGTTTATCATGCTTCATCATTTAGTGTTTAGTTATTTGTTTCCTTCCTTGCAGGAGTTTGAGTTCATGGAACAATTAAGTTTCCCCGCCAAAAGAACTTACTTTTGTGAATTAAATTTTGTGCTTAGAAACTATTATATTCAATAAATAATGGCAACACTCTATTTTATCTCAAGAATTGCGAGATTCCTTCTCCCCTGTTCAGACTCTGGACAGAGGAGGAAAATAATAGATGATTCTTGATTATCATGTATAACTTATAATCACTATGATGTAATTTTGGTTACACACTTTGATTATCGGTAAAACACTAATTGGCAATCGAGTTCTATGAAACTTTGACAACCTCTTCAATTACGGGTCTTCATGTCCAACACTTCCAATCCAATAGCAATACATAAACGACATTTTTATCTCATTATGGTGAAGTGTCAATTTTAGAAAGCATTCTTTTCAATCTCTAGCATAACTTTCACTCGGCTTTTACATGACATTGTCGAAGTCATGTTTTTTAAGGAGTTAGAAAGTCATAAATTTGATCGTCTAAATTTTTAATAAGAAACAGATAATATATTCCTAGATGAACCTTTTCAATATTAATGATCAAACAGAATGAAATATCCCCTTTTTAAATTTTAGATGCATAAATTAGGTTCATTTTTATATTAAACAACATATTCATATTATTATATTAAACTAATCTTTTTATAAATAATTTTGAATATATAAATTTTGATGATCAATTTAACATTTATAATAATGCTTAATATATATATATATATATACATGCATGTGTATCTCTGTGTACTAGTGTAGTATATTTTCAATATTAAAAATGACTCATCGATGGACGCTTTGCAAATATACTCGTCGTTATGTTCTCTAGGCCAAAAGTCTTGACAATAGAATTTTCAAAGAAATGCAAAAGGATTCAGTTGAAAAAGCTAGTAGTTTCTTTTCTTTTTAATCTTTTTCCCTTTTCCTGTACGTAGTTAAAAAGATAATGAATGTCTAAGGTAAGACGATACATGCATCACAATTGACTTCATACAAATTTAAAACCACAATCAAACAAATGAAATTTTTTCATAATTTCTTATTGTAAGGAAAACAAATGTCAGTTAAGTTCAGATAACGCTGAAGGAATACATGTATTTAGTCCTTAAATTCAGATGATTACTGATACCTGAACATTTTTGTTTAGAATAGGCAACACGTATCAAAGATCTTTCAACATGCATACCTTCGAATGCAATAATTTGTAGCTGATCAAGTTTGGATCTCCTTAGACATCAACTGCGAAGCAAATTTCTGAACCTTCCGAATGTTCACAAAATGTAAGGAAATAACCAGCATTAATCTCTAAAATTAAATGACTAGGAGGAAATGAACAAAAAAATAATGGGAGGATATTTCTTCTTCATAAATGGGGTGATTAAGCATCAGCAAGTTATTGTCGTTTACTATGGCTCGAATTAACAAGTCTTTTGCTTCCTCGTGCTTCTTTTTCAGCATGTTACAAATCTGCAAGAAATCACACTCAGAAGGAAATCCACCATTAAAAATGATGTAATATTCAGGGTGAAAACAATTTGCACCTTGAAAGTGTGCACAGTTATGACTTAAGCAAGCTAATATATAATTTGGTTTTCGTGCATAAAAAATTGAACACAAGAACGGGGAATTTAGGAATAGAAATGGCTTTATAAACAAAGATATATATTATATATTCCCTTGCATGCAGCTTGGTCAGCCTCAGGCCAACATAGTCGTATCTCAAATTCTAAAACGTAAGAAATGACATGCGGTTTTACTTCGGGGAAACAAAAGCCATATTTTATTTTTACACACACCAGTCCGAATTTGGTCCTCAAAGATCTGGTATTCAAAATGGGAGCTTATCTAGTGAGTGTATGAGAGAAGTTAATCCTAGTCATACAACCATGTATAAATGATTAAGATTGTCATAAATTATAATTAGTTTCAGTATTAACTGTTTATATTAATTATAAAAGTTCAGATTTGTTGCTCTTATACTGTCATCTCTCATATGATAACTTCCTTCAAAATGTCTTAATACGGTGCTTAAAATAAAGTAAATGCAGTGTCACAGTAACTAATTTCAGAAATAGGGTTATTTTGGTGAAATTTATATATATATATAACTGTTTGGACACATGCCAATATTGTGTAAATTTTTCCCGCCCTTTTCTTACAGAAATTAAGCTGCTTTTTCATTTGTCCACTAACCGTGAAAGCACAGGTGGACTGTTCGAGTGGTACGTTAAACAGAATAAATACAAACTAGCATATTAGCGTGTTTGTTCAGTAGCCAGATCAACTTCTTGAATTCTATGAAACCGTTTTCGTATGCAGATGACAGAAGGTAACCATTCCAGCAGACTATTTTTTTTCAATATCACCCCTATATTGCTAAAATACACTTAGATATTGATAAGATGGTTAGTTGAATAATTTTAACATAACACTAAGATAGATCATAAAATGTTCAGATCACTTACATCTTCAAGTTCTTTCATGTAAGCTTCAGCCTTTTCAACATTGCTGTTATCTTCCATGAGTATAGAATTAGGTATTTCCACTTCCATCACTTTAATCTCTGATGGACTTTTAAGTCCAGGGGTTGAACGATTGTTAAGTAAATTGTTGGGTATACTCTCCACCTGATTTCATAGAAGGATATTTGGGTAATATATAGAGAATAAAACTTTAGTATCTATAATGATCACACTTAAATATTGTCAATAGAGAATTTGTGTCTAACGTTCCCTGTTATATGTGGCATAAAGTCTGTCTATTTATATTAGAAATCTAGGTATTGATTATTTATAATTAGATTGCCCGATTTTAGCAATTAGAATAATTGTGCCATTAGTGCTATTTATGGTTGTAGATATCTATGCAATATGTATAGATGAATGATATCACGATCAATGAAAGACATTAAAACGGAGTTCTTGACAAATATCCGTAAATCGTTGTATTTATCAGTACTACGCAGTAATCAGCAAATATATGACAACACATTAGATATACCAATGCCGTTGTGTACCTCTCCAATAACTTCTTCTGAAGATTCTTTGGAATCTCTGCAGTTAAGAATAGTTAAATGTCCAGCACCAGCTTAAAAATTAGATAATTTTTCATAAATAGAAGTTAAGGCAATCAACTTTCTCAGAACCTGCTTTTACTAAGGGTCTGAGAGATGCGTTTTAGGGACCTCAACGATGTAAAATCAGCTTCTGAAACCTGTGAAATTGATTCTTAGGGTAGCAAACGTAGCATATCTGTAACAATCAGCTTATAAGCATTTCTGTATAATTCTTTGATCACAAAGGTACCAAATCTTCATGTTAGAGTAACATAATTATGAAGTTCTTTTTAGGTTCTACATTCTTTTTTCTTTGAAGGAAAAAAAAAATCATTCCAGCCATGTGAATGGGAGTCAACCAGTGTCCAAGGGGAGGAATGATGCACCCAAAGTAGATAGCAGGAGTCAGTAATGACGACATTTTCAAGTGATATGATGTGGCTTGTGAGTGTCAAATAATTTATGAGATGAATTTTCCCTTCAATCATTCAAACAGTAAAAATCTTTAAAAATGTCAAACCTCAATAGTTTTTCTCTTCAAGAATGGGGTTGAGGGCTTCTGATTGTTACCGATGTCAATAGGATTGTCATTCTTTGATGCTGTATTACCCTGTATCTGAATGCTCTGGCCAGAGCTTACTATGGAGTTTGTTTCTTTTTGGTTTAAAGAAGTTGTTAGAATCCTGTTAGCTCCAAAGTTCCCGATATAAACAAAATTATTTAAACGTTCTCCGCAAGAAATTAAAGAGAACAGAAGAAGGAAGTACAACAACTTAGCACTCAACCTTGAAGTTTTTAAGCTTGAAAGAGCAGGAGTGACCTTGCAATTTTTCGAAGTAAGTTTATTTCCTTCTACGGAAGTTATCCTTGATTTGTGAGAAGATTCCTTGCCTGAAGCTTCTGGTTGAGAATTTACATATACTGCCTGGTTAGTAATTCTCGCTGTCTTCTCTGTTAAGCAGGACAGATTAACTTGAGAACTGCAAAATTCCATAAAGAATGTTACGCTCCAACTTATGATAATCCCAAAGAACTTCAAAGCATAAATTATTACTAGAAACACGCTACACCCAAGCATTAATTTTCAGAAATCAACTAAAACGATGTAAAATATTAGAGTCTAAATACATTGAATGAAAAAATGGTTAGCATTATTAATTAAAAAAAAAAGCAAAGAATCTATAGTAAGTAATCTCTAAGAAGTTTATCATAAATGAAACATCCAAGCATCAAAGGAAAGGAAACAAGTTTGATGAAGAATTAGGGACTAATTTTAATGAGAAAATTGGGGTCTACGATCATGGTAAGGACCAAAGCTCATATGAAGAAACATCTTTAGATTCTTTTATCATAGTGAAATAACATTTCTAGAAATAACAAAATTAAGAACCACGTAAGCAACGAGACACAAATACTTGTAAAAAGATCTATCTACTTCATATTCTTCCATCAACAAACTCTTGCCCTTTATTCATCTCATTCTTTAACAATATCTTGGATATTGGATTCATGTACCACTGATCACATGACTCCCCTACCTAAAAATTTGTCCTCCTACAGCAACAAGACAAGGAAAAGTTATAATAAACCAATCCTTAACCCTAAAAGATATTCTTCATGTTCCCAAATTATTCGTCACTTTAATTCTTGTTAAGAAGTGGAACTTAAGCCTAACTTAACCCCACAAATGGGTGATTTGTTGTTTAATCCAACAACACACATCCCTCATGCCGAGGTATATACATCTCGAGTGTGATATTTGACATTAATGGGTGATTTGATAGTGGCTGATAGGACATGAAACAATATGCCTAACAAACAACAAATCTCACTAGGATAGGCTTTAAGCTCAATTTAACAATGGCTCTGATACAATGTTAAGAAATGGACTTTAAGTTTAACTCAATCCTTTGTAAGGTGAAGTTTGCACCCACATATATACTCTAAATTGGCATTATCACAAGTTTACATTTGTTTTTTTCATACAAAATTAGTTGTTTAAGAATTCTTTTTATTTAAGTTTTTTTCGTAAAAGAAAATCAGTTTGAATTAGTATATCATTTTTATCGTATTCTATTTTTTTTTATTTTACTATAAAATTAGTTATTATTTAAAGATTTTGTTCATTTTATCTTACGATTCATAAGTTTATTTATCATCTTTCTATTCAAAATAAATAAACAATAATTTATGATTCGACTCAATAATCATGGTTGTACATATTTCTCTATTTACTTAGATCAAATCATATCTTTTCCGGAAGTTACCTTACCTCAACATATGAACATCTTGGTTTGGCACGGCCCTTTCTAGAAATGTGATCTTGTTGTTATTTACTTCTTCGCAAAATGATTGTTTATTTCCTGCCAACTTTCCTGAACATGGTGTAACATCAGAAACAATGCCCTCCCTGATCATGATCAGAAGTAACAGCCATGTCACATTCATTACAAGGAAGTAACAAATCTAATTTCTGCCAAAGTATCATTTATGCATATAGTGGAAAAGAGTCACTTTTAAGGTAAGAAACTTATAGCTTTACAGATTTCCAGGAACATACATATTACCTGGTATTGCTACTACTTCTAAGATGATCTTTACTACCAAGCAATGCTGCCGCATCCCTCATTAGTTTGCTCGAATCCGTGATGGAAACACCTGTCATTTTGCTTCCAGATCTTGTGTCTTTTGACCCAAAGTTCTCCCTGTTAAGAGATATAAATCAGACATTCTACCATTGTAGGCAATAACTATAATAGTTTCACAAGCATAACACCGTTTTTGAGTGATGGATCCAAGGACCATGTCAGCATTCTTTTTGTTGCCAAGGGAAATACCCTTGGTCCCAACTGTTGATGACGGTTGTTTTAAAGGTCTGTTGCCCTCTGGTGTGCAAAACACACTTGACTGCATATCATGGAGTTTATTATCTTTAATCAACACCATGTTTTCCACTACAGATTTACTGCATCAAATGAGTGAAATCATGAAAATAGTAAAATGCCTGCTACCTTACAGAACAGAATTGTAAGAAACTCAGCTAATAACAGAAAGAAACTATAACGCTAACATTCGTAATGACAATAGTAAAATGATGTAACAATTTTACCTGCTTGCAAGACCCAAATCACACACTAAAGTTGTTTCTTTATTTTCTTTGCTCCCATTGTCACATGAAATCTTGTTCAAGGCCTCAGCTCTAGAATTATTTTCATAACTTGTATACCTATTTTCTGGCTGAGGGTCATTAGTGACTCCTTGGGCATTTCTTTCTAGAGTAATTGCTTCATCAACACTGTTATCTGACTTAGTGATGTGATGTGGGGAGGAACGCTCCAATTGTAGGTCAACGGTATCAGGCTTCATATTTGTTGCCTTATCATTAATCTCTTGCATGTCATCCGAAACATTGATTTTTCTGGTTCCAGAAGAAAACATTTCCGTACATTGATATGTTGTCCTATGATTAATCTCTTGTTTATCTCCAGATACATTACTGACTCTTGTTCCAGATGAAATAACCTCTGTATGCTGGTCTGAGATAGTGTGCTGTTCTGAATCACTCTGACCTACTGACTGAGAACATGGGACATTGTTAACCTGCTCAGATACTGATTCTGTAAAATTTTCCTTCTCAGGTAAGTCTATTTCTTGCATGTCAAGATTCCCAGAGGATGAAATTCTGGAAACAGGACCATCCTGTCTCAAAACTAGATTTCCTAGGCTACCAACCATAGTCTCAGCCTTAAAAGTTTCAAGCTCCTCTGGTGCATGGGACTTAACAGCCGTGCTATCAACAGATGCATGAGCACCTTCATCATTATTGGTTTTAGGCCTTTTAGCACCTTCTTTATCACTTCCTTCGTTGCTTACAACCTTTTTTCTCGGACTACCGTTGGAAGTAGTATCTACTTGCACGAAGCTTGAATCAAGATTGAAGCTATCCAACCTATGGCATCAAAAGATGCAAAATTTTGAGAATAGATATATATCTTCAAACCACTCAACTGATGCTTCAGAAACCAAAAATAACAAATATGTACATTAAATGATTATAGCCTCAAATATTTTCAACCACTTACTCATTAAAATCAAAGCTGAAATTAAACTCATCTTGCTTTCCTCCTTTTGCACCAGAAATTTCTCCTTTCTTATCCTTAGACTGGGAACTCTTCTTTGGTGGGCATGTAAAATCAAGATCTGACATGTCCAACTTAAATGATGATATCTTATCAAACTCACCATCCAGATTAAAATTAAGGTCCCTAGCAAGGATTATTTGTAACACATCAAATTAGAAACTACAAACTCATAAGTCAAAATTGTACAACATAAGCACATATGTTTATCATGGTAATCTGCTGCTTAAATGAAAATCTCTTTTACATAAAACATCATAATCACAATAGATATGTAAAAAAGATAAAACTTATGAACATGTAATTTACTATATCAACCTTCTCCATTTTAAGTGTAAAATATTGAACCTGTCAAACTAAAGCCTTGTGAAACAGAAGGATTCAGAATGAAACCAATATCAGCACCCTTACCGTCTATATTTCACTTTTTAAAACCTAAATTATTAACTTCAGTATGTTAGGAAGACTTACATTTTTTCAAAATCAAATGGCTTCTTCTTTCCTTTAGAAACAGTGTCAAAGTCAAAGTCAATTGCATCATCATCTGCCATTGACATGGACTTCCAGGAGCTAAGAAATTTCTTTCCAATTTCATCACCTATTTGAATCGAAAAATGCAAAGAAATTGGTAATACTTGCATATATCCTTATTGTTGTTTTTACTCAACCACGAGAAAAGAAAATGTTTGGTTTTCTCATGGACTACGTGAGAATGCAATCTCACAAATTACAAGAAGTTGAAAGCACCTAAGAATGTTGCATCAATATAAAGGATTAAGGAATACATGAATTTAAAATATTTAAATTAGTAGCCCTTAAGTACGGTGTGAAGTTATTTTAGAAAGTTTTTTACTCTACTGAATTTTTTTTCCCCTTTTGTTATTATAATTTTAGTTGAAGATAATCCATGGTCGGATTTGCAGTAAGAGTGTTTCATTTGGACAAACCAAAGTCCTGTTTTCCATCCAAAATGAAATCAAGTTAAGGGAAGAATAAGGACTTCACCCAGAACACTATAAATGAACTGCAATAAATTGCTATGCTTATCTAACTTTTATGAACCATCAACATACTAGTTCCAAAACAGCGGTGACTAGTAAATTCTATTCAAAAAACTTAATGCACTGTCATGCAATCAATTCCAAGATCATCCATTCCTTCCTCTCATACTGTTACCTGTTTCCAATAAAGAACCAGAAAGAATCTACTTCTAATACTCACTACATCATGAAGTAAAAAACATTATAGAGAAAAACCTCGCGATGATTTTTTCTCCTTTGAATCTGCAGGTGAGGATTCCTTGTGTTCTTCAGTCATTCCTTCAGGTTGCTAAAGTTTTTGATCTACACCACAGACATTACAAAATCGCCAAATTCAAATTAAAAAGTAGGGAATAAATATTATCTAACCATACAAGTTCCTTGGCCACTCTTCTCCTAAATCAGAAATTTGTTCCGTAATAGATCATCAATCGTAAACATTACCAAAAAGATATAACAACTGCAGTTTGATATATTTGCTAGTGTTCCAATAATCGCATTAGATGAAAATAAACGGAGGCATATGCATGATTGTTACACATAGTTGCTTAAAACTTAAAAGAAACTTATCATAAATCAAGTATACCCTAATATATGAATGTTCAACAACCGAAATCAGTTGAACTTCATAGACATCAAACTTAATAGAATATTACCGTAATTGCAGCTGAGACATGCACGAAATGTGGAGATTCGCAAAGAAATGCGTGACTTACCTATCCGAGAAGCGTAGAAAACTCAATGGACAAGGAATCCGCAAGATGAAGGGGGTAAGAGAAGGTAGGAATTTTTATTTCCGCGACTGAATGAATGAGAGTGACGATAGACTGTGATAGTGTTTTTGTTAGGTTGTGATGAGGGAGAAAGAAAATACGAGAGAGAATCGTTTGGCTAAAAGAAAATGAACATGGAAATAGGAACTGCTTGATCGAATTAACTTATAAACACTAACGGCTTCTAACTCCAGAGTCCAAACTTAAGAAAGGCGGGAAACACGAAGAACCAAAAATGAAACGAGGATTATAAAAACATAGGTGAAAGAGAAATGAACTGAGACTAACGTAATAGAGGAAAAAATATCTACGGATCAAATCAGGGTATTTTAACTTTTTTTAACCGAGTTACCGCTAAAGGTAAATTATTGGATTTTGGTTTTGGTTCCTTTTTTAAAGTTTGCTTTATTTAAATCTTCATCTTTTTGAAATCTATAGAATTGTCAAATAGAATACCATATCAGTTGCTCATTTATGACATGTAACAAATTATTTAACTTAAAAAAATTAAATTAAATTTCTAGTTCATCATCTTTCTTCTTTTTTCTTGGTGAACTTATTCATTCTCCACCTTCATCTTCTTCTTTATTAACGAACATCTTCATTATCCAAACAGAGAGCCACAACAATAATCAAAACCCCTTTTCCATTAACATCTATTCTTCATTATCAACCTCACAACCTTCTCGATCCAACCATTCAATTAGCTTCCACTCAAGTCAACTTTAACTTCATCTTCCAAGTATAAAAAATCCATAAAATCACAAATTATGGAATTTCAAACATCACATTCATAGAAAACATAAAATCACTTTAATTACTTTGTTTTTAACGTTTTGAAATCTTTTGAAGGGTTGGTGAAAAATTATAGGGGAAAAAGGATAAAAAACCCAATCATTCCATTATTTCCACTCAACTTTAAATTTTTCAACTATCAAAAATCCCAACCTAAAAATTATTTGGAACAAAAAATTACAGAGAACCCAGAGAAATTAGCAGAAAATTATAGAGAATCCAAATAAATTAATCTTCATACATCGTAGATAAAGGAACCCCACCATCAAAATTATCTTCCTTTTCCGCTCTACTTAATTTTCTTCACTCGTATACACAATCAGAGAACTTGTTACCACCTTCATTCTCTTCTGCAAATCTGATTTAAAAAAAAAAACATCTTCCAACAGTCACCATTAACACACTCAACACTCACAAAATCCAACCAAAACCCTAATCGCATGTGTTGGTGAAGAAAGTGAAAAGCGGCAACGCAGGTGACGTTTATGGTCGATGTCACACTTCGGCAACCTCTCTTATCGCATTGATGTTAGAAAATGTTGCGGCTGGGTGGTGCTTGGCGTAGGGTGAAAAAGGATGGGGAAACCTCTTGCAATTCGCGTCAAAGGAAGAAAATATGGTCGTCAACGACGACCTCGATAAACGACGCAACGGTGAGCAGCATGGCTTCACTGGCCTCTCATGGTGAATCCAGATCTGAAACACACCAACAAGAAGAAACGAACATCGTCAATCCTAGTTGTTGCGAAGAAGCAAACGACGCCATTTAGCCATTTAGAACTTATGGGAGACAGGAGCATCTGTGGTGGGAGGAAGAACGGATGACATGTAATTTAAACATCGACACATGTCTAAAAGTGAATGGATGACGTGGTACTCTGTTTGTCAAGTCTAAAACAATGTTAACGGCGTTAATTTTTTAGGACTAATTCCATAAATTTTAAAAAGATGAGGATCTAAATAGAGCAAACTTTAAAATAGGGACCAAAACCAAAATCGCTTAATAGTTTAGGAACCAAAAACATAATTAACCCAAAATTAAATTACATATATTTTTTTTCATTTGATTAATTAAATTGATTTTTAAAATTAGAAATTTATCTATTAAGTACATGTATAATATAGAAAATGTCCTAAGGACATATTTCAATGACTTGTCTCTATTATCGAAAGGACCTTGTTTATGTATTAAGTGCCGTGAAAGGTAAAAGTAAGGTAAACGTAAGTGTGAGAGACAATGAGGGCTTGATAACTAGGAAGGGTCTAAAAATAAGATAAGATAAAAGTATGTCACTATTATTGGATTTGAGCAAATGAGATCGTGTTATATGAGCTTGTTATTGAAATCAATGAGATTGAATTTGAAACTAGTATGAACAAAGTTGAAGTTGAAGTTGACAAACCAACATGATTATCTTCAAATCATTAAAGTGTTATCAACTTTGATGTCAATATGAGCAAGTTGAAAAATTTTCCTTATTTATGATTGGATCAAATAAATCAAGCTCAAGGTACGCTATTTACCCTTCGTCACATTTTACAAAATGATCAATTGACAATTACACGTGAACGAATCGAAAATAGTTGTCAAATTACTTTACGTGATTTTTCTAAAAATAAAACACAAAATTATTGATCTGAGATTTTTTTTTCCCTTTCCAAATGGAGATTTAGGCAGAATGCAGACTTAAACGAGTGCAGATTTAAACAAATGTCTACTATATGTAGTTGGATGTGGTAGATGTTGAAAGTGAGTGGAGTAAATGATATGGATAAACAAGAAAGAGTAGTAGATGATATGGATAAACAAGAAATACAAGATGGTATGTGCCACCGAAAGGAAGTTAATGATACAAATGAAACTTGATTTATTATTCAATTACATAAATGTTAAATTATTTGATTAAATAATTATTTAAAAATAAACTTTATATATAAAAGATACTTCAATTAGGTCAAGTTTCACTCTTATGTGCCACTACTCTCTCCAACAACTTTCCTCTTTCTTTCCTCTACAAACATCTATAAATCTCTACAAACTTACCATCTATTTGAACATCTAAGAGCATCGTAGGACTTCTGGTGCTAAGGGATATCTTTTAAATCCATCAGTAGTAAAAGCAAAAGTAGAAAATATGAGAAAATGTTGGTGGTTCGATATCGTGAGTAGAAAATGATTTAAGATAACTAAGGGAAGTTAACTATTATTGTCATTTTAGCTTGTTGATATTTTTATTGTGTGCTTTTGCATTGGATAATGGAAATGTGATAATGTTGCATGTTTAATGGTTGATGATATGAATGTTAAAGAGTTCTTATGATCTTGCGTGTTATTATGTGGATAACTTGTGATTCTACTACTGTTTATGGTTGAAAAAATGGATTGTATTCTGTTGTTGGGTGGATTCTACCAAAATGTATTATTTATAGGATTTTGGAATGAATCGAGACAATGAGGTTTGTAACGTCCTAGTCGAAAATTACTTATTTGCAAATTAAAATAAGAAAATAACAAAAAAATTTACATTCATTATTAAGTACTTTCCCAAAAATGCGGGAAATTTAAATCTATTTCGACATGCCAATTATAAATAAAATTCACGACGTTCATTTATTACAATTATAAACTGTTTATAAAACCATTACAAAATAGTCCATAAAACTTCCATGAAGAAAACTATTAAAACTCTCATAGTTGGCCCCCACTCCGACTCTAGGCATCCACATGCTCACCTGCATCATCATCTTCTCCCATGTAACAAGTTACATGATCATCATCAAACACACACAGATAGGGTGAGCTCAAATACAAGAAAGACAAATACAACATGACATAATTAAAGCATTTCATAACCATGACCCGTGTTAGCAACCCAAATCCTCAATTCTCCCTTGCAAACATTCTGTTGGACGCCTCTTGATTCTACACTCTTTGATGAGTACATCGATCAATCTTTGCTGCACGAGTGTTTATTCGCCCCTCTGACTATAGGCCACCACCTAATAGTCCACAAGCAGGAATAAATTGTCACGGCCATGATCCACGACACCAAGTGGAATTCTCCAATACGAACCATAGTCTGTATTTGTCCCCAAACTACCAAACTCAATCAGTTTCACTAAAGAGGGCAATCTTTCGGAACCCCACCAAGCCACAATCTCGCACACTCCACTAGACTTCTAAAACCACCAGGCTACAACCTCGAGTGGCCACGTGTTACCCCAATATAAGTTACACTCGTAACTGGGCCCCCAACAAAGCATCGCATCATAACCTTCATCCAAAGCAAATCATTGGTGAGTTGGGCACTGAGAAGAGAAAAGATTTCAGAATGGGTAAAGATGGCATCTTGCATTTCAGAGAGAGGGTTTGTGTACCTAGGAGTCCGATATTGAGATAGATGCTCTTGGAAGAAGGGCATAAGAGTCGTCTTAGCATACACACAGGTATGAGTAAGATGTATAAAGATTTGAAAGCAACCTTTTGGTGACTAGTATGAAGACAGATGTGGCAGATTATGTTACTTCTTGCTTGGTATGTCAGAAGGCGAAGATTGAACATCAGAGGTCGGGTGACACGTTGAAGCCTTTTGACATTCCCCAGTGGAAATGGGAAAGCATTTCCATAGACTTTGTTACACATTTGTCGTGGTTAGTGAGGGGGTACGACTCCATCTGGGTAATAGTGGTCAGATTGACAAAATGTGCGCACTTTCTGTCAATTAATCAGAAAATGTCTATAGACAAATTGGTAGAGTTGTATGTCAGAGAGATTGTCAGGTTACATGGAGTACCAACAAGTATGGTGCCAAACAGCGATCCGAGGTTCACATCTAGGTTCTGACAGTCACTACAGGCAGCATTAGGCACTTAGTTGATTGTGTGAAAGGACTTGGGTTCAAGTCCCATGTATGCCAACTATGCGTTATTATTGGGAGTCTCTCAAGATGAAGCAAATTTTGAGTTACCCAGAAATCTTATGCACCGCCTGACGGCACGGGGCTTGCCGCCAGGCGCCATCGCAAAGGTAGCTATCTTGGCGTGGGAGAGGGGTTTATGATGGCTTTGTGATTCTGGAAGGTTTGGGGCTTAATAAGCACAAGGTTGGAGACAGTATTTAGATATAGGCCTCAGAGATAACTTGTATAATTGAAAAGGGGGAATTAAATTCAGTATTTGGTGAAGTGAGGGATTTTATAATGCAGTAGACGTAAGGAATATTGAATGGTATTTGGTGAAGTGTAAATGGTGATTTTGAGTGACTAGTAAGATAATATAGGGAATTCATTGCAAAGGTACTAGTGATATGGGAAGTAGGAGCTCATACAAGTATATATATAATAAATAGGATGAATCCAGGTAAACCTGTTAGACCTTAGAAAAGATTAATATATTTAGGTAAATCTGACCCATGGAGAACTGGGCTGATATCAATAGTGGTTCAATTCTAAGGCAGGTGGGGTTGATATCATTGATAGAAGGCATACGAGGAGTTGGGAATACGTGATACTAATGATGACCATTAACATAATTAGAATTGCAGAACTTTTGGATTGGTAACCTTGTTGGTGATAGAGTATTGTAGGCACTCATGATGTGTGCATTACATGACGAGGGAACTGATTGAGTGAAACTGTGAGAGAGGGTGTGAGAAAGTAATCCAAAACCTAACCTAGAATTCATAATTTATGGACTATTGATATGGCGCCTGGCGGTGGTGTGCGAATCGCCAGGCAATAGCTTGGATTTAGAGAGCAACCTGTATGCGTGATGCTTAGCGGTAGAGAGTGTTCTGCCAAGCGATAGATGCAGGGCTGTGAGGGATGAGGCGCTTGGCGCTTGGTGGTACGTTTTCCCCGCCAAGCGGTCTGGAGGCGAGCAACGCCTAGCGCCTTGTGAGCAACACCAGGTGGTTTTGCTGCAGGGAATTGGTGTTATGCGTGCTATGATGTGCGTGATCTACAAAGCTTCTAAGATACCTTAAAGGTCGGCTTGCTGGTGTTCCTTAAGTTGAGGCTCGAAACGTATCCCTTGAGTTGAGCTCGGGATAGGGGTTAAGCACGTGACATTCCTTGAGTTGTGGCTCGAAATGACATCTCTGGAGTTGAGCTCGGGATGGCGGATGAACATGAGGAATTCTTGAGTTGAGCTCGGGTTGGCGAGTGTTGTTGGTGTGAGTGTGCTGGTTGTGGCCAGTACGGATGGGTCCAGATAGATTGTCCTCCTCAGTAGTTAGCTGACAAGTTTTGTAGTCTTGGGACGTTGCGAACTATGTTCGTATTTGGGAACTCCATCTGACGTTACAGTGTGTAATTCGTAGCATGGTTTCCCGCACGTGCTCTATCGGTTGTGGCCGATAAGTATGACAACAAGACATCTTGAGGTACTCACTAGGAGACGTAGAACACGATTAACATGGTTGTGGCCATGTGGTATGGAATCAAAGGAAGGAATTCCTTTGTTATGATTGTGTAATATATATAACAGTGCTATATATATATGTTTGTTTTGTTAGCTCACCCTATCTGCTTGTGTTTGGCGATGATCGTATACGCGGTACACGGGAGCAGATGATGTTGCAGGTGGATCTGGTGAGACTTAGAGCCGGAGCGGGGCTAGACTTGGGAAGAGTTTTTATCAGTTTTTTCATTATGTTTTGGAACAGTTGTAATAATTTACATTATTAGACTTGGTTTTTATTATAGATTTTATATTGAGTTATAATAGAGATTTTGAGAACATTTATTACTAAATAAAAGTTGAAATTTTCCACGTTTTTGGGAAATGAATTTATAATTAATGAGATTTTATTTTCTTATTTTATTTTATTATTTAAACCCGTAATATCCGGCATGGATGTTACACGACACATCCATGGTTTCACAATTCAAGTTATACTTATTCTTAAATATGATGCAATTCCTTATGTCCTCATTCCTCTACCAGAAAATACAAGCCACATCAAATGTAAATTATCCTCCCAATTGACACGTAATTACAACTCCCATGAGGCAATGAGCAACATCACAGTTAAACACAATATTGCTTTGACACACATAACATCGCCATTACTAACTTATCACACATAGAGTTAATTATGCCACACACAAGATTTCCTTCTCAAACCTTATGCTCAATTACTCACGTTATGTGCCAAATTTATAGATAGCAACACCCAGAAATCCAACGCGAAGCAAAAATTAGCTTGTTATTTGCGCCTGATGTATCGCTTGGTGACAATTCATGTGCCACCAGGCGGTGCATACAAATTATGGGTTCTGTCCGGATTTTCCTGCATCTACGCGAACCCTTAAACTCCCAATTATCAATTCCAGTACGCGTTTTGGTATAATTTTAAATGTTTAACATCACACTAGTTCCTGCCAATCCAATTCAATATTATTTTCATGCAAACAATACATCAATTCTAACCTAATACATATTTCATCGTTTCAAAATCCCATATGAACCCTAATGCCCAATTGAATCTCAATTCTTACCAATTTCATATAAAGTTTAACTCACAGGCAATTTTTCACATTCAACTCACCCACACATGCATATAGAATCAACTCGAGCATCACAATCGTCACAAAAACCACCACAAACCATGAATTGGGCAAAACAGTACACGTCGCCTAGCGGGTCACACTTAGCCGCCAGACGGTTCATAGGGAAACTCAGGAACTTGGTTTCAAACACATGTGTCGCTTAGCGGCAACTCATGTGGCGCCAGGCGGTTTTTGAAAAATTTTAGAAACACGAACTGTTTATTACATTTTTGGCAGAAATTAAGGTGCACATGCATTCCAATCAATCAGAAATGATACATTGCATATAAAACACGTAATAAAACTCCCTTAACCTGGTATTCGTGCTCCAATTGCCAAAACTTTAGCTAGCTTTTTGATCCATAAGGTCTTCTCTTGATCACCCAAAATTCTGCTCTTTTCCCTCTCTCTCTCCCACACCAATGGATGCTTGGAATACTCTTGCCCCAGTGCACACAAAATTCAACAGTGTTTCACTCTCCTAATTACTCTCTTCCCTCACTTACTAACCCAATTTAATCACTTTTAATTAGAAAACAAAAATCTAATTAAAAGTGTCTTCATGGCACTTCAACGAAAATCACAATTATTTTATTCGAAATAACACCTGATAAAAGATTCATCCAAACCTCTTCATTCATCAATATGAAAATATAGTTCATATAAACAATTAACTTAATTCGTTCAACGAGGTTTAATATCAAATCCTTTAAGTGAAAACTCGAAATCACTATGCTATTACATTTTATTTCAAAAGAACCTTTTCAAAGGTCAAAATAAAACTTCCCAAAGCTTCTCCACAGACTCCGCACAATTAAGCTTCTCTAATGATATGTGCATCAACATCTACTCCCTACAACGTAAGTCATACGATCATCGCAGGTGGAAACCACATCCACAAACATGCAAGGGCGAGCTAGCCATGTATCATATCACATAATAGACATATTAACATGTAACTCATGTTATAATGTAACATAACTCATTCACAAAAAAAAAAAAAATAACTCCACCAATATATGTTCTCAATACCACAACTTGAACTCATCAGAATATTACCACCAAGTAATATAATGGTATGTCACTTTCTCATTGCCAACCATTATACCTTTCTTGCGCACCAATGCCTCTTGAAAAAGTCATTTCCTCTGCTTTTTATATACTTACTAGCAACAACTCTACCCACTCGACAAAGCCTTAGGTGGAACACTATTGCTAAGCTTATGCTAAAGACTTACAAAGAGAAGAAACTCCTTTACCCTGAGTCGACAAAGTCCTTTTGGTAAAGAAACGATCCTGGCTTTACAACTATCATATACATCATACCTCATCACAAAATCAAACATACCTCAACTCATCATGCAATTACATCGTATCATGTCACATCATCTTAAGATTAATCATAAATCATCATCATATCATAACCCAAGCATTATTTCCTTACACTTAAGGATTTTAACATACAACTCACCTAAAAATTTTGCACTAAATAATAAAGAAACAACCACATTTTTAAACCAGCAACAACATCATGTTAAAACAACCCACAACAACAAAACAACAAGTTCCACATATGACCAATGAATTTTTTCACAACATGTGGATTTAGCTCTAGAAAACAAAATGCGAACCAACAAGTTCCACAAGTGACTTGTGGATTCTTCCATAACCTGTGGATTTGACTATAAATATACAAGAGTAAAAATAGCGAGTTCCACTTTTAGATTAACTATGTTCATAATTTTTTTTCTGAAAAGAACATAATTGAGACATCTTTTCAAAAGTTGAAACTTAATTGACACATTTTTAAAAACGGGTACCAAACTGACACCTACGAACAAAAGTAGATGCCATCTGACTAATTAAACTAAAAAGAATTATTCCATTCAATTGAATAATACTTATCACATTATGAATTAATCGCTTAAAATGTTAATCACTTAAAAGAAAATAGTGTTTATCAAAGTAAAACAAAACATTTTTTAAAGTCGAAAGCGACACTTACTCTCTCTATTGAATAATTTTTCTCAATCTCTTTTAAATTTTTTTAAAATTTACCGGTTCACGATAAACTGTATTTGGAATCGTCATTTTTTCAATTTATATTAGTTAAAACTTATTCTCTTATATTTTTCATTTAACACTACATATATCTAGTTAAAATATACTTTTCAGTGATATTTCCAAAGCTAAATTTGATAGCCATGTATAACTATACAAAATATTTTCATTTTAATTAATTTTTGCTATTTCTAATATGTTTCGATTCCGAGCCTCGAAACAATGTCTGCTTTAGAGCATTTTAGCTCCGTCAGGGTTTTGTTCTTAAAAGGCACCTCGAAAAGTGGAAGGAGATAAGAGTATTTAAACTTTGCTTGACCTCAACTTCTAAACAATGTAGAACTTATTGGATGTACCAGAACATAATATAAATCTATTTAGTTAAAGATCACACTATAGACACAATTATATAAATATATAATAACTTTTTTTTTCAACATAAATTTAATTTTCTAAAATTATTTGTTTAAATAGAAACTTTATATTTTTATATGTTATTTTTTTTATCAGATCTATTAATGTATAACTAAAAAATAATATTTAATCGAATATGTTGCTATAAAAAAAAGTTAATAACAATGTGTTATAATCGAGAAATAAATACATCTTCTATGTTTTCTACAAGAAAGACGTGTTTTTTTTACGATTTGAATACCATAACAATATTTTAATTTTAATTTAATACCATAACAATATGAAGAAGGAGGAGAAATATAACTTTTTGTTTTATTTTTGTTTTATAAAATAAATATTTTCCTTTTAAAAATACTATCAAAATTACAATTATAATTTAAACACAAATAAAAAGTTTGTTGTAGTTGACACGCTGCTTGGTGCCTTTGATTCGTGTAACGCCGTCGCCTGAAGCTGCTGCCCCTCGTGACGTTTTGTTCGACGCCGTCGTTAGGTTAGTTCATCCATTTCACTTTCGATTTATCTTTCTTTGATCACAATTATACTGTGAAGGAGTATGTTCTTGTTAGTGCCAGTCATCGAGGGAACCGTTTACTTGGTTTTAAATTGATTTCTTCTTCTGCCACCGAGATTTTGGATCTTCTCGAAAAAGAGGAGCCTTGTGAAATTTCTGTTCGTTTCGACGAATTTAGAGCCGTTCTTGGCATTTCTGTCTCTGTACTAAGGCGTAGCGATTTGTTAAACACGTGTAATTAATTTTCATCACTTCCCATTAGATCGTTGATTTTATCAATTGATATACCAATTTAATGCTTCCAACAGTGTGATGAATACTTCTTCTCCAAAACATTATAAAACGACCTTCTATTTCTACGCATAAATATGTTGATTGTTCTGTATCTCATATTCTGTGTGTGTTAGTACGTTGAATTCATTGCATTGATTGAATTCGGTCCAAGTTGTGATTGGAATGGATGAGCCACATCAGAAGCAAAAGAACAAATACAGTATAATTGTTCCTACATATAATGAGCGTCTCAACATTGGTCTCATTGTTTACCTAATCTTCAAGCACCTTCGGTAAATTCTCCATCTCATGATTATATCTGCTCCCTTTTAATTGTTTTTTCTTCTCTATTAGTGAATATATAAATCATATCATTTATAAGTGGAATTCTGAGCAAGTATTTTATGATTTGGGCATCATAAGCATGTCTATATGTAGAATGTAAAAAAATAGTAATTATTCTGTATATATGGCTTATCCAAAACATAAAATTTTAGCAAGAAAATGCCTTTTCTCCTGGCAAATTTTTTGTTTATGCCATCTGAATATATGATTAATCATCAATGTGAATACGTTTTCTTGCTTAATTTAGGGATGCTGATTTTGAAATTATCATCGTGGATGATGGGAGTCCTGATGGTACTCAGGATGTTGTAAAACAACTACAGCAAGTTTACGGAGAAGATCGAATCGTAAGCAGTGACTTTTACAAATTTAATTTTGATATAAACACAGTATTCATCCATGATTTATTCTGTTTTTGGGATATTATTTAGAGTAACCATGCTTATTCCTGTGGTTCCAGTTGTTAAGAGCACGGCCTAGGAAGCTGGGTTTAGGTATGTTCCTGACACTTGCACCAAATGTTTTATGATAAATTAGCGTTTGATGTAAATAATCTGCAGGAACTGCTTATATTCATGGCATGAAACATGCATCTGGAAATTTTGTTGTCATCATGGATGCTGATCTGTCACACCATGTAAGTTTTATTAATCAAATGTAGAGGATAGTTTGAATTTATTAATGATAACAGTAGACCTGTTTGTTTTGCTATATGACTGATTGTCGTGCATTTCCCATGTTTCAACGTAAAATTTGTGGTTGAGTTGAACTTGGCTACGTAATCCAAATTATGTTCAGCGGTTGAAAGTCAAGTATACTTAACGTTAAAACAAATGGCACATAATCAATCACAAAGCACTTTCCACCCAGAAACAAACAGGCTTTAGGTTTAAAAAATCAAGGGCTGGATGAAATTCTTTATCGGATTTTTAGTTTGGAGAATTTATTAGTTGCAGAATAATTTTTCTCTTATTTATTTGTCCTTTCTTATTTATTCATTTCTTTTGCAGCCAAAAAATTTGCCAAGTTTTATTAGGTAAAGAGAGCTTCTAGTAATTTCTTTCTTGTTTTCCCATTACCTGGCACAATTTAATCCTTCCTTTCTGCACTTCAGCAAGCAGTTGGAGACTGGTGCTGATATAGTTACAGGGACTCGTTATGTTAAAGGTGGTGGTGTGCATGGATGGAATCTTATGCGCAAACTAACTAGCAGGGGAGCAAATGTTCTTGCGCAAACACTTTTATGGCCTGGTGTCTCAGATTTGACTGGATCTTTTAGGTAATAAAGCTTCATAATTGGTATTTGCAATTTCATGAGTTTCATTTGCTCCTCTGTTCCCTGGTTTGAGAGGGATGTATCATTGTTCTTTGTAGACTTTATAGGAAATCAGTGCTTGAAGATATCATTAGTTGCTGTGTTAGTAAAGGATATGTCTTTCAAATGGAAATGATAGTACGAGCATCCAGAAAAGGATACCATATTGAAGAGGTACGGTTTCTCAATTCTTGATTATTATAATCAATATTAACCTGGTTGTTGTGATGACTTTATAGATCTTGGGTTCGATATGTAATTGCATCAATAGGTTTTTCATCAAAGAACAGGCCCAATGCAAACAGCATCTCTTTTTCATTTCTTTCGGTTTTAAGCATTTCAACAAGGGCCTCCTGGAGAACCTAACAAACACTATTTAGGTCTACATTTTCATTGTATGATTTGAGAAGTTTTTTACCTGCTAGTTTTTTTGTCCTTGTCTCTAGTGCCTTAGTGTAGCCATAACAAAGGCCTAGAGCATTTGGTATTTTCATTGCTTCCTCCATGCCTCCCAAACCACCCACCAAAGACCCGGATGAAATCCTTCATGCTATTCAGGATTGCCTCTCTGCCATTCAAACCCACATGGAGTCACAAGACAATCGTGAACATGATATGGAAGCCAAACATGAGAGCTTGCACCCCATCCTTTACCATCCTCGTTGACCAGGTTTCATCTTTGTCCCACCCCTTACTTTTTTTTGACCCTTGAGTTCACATGCTCATATTTCATGGCTCCAATCGACGACCCCTAGATCAAGGGCCACACATCAACATCTCTGCCTTATATCACAACCCAATTGGGTCAGAGTTACCAACATGCCACCACAATGTCCATTGAAGGTCACCGTTATCTCTAACCACTTAGGCCACCCAAACTCCAGGTCGCTTCTTCTAAAGGACCTGACCCCTTAGACTGACTTTTTCGAGCAAACCAATACGTTGCCTTCTACCAAATCCCTCTTGAACAATGTCTATCCATGGTGGCTTTCCATATGAAGGATGATGCCCTAAGTTGGTTCAAATTAATGTGCCAAAGCAACCTCCTTGTAGATCGGGTGTCCTTTACATGTTCCCTCTGTTTTGGTCCATCCTCCTACACAATCACTAGGCAAAACTATTTAAGTTACACAAAATAGGGTTAGTTACAGATTATCAAGTATGTTTTGAAAACTTTGCAATTGTACTGCTGGCCTCTTCCTGGATATTATTCTTAATTATTTTTTATTGTTTCTTTCGCCATATATTTGTGGTGAAATAACCATAATCTTATTCTATATCACAAGCCATTAGCCTTGCTAAATTGGTCAAAGATAAGATTCACAACTCTAAAAAGACACCTTTTCGGCCATTCACACATACTACCTCTACCTAGAATACTTCACCACCCATAACCTGTACACTCATGCATTACCTACTCTCTCTGCCACCCTACCCCTGAAACGCCTCACCCTAGACAAATTGCTAGAATATCAAGTTCAAGGACTTTGTTATAATTTTGATGAGAAGTTCACACCTAGTCATAAATGTACCACCTCTAATTTTTGTACGTCTCTTAGATGACCCAGATTCAGCCACAACCAGACTACTAAGGAACCCCCTTTACCATATCTACTAGACACTATCCATGCTTGTATGTTGTGGCAATTAGCATGCCAAGAAGAGGTGGGTCGGGTTATATGTTCTAAACCTGCGAGCCACTTAACCCGTCCCGCCTGGCCCACCAGCCTGCTGGGCTACAAGACGGGCCAACTTGCTATAACTCGTCAACCTGTTTTCTTTTTTGTTTATACAAATCTTTTCTCTTCCCTTCTTCCTCTTTAGCGGAAAAACCCAGAAAGCCCCACACGATTTTTGATGTTCTTCTTAGCCAAAACAACACATAATCCACACCCACACATGAGGCGAAAACACAAGACAAATTCCCATCCCTCAGCGACAACTATAGCGATTTTCATCATCGGCGACGACACCCACAGTGGCAACCACACCCAAAAGTCCTTTTGCTCATCGAAAACCACGGTCGGCAACTCTGTTGTATTTCTCTTTGTTTATTCTGTTGTAACCTCTTCTTCCATTTCGTTTCTAATAGAAATTGGGGATTTTACGAATTAGGGATTGGGGATTTTGTGATCTAGGGATTGTGCGATTTGGGGATTCCACAAATTGGAAATTTCGATTGCGTTGCGGATTGGAAAACATTGTTGTGAGCACAATTTTACTTCTTTCTTGTTCTCCTTTTACGTGGTTGTGTATGTTGCCAGAGGTGTGGTGCGCGACCAAGAACGTAGTGTTGTAGTCAGCGGACAGGCAGGCTAGCCCGCCACCCCGTCCATCGGCGCGACAAGTTGAAGTTCCTAACCCATTTTCATATTTTAGGTTGGCTCGACCCGACCCGATTTTGGTGGGTTAGAAACGGGTCGGTCTTAAATGGGCCGGGTTGGCCCAATTGGCCGGGCTGGCCCAATTTGACATTCCTCTGTGTGTGTGACATGTAACTATCTAATCACGAAAGATTTGTTTGATATTCACATTAAAAATATGAGTGATAAGCGTACACATACAATCCTTGCACTGTATGTAAACTGCTTGAAAATTGAAATGGTAAACTGATCAAATAGTTTAGGAAATGCCTATTCCTTCTACTATTTTGCTGCCTTTATATCTTTGGAACTTTAGTTGATTACAGTGAAATTTATATGCGTTTGGTTGGATAAAATTGTTATGATGTTCTAAACTTTAATATTTGAATCTATGTATTCATCTAATTCATGTGGGAAATTTGAATGCTAGTTGATTAGGCCGAGTTTTAATGTTTTAATAATGTGCTTCGGCAATTTAGCATTCATCCCCACCCCATCCTTTTTGTTTTTGCTACACCTCTATCACCTTTCCAAATACTTATCCTGTTCAAGGCTTATCACTTTGTTCATTTTCACTGCATAGCTGACATAAAATTTTATTGTGTATAGGTTCCAATCACATTTGTTGATAGAGTATTTGGAAGTTCAAAGCTTGGTGGATCAGAGATTGTTGAATACCTGAAAGGCCTGGCATATCTTTTGGTGACAACATAAAAAGAAAAATCATAACTCGTGTCGGGGAGGTGGGGGTGGGGGCACTGGGGTATAAATTTTGTTCGATTAACTTTTTGGGGACATCAGCTTGGCTACTAGCTACAGTACAATACAATCCTTGTCTTTTGAATTTATCAAAGGACATTATCTGTTTTTATAACTGTTAACCTGGATAATCGAAGGACATTCTGTGTGACCCTTCTTAGATGGACATCGGTATTGGATCTATCTCCTGAATGTGAGTTTATTTGATAATTTTTCAGCCAAAACACGAATGCTAAAAGAGAAAAAGTGTAAGTATAATAGATGATATCCTTGGAAGGAAGGAAGAAAGAAATAGTCTTAATCGAACAATAAAGAGGATTTTTCTTTTTTATCCACATTTCATAATACTTGTTTTATCCTTAATTATTTTAAAAATTAATTATTTTATAAATAATTTATTTTTAATCATTTTTCTAGAAATCTCTTGTCTTAAACCATTATTTAAATTTTTTTTACGTATCTTTTTTTTAATTTTATATTTAATAACTATTTTAAAAATTATATATTTGTTATTGATTATAACTTAAATTTCTTGAAAATAAAAAAATGCGAATACACATACGCGATAACGCATGTGTGTTTGCTAATATATATATATATATATATCTATATATATATATATATATATATATATATATATAAAATTCTTTTTCATTGAATAATATTGTGTTATCATATGTAATAAGTTGTTTTAAATAGCTATGTCTCATCCTTATTACATGTTAAAATGTTAAAATATTATGAGTTAAATATATTTTTATTTCTTTATTTTTAATAAAAACTGGAATTAATCATTTTTTAAAATTTTACTCTAATTTAGTTTTCGAATTTTAGAAATGCATGAATTTAATTATGCTAATCAAATTTTATTTAATTTATTTAACATTGAAATAAAAATATGTAAAATAGTGTAAATAATTCAAATATTATTATAAAACATGTTTAAAATATCAAATAAACTTAATATAATTTAGTTAAAAAGATTAAATTAATGCATTTTTAAAATTAAAATTAAATTATGTCAAAATTTCAAATATAAATTAATTTTTATTTTTATAAGATAAATTTTTATAAAAACCAAAAACACATTTATCTCAAATATTTTTTATTTATTAATATTATTTATTCAATATATATTGTTATAAACTTACTTGAAATACTTAATGGCGGCCTAATACAGTAGAAGTGAGTAAACTTCGTTAATAGATGATTTTTTAACTATAAAGCAAGAACTGACTAGATATCGTAATCCATAAAACTCCGATTTAACTTGCATTAATGTACCTAATTATTTAATTTAGTAATTAATTAGGTATTTTATTAAAGGACAATGTCGACTCTCCGGAGAGATTACGTAAGTCATACGAAGCTTTATTCATTTGTTTAGAAATACGTTTTGATAATATTCTAATTTAACTATAATTGATCCACTTCTTATTTAATTAATTACTTTGTTAAGGTATTACAATAAACAAAAAAGAAATGAAAGACTTTGAGAAAAGTTAGAAACCGTGATTTTTTATCTACCTTAATATATATATATATATATATATATATATATATATATATATATATATATATATATATATATATATATATATATATATATATATATTTTTACAATAGTTTATGACCTCTTGCTTTCTAGATTTTTAGAAAATGTTTTCTCGCTCAACAATAATTCTATTTGACAGTCGACTTAAACCTATTAAGCATATCAATTTAGTGTTATTGGTTTCTACTAAAGTTTTTCTCTCATTAATCTTTCTAAGTATATTGTTTAGTTTTAAAATAAATTATCTTAAGTCAAAAAATTCCAAACTCACACACTTACCCATCGCCTAAACTATTGTCCAGTGCTTTTTATGCACATTTTTAGAAAACACTTTAGTTATATATGGTGATTCTTTGGTCTATTTAGGTTTTTTTATTATTTATTTATGCTTATAACAAATTCATGTAGTTTGAAATTTACCTACAATACAACCACATGTCTCAGCTGATATAGTATAAAAATTAAAATCATTCTATAGTTCAAACATCCCATAAAAATAATATTTTTGACAGAATACCTTCAAGCCAAAGAAGAATCATCAGTTTCATCAAATCAACTACAACAACAAACAAGAACCATCATTAGATCTCATCATAAACATGTAGTTCTCACAGCGTACATCAACAAATCTTACAAAAAATACAACACAACAATTAGCTTATCTTGCCTGAATTTAAGCTCTTTCCTTTTTCAAGCTCCACCAACTCATGCTCTACTTAGAGCGTTATATTTTACACAATGACAAACTCATAGTAGAGATCTGAACATATCACAATGATCATTAACATGCAAATATTCATCTTAAACTTGAAAAAGTCACATACATGAAGGTTTTTCCCATTTTTAAGCATATCATCGATCTGACTCAAAAGAAGGGTAGAAGATCAACTTACTCTGATTCCAGCTCTGATTGGTTAGGATGATAGCCCTCTACACCAAAACTCCTATGATGTACTATGATATTCAAACGAATGAGTAAATTTGTTACATATCTAGAGAGAATGCAGAGGAAGAGGCGAGGGACATGTTTTAAAGAGAGATAACAATTTTATAAAATGAAACTCAATTAATTAGTTTTCTATTTTTAGTTTCAAGTTCTTTAATAAAATAGTTGATTGAGTTTCACTCATATCGTCTACTCTACATCGTTTTGCACATATCGTCTACCTTTTCGTCTACTCCTACTCTCACTATTTTTTAGTCCTTACATTCATCCCAACAAAAGAATTTTCATCTTAAAAAATGCACTTATTGAGAAAGTAGATAAGGATAAACCTTCCTCATATTCTTTTCTAACTCCCTATGTAAAACCATCTAATTTATCATCCCACATCACCTTCATCATACTAATAACTTTGCCCCTAAGTTGCTTGGTCTGATGATCCTCGATCCTGACTAGTCTCAAAAGATAACTTCTAGTTGAGTTGCACATCATCCAACTCTATTACAGGGTTAGATAAGGAATATACTTGCTCAGTTGAGACACATGAAACACATATTGAAGATTTACTTACTAAGGAGGTAAAAAAATCTCACAAGGCTTTGGACCAATCTTTCAAATAATTTAATATGGTCCATTGAACTTAGGAGACAACTTCTTGGACCTGATAGCCAACCTCACACCAGTGGCAGGTGTCACTCTGAAGAACATGTGGCTCCCAACATTAAACTCTAGAGGTTTCCTCCTCTGATCAACATACAACCTATATTTACTTTTTGAGAATCCCTCTTGTATATTTTTTACCTTCTCTGTAATTTGCTAAAATAGTTCAAACCCAACAATCATGGTCTCCCTATTTTGATACTAGCATAATGAAATTTTGCACTTTTTTTCCATATAAAGTCTCGTATGGAACCATCCCAATGGTAGTATGGAAGTTATTATTTTGGGTGAACTCCACTTGAGGTAACATTTAATCCCAACATACCTCTACGTCTTTGATTTTCTACTTTGGCCTTCTAACAAGTTAAAACACGTAGTAACGTACTAGGCCACATTTCTTTTCATATCAAACCACCGAAAAGATTCCTTTAGGTTTGTAGAATGTTTTTTTCCAAGATAATAGCACCTCTGATGCAGTTGATCGTAATGATTAACCTTTTACATGGATGTATAGATGTGAACAAAACTTTCATAAGCTGAATAAAAGGTTGACCAATGCACCAATATTGGTAATTCCTAACATAGAAAAGTCTTTTGAGGTTTACTATGATGTATCACACTAAGGCTTTCGTTGTTTGCTGATGCAAGAGAAGAAAGTAGTGGACTATGCTTTAAGGTAAACTATAGGGTAATGAAAATAACTACCATACTCATGATCTGGAGTTAGTAGTTGTGGTGTTTGCCTTAAAGATATAGAGACATTATCTGTATGGGGCATAGTTTCAAGTATTTAGTGACCACAAGAGCCTTAAGTACATGTTTGATAAAATGAAACTGAATATAAGACAGAGGAGATGGATGGAGCTTTGAAGGACTACGACTTCTAATTAATGTATCATCCAGGGAAACCCAATGTGGTGGTAGAAACTTTAAGTAGGAAGAAGGTTTAGGTGTCAATTATGACAATAAAGGAACTAGAGTGGGTTGAAAAGTTTAAAGATTTGAGTCTAGGTGTTGAGCTACATGTTGATCACATTAGTTTTAGTAAGCTAACTATAACTAATTGTTTCCTTGAAATGATTAAGAAAAAAAAAGTTGTTGGATCCTAGCTTGAGATTTACCATTGAGTTTTTTAGTATAGATAAAGCTAAGGATTTCATGATGGGGGTTAATGGAGTTCTAAGATGCAGGGACAGGATTTGTGCACCAGCATGCGATGAACTGAAAGGAATGATCCTTGAAGATGGGCATAAGTGTCATCTTAGCATACATTCAAGCATGACTAAGATGTAGAACCCGAAAAGCTCCTAGCCTCAGAGGCAAACTTAGGGCATTCCCACTTAAGCATCTAATATCCTTTTAGTTGATATAACATGTCCTACAAACTGCACTTCCCTCAACCAAAACTCATACCCGGACAATTTGACATACAACTATTTCTCCCTTAAACCCCCAACATTGTCCTTAAATGTTCCTCATGCTCCTCAAGAGTTTTAGAATAGATAAGAATGTTGTGTATGAAGACTACATCAAACTCATACAAGAAAACTAATCATGTTATCCATGAATATGATTGGGACATTCATCAATCTAAATGATATCACCACACAGTTATAATGTCTATATCCAAACCACAACTTTATTTTGGAAAACATTGTTGCTCCATGCAACTGGTCCATCAAATTGTTTATCCTCGATAAGAGGTACTTGTTCTTGATTGTGAGCTTATTCAACTGCCAATTATCCACACACAACCTAAAAATCCCTAAATATCTTCTCCATCTCCCTAATCCATGCATAAGCTTGATTAGGAGTAGTGCTCCCATTGAACTTTGGTGGATTGTGCCTCATAAATTCACCCAGTCCAAGCTACTCCTAAGCTTGAATCTTTAAAGGAGGATCAACAACTACTCTGGTAGTCTTCCATCGCTGCTTGTAAACTTGATGGCTCTAAGCCATTGCTACACTCTACTATTGGATAACATTAACCATCATCTTTATGGACCTTGCTATCCCACTCATTTTAATAACAAATGGTTGGGGTGGGATAAGATGTCCATTATATTATCACATAAAAGAAAGGTTCAAAGACTAATTCAAACTCTTAAATGAAATAAGATACTAATAACATGCAAACATGCACAACAAAAGCATAACAAGCCCCACTTTCCACAAGACATGACCCACTCTGATGCAAAAAATGTAACCCCTCACATGGAGTTACGTACCATCGTCTAACAAGTATCGTCTAATAGATCCTCTACTATGTGTTTCATAGATTACAAAAGATTCTATACGTATTAATATATTAATAATCCTCAGGAATTAAATTTTTTCAAAAAAACTTCAAAATAAAATGTGTCTTCTAGAGGAGTATAAACAAAAAGTACATATATTTTTCTTTACAAAATAAGACAACACTAAGCTCTCTCACTGTTACACACCCCAACTGCATTATCATTAACTCCCTGCATCCCACAATAACAACGGAGAAAACCACTAACACATAACACAGAGAAAGCTAACTTTTATAGAGTTATAGAATCACAAAAATAAACTACATTTTCTTCAGACAATCCACATTCAACAATGCACATCATTTACCTAATGACATGAATTTATCAATGACAACATGCTTTACTTTTGGAAGATTTTTGTGTTGAATCAAGCTTAGAGATTTTACACCTATCATATGCCACAACCAATAGATTTTGGCCTCTCGCTCAGGCTTTACATGGACTCAAGAACTAACTCTTTTTCATAGATAATAGATTTTGGCCTCTCACTCCAAGCAAGGTTGTGTAACACCCCAATTTATGATGTCACAAAAAGATATAAATCATACACATTTTAGCTTAAAACAATTATTGCTGAAATCGTAAGTAAAGAAAAGTTTATAATTCAATTTTAAATGCGTAGTTCAAAACATCAATTGTCAAAAATTACCAAGTAACAACAACAAATAAAATAAAATACATCGTCTTTAACATTTATTTTAAAACAACTTAATAGAATAGAATAAAATCTCGAGTTCATTCATCCTCTCGTTAATCTACTCCATGCCATAAACATATGCATCATCACCTGCTCCCGTATAACACACTCTTCATACGATCATCACACACACAACAAACACACAAAACAAACATAGGTAAGCTAACCACATAGAATGATATATAAAATAAATTCAGTGAAATAAGACATTACAAGTAAAACTAAAAATCACATCCAACCAATTAAAATATTTAAGAATGATAACCACAACCATGCTTTGGTTTTTCTATCACCTAATCCCTACCACATGATCCGATTTTCTAGAACCCGATGGTTTGAGTCGTTCTGCCCTCGCGGCACCAAACCTGTCTTCCATGCTCCTCAAGGACTTACGAGTAAAAACTTTGGTGAATCTAACATCGGGCACTATACTTAATAACAAGTCGAAACTTAGGCGAAACATCTTTCCCCTCTCCATTATCACGCACAGTTGAAACATCTTTGAGCATTGCATCTTTAATTTGAAATTATTTGGTGATTTGTGCACGTGGGTATTTGACCTTAGAGGTAGATATCCAAAATGTTTGATAATAAGAGATTGACCTCTTCCTATATCCATGTCTCATTTTAGTAGAATTTCTCTTTTTTTATTTTATTTTTTATTTATGTTTATCTATGTGCATAGGATTTTCTTGAAGTTGGGTCGAATTCTCTCTAAACAAGGGAGAATGATAAGGAATCTTCAAGTGATACAAATTTAAGGACAAATTCTCTTTAAAAAGGAAGGTGTGATAGAGGACTATCTCCTCAACTTCAAGCGGTACTAATTTGAGGACAAATTCTTTGAAAGAAGAAGGGTATGGTAGATGACTATCTCTTGAAAATGTATCATAAGAACTTGAGGTAGAACATTTGTAATTCAAAGGATCTATGGTAAGGTCAAAGATAAAAAAACATCTCCTTGAAGCTTATAATGTTCCATGAATGGCGAAACTTAAAGAACATGAAAATCATGATCACATTTGAAGAAAATTATTAGTAAAACTAGTTTATGTTTCTATGTTTTTGGACTTTGATTTTCTTTTAGAAATTATTTATATTTTTATGTTTTTGGGCTTTGGGCTTTCTTTTAGAAATTAATTTATGTTTTTATGTTTTGGGGCTCAAGCCTACTTGTAGGATTCTCATGTTTTCTTAAACTTATGTGCCTATATATAGAGGTACAAAAAACTGATGTATTATTCAACATTGTTCTCTAGATTTTGTTGTGCCTTTGAAAGATTCAAATTCAGAAACAATTGTACTATTTTCTAGATAGGATCATATCACGTACATATATAAATTTAACAATAAACTCTCAATAAATTATGGCATAATCCCTAGCTCTTCTAAGCTCCACATATCTCTCAGTAGATTATGGCCCTTGTCTTGATTCTACCCAACCTCTCTCTCTCTCTCTCATACACACATTGTTGAGGGGGAGATTATTATAGATGACATCAATCGCCATGTGGCGGAAGTAAGGTGAATTGAGTCATAATCGAATCATGATATTTAGGTTGTTACGCTCTTAACTAGAAAGATTTGTGTCCTCACTCTTAGCTATAAATTTTGTCCTAGTGTTAAGCACTCGATTTAACATGTCTTATGATCATAGTAGGTAATGTATAGCAGATGCGATCATCTAACACTTTATTAATTTTTCTAGTAATGTTTGATACTTTTGAAAGACTATATTACGACTTGTTTATTTTATTGTGGAAATAGTCCATTAAGGCCTCATCCACTTCTTTTGTTTCATGTACCACAATAATGACTTATAATATAAGGAAAGACTCAATCTTGGTCATGATCAAGTATCCTGAAAGGATATGCTTAAACTTGTTATATGTTAGATAAACATATTATACACACACAAAAATCCCTTGTTTATTATCATCAAAATTTAGGTGTCAAAACAAAAAGACTTAAGATATCTAGGAATTCCGTCTTTTGTTTTTTCCTACATGATATATGATATGTACCTACTTAAGCAATACTAATCTAGAGAGCTACACTATAAATTCACACTTAATACAATTTGAGCTCACATAACTCATTTAAACTACCTCAAAATATCAACTACACTTGCAATAATCTCCATAATATTCAATATTCTCATATTCACTTCACATCATTTCAACATTTATATACAAGGCTAAAGCATCCAATTCTCACATGCATATTATTCTAACAGCCACACTCTACTCATATATAAAAGAATGACCAAATTAATTAGATACTAACATCAAGTCCCTTTTATTTGGAGGTAGTGTGCCTATTAGAAATTCAAGCACGCTTACCATTTTAGAAATTCAAGTACGTTTCTTATAAGTTCAAAGTATCAAATCATATACCAACAATATTTCATCTTTACAAAACATCCAAAAAAAAAAGAAAAAGAAATATTCACTAGTGAAAAAATTATCACTTCATGACTATTATGATGGGTATAATCTACCTGTCATAATTTTTTTTTTTTGACTTAAATTAACTTAACTTATTCTCACTCTACCTCTTTCTCAAAAATAGAATCTTATAACACGATAGTATTCAAAAATATCTTTACATCATAGAGAAAATTCAAAGAAAATGAGAAAAAAATTATAATGAAATAAAAAAATAAATATTATATGGGGGAATCGAGAACATCTCGACCCCAGTCAGGGACAAGTACATCTCAGCCTAATCCATGGACGAGTACATCTTGGTTTAGGTGTATAGGCGTACGTCTTGGATGGAATATAAGAATATGATGATGCATTCAAGAGTTTTTGATAATGTAATAATGGGCCAAAGTGAATGTGATGACTGTTACGATAGGGCATTTATAGGATTTATTGGTATTTATGAGAGAATAAAGACGATCCTGAAGGTAATGAAATCAGGTCTCGAGTTCGGTAATATAAAAAAGGGTTCAGTGCCTAAGGTAAGGATCTATTTCTGAGTACATCCATTGCAAATACATACGAGTGAAGCCTTGTTAACTTGAGCGTTGAAGTCCTTGTAGATACCTACCCTCCAGAAGGATCATCAAGAAGCAGTTCAACGGAAGCCCCGCAAAGAAGGATCAAAGATTCTTGAGAAAACTTAGTTCCTTACAAGAACAAATATGTAATAGACTTTTATTATTTACGTGTTTAAAATTTATCTCTAATCGAAGTGCTACAATTATTGCCGTTACATTTAAGCGTTTAATTACGACTTAATTAGTGATTTAGTCATCTAATTTGTTAGTTTGGTTCATTTTGATCATCTTATTATTTTTTAGTTAAATTTAGTCCTCTAATTTTTTTTTAAAAAGATTCAATTTGGTCCCCTTATTATGTTTTATTCAATTTAGCCCTCATTTTTTTTTAAAATGATCCAATTTTGTCCTCTGCAATCTAAGACCAAATTAGTAATTAAGCTTAATTACAACTTTTATATATATATAAATTGTAATTAAACTTAATTACTAATTTGGTCTCAAATAAGAGAGCACAAAATTAGATCATTTTAAAAGGAGGGAGGACTATATTGAAGGGAACCAAATTGAACCTTTTAAAAAGAATGGAGGACTAAATTGAACCTAAAAATAATAAAGGAAAAAAAAAACCAAAGTAAAAAATTAGAAGACTAAATCAATAATTAAGCCATTAATTAAATTATTGTGGTCTTCTTTCATATCTAAACATGCATTTTTGGTTGCTTTATAATGGGTATTTGGGTTAGTTTGTCATGGCTAGGGGGCGAGACGGGATCAGGACGGGTTTTGCTATCCTATACCTATCCCTATAGAAAAAATTTCATCCCATTCTCATATCTAAACTCAACGGGTATCACAATTTTGTCTCATCCTCATCCCATCGGGTAACGAGTATTTACTTGTACCTATACCCGTACCCGCTTTCTTACTATTTCAATATTAATTAATTAATTTTTATAAAATAATAAAAAAATATGGTAAAGGAAATATAATATTATCAAATATTCAATATTAAAAGGAGGGTTGTTTATTCGATATCAAATATTTAGAAAGAAATTATAATTGTATACATTTCAAATTATAATACCAAATAAAATCTGATGAGAATCAAAACATTTATTAAAATTTAGTTGATAAAATTTAAAATAATTTTGAAAAAAATATAAAATTTAATGAATCTCTTTGTTATACACTAATCAAAATTATAATACATCACTTGATCAAAATCACACCAAGAACAAAGATTAAACTAATAATAATAAAATTTTAACATAGATCTTATATCTTTTAAACTTCAATATATGTTGAATGGTGATAAAAAAAATCCTTGACAATTACATTAAATTTTTATATTATGGTAAATAAAATTTATTTATACAATTATAGTGACAAAATTAAAGTATGATTGATAGAGTTAGAAAATAAAAATTAATTATATAAAATATATTAAAATAGTATTCTACATGATAAAAATGTTAAAAAATTATCAAATGTACGTCTTAAAAACAATTTGAAAAAATTATTGCATGAAATCGCACAAAGAAAAAACAAATGTATAATTAAGGATATGATAAGATGAGAAATATCTTAGAGATCTAAGAAAAATTTTCAAATATAAACATAGTTAATGGTTGAGAAATAACTAAAATTGTTTTAGCGAAGCAAAAGAGTTCTTCAAATGAAGCAAAATTAATTATAATAGAGTAATGAAGATAAATTTTTTATATTACCTAGTAAATGGAATGTTTATGTTATTAAGCACTTACATTAAGAGTGTTAAACATTATCATGTTAAAGGAAAATATACAATAAATAGAAAAATATAGAAATATTCAAATGTGAGATATAAAAAAATATTTAATTGACATACATCATTTAAATATAATTGTATAAAAGTTATGATAAGATGAAAATATATTGGAGATGCGAATGAATTTCATGACAAACCAAACAATTAGAAGAAATAAAAAAATAGAAAGAGCATAATATATATATATATATATATATATATATTACTTAATTAACTGTAAATATTTTAATAATTTAAATAGAGACGGAAAATATATAGGGATGGGAGCGTGACCGATATGTACATCCCAATACCTAATCAATGCAAAAATTCACTATTAAAACGAAAATGATTTCAAACTATACTAATAGAATTGATTTATTTGCCTAACCGTGACCTATTGACAAGGTCACCTAATAGGTTGCTAATGTGACGCATGTATAACATTGATTAAGTATAAAAAATAAAGTGTTGTAATAAGAATTCAATCCATGAATTCTAGTGAATGACCCCAGTAGCATTTTCAAAAGAATGACTTGAATAACGGTTATATATATATATATATATATATATATATATATATATATATATATATATATATATATATATTTTTTATTCTTTAATTTTTAGTGAATTTTAAAACTAATTTATTTTGAAATTTTGGATCAATTTAGTCTTTTATTTTTAGAAATATGTGAATTTATTCATTTTAATCAAATTTTGTTAGGTTTATTTGATGTTTCGTATGCATTTCAGGATTGCATTTGAGTTGTTTGTACTGTTTGAAACATTTTTTTATTTAATGTTAAGTCAAATACTATTATGAGACGCGCTTGAAATGTCAAATAAATTTAACAAACTAAATCTACATATTTCGAGAGATGAAGGATTAAATTGGTCCAAAGTTTCAAAATGGATTAATTTCAAAATTCACTGAAAGTTAAGAGATAAAAAACATATTTAACATATATATATATATATATATATATATATATATATATATATATAAGACAATTTTATTTATCTAATATAAATATTTCTTATTTCTTGAATATAAGTAAAGTTATAGAAAAATAATATATACAGTAAATAAAAATGTATAACTGAAATGAATATATTTATATGTAAAAGACATGTATAAAAATCGCATTAATTTCGTTTATTAGATAAGCATATTTTACATATAAATTTATGTAATATTTTTATTTGTATCATTATAAGAAAAATAGTTTATATAATAAAATATTTTTATATAATAGTTTATGTAAATTATCTAAAAACTAAATATTAAAATTTTTATTTTGTACAATGAGAATATAAAAAGTCATATTTAAAAAATTTATTTATATAAAATAATATTTTTTGTTTATTAATATATTAAAACTAATTAACGCACAAATATAAATAAAATAAATACTACAAATTTGCAAATAGACAAAGATTAAATTTAAAATTTAGTTAATACGTAAAATATTTTATTATAATTATAAAATTATATAAAATTTCACAAATTATTATGTAAAGTATTTATGGAATTTTTTTGTATAGTTTGAACAAAATATGTATCTTATGGTGAGTAAAACTTTCCTTATTCAAGCGCGAAACTAAAGTTAATTTGGAAAATTTTCACTTCAGTTAGTGTACGTGGGTTGTATAGTAAAAAAAGATATAGTTAATAATTTAAATTTAGTTTTATTAAAAATATTATTATGAATTATTTTTAATGAGTAAATTGTGCATATGGTCTGATATTTTTTTTGGTAAATAGGACAAAAGCTAGATATGAAAAGTGACCAACAGAGTATCGAGTAGCATACCGAAAGCAGGGGATACGAGAAAGAGAAACGACCAAAACAGTGAATGAAATCTTCCTTGTTAAGCCAAACCGCTTAGCAACGTGAACAACACAACACAAAAGAAGAAGAAGGTACATACAAACAAAACAATGGCTTCAACGTTTTGCAGTTCTTCAATTGCCCTTCTTCATTCTTCAATCCACTCTTCCCAATCCCTTCCCACTGGTACATATCCCAACCTTTCTTTTTGCGTCTGATTGTGATGTCATTTTCAACGCTTCTCTTCTTTCTATTGTGGCTTTGCAGTGCAGATATATGGGCCCAAGTTTTGCGGAGGATTTGGGTTTCAGGCCGTCAAGGGAAGGTCTCCGTTCCCAGTGCCGAGTGCTGTTGCCGCTCAAGTTAACGCTTCAGAACAGGTATGTTATGGATCTTCCGATTCTACGCCCACAATTTTTAACGGGGTATTCTTCTTCCAAGGAAACTAAATGTTGTGTTCTTCGAGTGATTGTTAGCAAAGCATACATTGGGGACATAGTTTCTCTTCAACTTTCACATACAAGGTGTGATTGGACAATGGATGAAATCTCAAATGAAGAAAATATTAGGGCAATGGGGCTTACACTCTATAAAGCCTTCACTATCTTCAAACACTGTTAGGTTTTACTCGGTCGTTTTTTCTCCTCATCATTAACTTTAGTAGTATAAAATTAAATGAGCTTAATTAAAAATGCATAAGTTTTTTTTTTTTTGTGTGTGTCTTTGTTCAATGATGAAATGCAGTGTAAGGTAACATTGTTTACTTTTTCAATAATTACTTTAAAAGTCATACCAAGTTTTTTTTCCTAATTGGTTGACTAAAACACACATATACAATAGTATATATATATATATATATATATATATATCTATATATATATATATATATATATATATATATATATATATATAATATATATAATATAAATATATA
>Ga0214542_1001184_pt1 | contig 52899 bp, 21 predicted proteins | sample CNSS1metaG_FD_160096 | JGI IMG/M metagenome (GOLD analysis project Ga0214542, IMG submission 160096) | Root nodule microbial communities from cowpea collected in UCLA plant growth center, Los Angeles, California, USA - CNSS1 | ecosystem: Host-associated > Plants > Roots > Nodule | place: USA... | reverse complement strand
AGATTTTTAGTTAAGATTATTTATATATTTATCTTTATTTTTTATTTTTTATATAAAGTAATTTATTTATATTTATTTGAAATACGGAACATGTATCTAGTAATTTATTTATATTTATTTACATATAAAAAATGAAAGATGTTATAGATAAAAATTAATTATAATATATTATATACTGATAAAACAAATTAAAATCTCTTTAAATAAAATATTATATTAAGAAGGAAGAAATTTTTAGATAAAGTGAAAATGTGATAACTGAACAGATTTATTTGGGATCCGTAAAATTAAAACAAATTTCATATAAAATAACTAAATTATTAAATTGATAAGAATATGATAATGTTTTCTTTTCAGATTTTTCTTTTTCTTTTGCTTTATTTTCCCTTTCCTATCTTCTGTCTTCTCTTCTCCGTGAATTTGTCTGCAACGTAAACGGTGTCAACTTTGCAACTGCGTCCACATTCCACCTTTTTGCAGCACCACAATGTGTCTTTTCCGCGTCCAGAGAGAAGGCCGTGTCCGGCCCAGAAAATAGCGTCTGACACCGCGTTGTGTGCGCTTCCGACGAGTGTCCGTGTCCGGTGCGCCTCCGAAACGGGAAAGCGTGGCTCAGACGCCGTGTCAGAGCTTCGTAGAGTTTCATGAGTTTGTATGGAAATGTATTACACTTGGTCATGGTAGAAGTGCCCAGTGAGGCAATTGCACCTCTGATTCAGTATTATGATCCACCTTTGAGGTGTTTTACTTTTCAAAATTTCCAGCTAGCGTCTACTATTGAAGAAGTTGAGCAAATTCTGAAATTCCCCTTGGGGGATAGGAAGTCGTATTTGTTTTCAGGCCTACTCATCTTTGACCATACTCGCTTCAGTGTTACAAGTAGAGGAAAGTGAATTGCTAAGGAAGAAACATATTAGAAACAAGGTGGAAGGATTTCCCCTACCTAACTTGGAGGATATTGCTCAGAGGATGACTGCAAAAGGAGAGAAATATAGCCGTATGGACTGGTTATATTCCACATATGTGATCAACACATAATATAGTTGCAATAGACATATTTATGGCTTACAAACAAGGAAGAGAAGTCTGTTGTGAGAAGAAGAATCAAAGATTGTTTGCTAATTGTCAATATTAGAAGTTTGGATGGTCATTCACGTCTTTAAGCAAAGTGGTAGAGCGAAATGCCCTATTATAGACTTTAAAGACCATAATATCCAGGGTGATTTGGATCGTAAATATCAAGTTGTCAATTGCTAATTCCATCCAATTCAAAACGTCAGAAACTAAAATATTGCAAACGTTAGGTGAGGGATTAAAACAAAAAATTAACAATAGTTAAGGGACGAAAAACATAATTAACCATTTAAAAATTAATATGTAAAATTTTATTATAAAATTTGCAATAATAATAATTGATTAAAAATATTTTAAATAAAATTTTATTAAAACTTTGATATTTTAAAACTTAATATTTTAAAATTTATTATTTATTTTATTATAAAATTTACAATAATAAATTTTGATTAAAAATATTTTAAATAAAATTTTATAAAATTTTTTGATATTTTAAAACTTAATATTTTAAATTATTTTAATCAAATTATTATTATTTTTTAAAAATGTATATAAAACTTTAGAAATTATTATAAAAGTTAAAAAAATAAAAAGATGTTGAATCGTTAGTAAACAGTCCATGCGATGTAATTAATTAGTAAATTGATTCATTTTAGTGAAAAAACTAGTCAAATCATTAGTAAATTGACCATGCTATGTAATTAATTAGTAGACTGACCCATTTTTGTAATAAATAGGTTAAAGCGACCCATTTTTGTAAAAGAATCTAAATATGTCTGTTAATTGTGTTATGTGACCATTTTCTTGCACTGTTACCCACCCTCCTTAAATGTTACCAGATAATATTTTGTTACATACGATCATGACCATATCTTTCCTAAATATTTACTATTTAATGAGAATTATTTTTAACTTAGTTTAAATTATAAAATTTAAAATATAAAAATAATAAATACATAAATATAAATGTATAAAATTACAATTTCCTAATTTCACAATTTTTTATTTTCATATTTTCATAATTTCATAATTTTATAGTTTTATAATTATATAATATTATATTTATATATTCCATAATTATGAATTTTTTTTTATAATTTTATAATTTGTTAATTTTTGTAATTTTTTACTTTTTTATTATTTTGTATTTCATATTTTACATTTTTATAACTTTGTATTTTTATTTTATTTTCTTATCTTTGTTTTTATGATTTTATAATTTTAATTAAAATTAAAAACAATTTTCTTTAAATATAATAAATATTTAAGAAAGTTTTATCGGTCTTTTGAAATAAAATACTTGGAACAAAATATTATAGGACGTCATTCAATGTGACAATAAAAAATAATTATCACATCATAAATTAAGAATAACAGAATATCTAACTGTAAAAACTCAATTAAATTTTTTTAAAATTTTAGAAACTTAAAATATTACATAAATTTATTAAAAACTTAATTACAAATTTTTAAACTTATCAAGAATTCAACACATAAGACTCAAAATTATCAAATTTTTATCTCAGGTAAGGTGTTATTTTATATTTGCCGGATCCTTGGTTGGAAATAAGGAGCAAAGCCTATATGCAAAAATTCTGAGTCCAAAAATACAATATCGATTAAAATTTGGTACACTTTTCTTAATATGTATTTTTTCAAAGGTGATGCTGTTGCGGGTAAGGTAGCTCAGATTGTAGGGGTTCCATTCCATCTAAGTCATGGAGACCCTTTCAAGGTTTACATTACCCCCCACTTGTTCCAGCTTTCAGTTCCCGAAAATCTCTGTATTATCTCGTTTCTCAAATGCTTTTTCCACAACCACTCCACTGGTTTCAGTGCTAAGAGTAAGAGCTGGTCCTCCTTCAGGTTAGCCGCTCTGTTTCTTGGGTCCCCGATTGGACTTGTTTCATTACTTCCTTTTATCCTTTGCTGAGAAAGTTAGCATCTTTTGAGAGGATAAGGGGTTTGGGGTAATGGGTAATAGGCAAATTGGACATGCTAGCATAATTCTCATAGTTATGAGTACTTATATACAAATATCATTTGTCTGAACTCTGAAGAGTGTTTCCCTCTGCTAGAGAGACACCATCTTCAGTTTTATTTGCAGATACTTTGTATTACAGTTTGATAACTTAGATTCTGGATTGGAAAGATTAGTTGAAGACGCTCTAATCTTTGCTACTTTGGAACACTTGTTTTTAAAAATAATAATTCTGACTTGTATCGTTGTTTCAACTGAATGTTTAGTCTGAGAAAACTTTGAAATTATATTATCGTGCTTGGATAATTAAAAAAAAAAAAAAACATTTTATTTTTTGTTACATTACTTGATAGCTAGGTTTAAGAATGACGGAAAACATTATCTTATTTCAGTAAATTTATTTTTTTGGAGTTTGGATAGCAAGAGAATGAGGTTGGACCGTTAGAAAGAAGAGGAATTTGAAGTGTAGTTTTCTTGAATGAGTAGTTTGTTGATACATTCAAATTGAGGGTGCATCAAAACAAGTAAACGACTGTTGTCAAACAACTGTTTCAGTTATCTGTCGGGGAATTTAATGGCTTCCTTTTGTTTATTATTGTTATTCATTTTTTGACTATTAGTCTGTTAAAATATGTGTTGTATTGTAGGTTTATATTAGAGTTGCAAATTTTCTTCCAAGATCTTAATTAAAAAGCTAGTGTGGTTGGACATTCTTATTTCAATTTTCTTTATAACTCCGGGGCCTTCTTTCCAATCATGTACTGCAAGATATAATAACCATTCATGCGGTTTAAAACCTAATAGCATAAGCTTTTAGGAGAACTGGTCATTGATATGGTATTAGAGTCCCTTTGATACAGTACGCAAGACTTCAATCCTAGTTGTCCGTTGGATTTCAGTACAAGGTAGCTGTCTTAAGTATTGACACAATGTCCTAGCCTGGGACAAAAATAGAGCCCTTAAATCAAAGGGTGTAAATAAAAATTAAATTTGGAGACAAGATAGCTAAGTATAAGCATTGCCTACTCCTGAAGGCCTAAAAGGGTTCTTGCATGAGGGAACATGTGAGAAAAAAATTGCTGATCAGTTCTTGCTTAACTATTCATTGGCAGATATCTGATCTTTGTAACTTCTATATCTATTAAAATACATGTTTATTTCTATCCTTTTAGCCCCAACATAAGTAATACTTAATCCTTGGCAATTTATCCTTTTTTCTTTTCACTTGTAGACCTTGTTTCTGTTGAAATCTAATTGGTTGAAACTTATATTTTTAGTGAGTGGTGCCGATGAGGATGTCCTGCAAATATTTTTTAAGGAGAGAGAATTAAATGGTGATTTTATATCAAGAACTTCTGATTTATTATGGAGAAGAAACTTCAAAAACTCTGGTGATTATGACATTAACGCGCTGACTGATAATACTTCTCAACAAACAGAGCAGGTGCAGTAGACTCTTTGTTTCTAGTTTCAAATCATCCGATCCAATTTATTACATTTGATCAATTGTGTCAGTTTTGTTTGTTTCTTGCCTTGTACTGATCCATTACAAATTTTGTATGTTGATTCATTGGTCAAGTAATTCAATTTGATGTGCCTTTTCTAATATTTGTAGATCACAGAAACTGACAACGATGGCGGTTTTTTGAAACTTACAAGAACCCAAGAGTGGTTAACAGGCGACAATTCTCCTCCAATAAACAAGAAGGTGACTGCTAAGGTATGCTTTAGAGTATTTTTTCATTTACATCCCATTGACAGGAAGTGGGAATTTGTATATGAAATGTGAAATTGATATGTTGCAACTAATATTTTATTCTGTCAAAAATCTTCACATTCACCTTCTCTCGGGTAAATAAATAATAACTCGGTCATCCAATAATGTTGGATGCTTCACTTCATATACCAACAGATGTTGCAGGACAGCAGCGCAAGGCGCAAGAAACTGAACATGCTCAAGTATGAATCTGTAGGATACCTCTCTTGACCTTGATATTGTTCTTTGTTAGCTCAAGTTAGTGACATCAGTGTTTTCTTACCTCAAGGCTGTAGGTTTTGATCAATTAGAAGTTCTGATGTTGTTTAAGCTTCTTATTATTTCAATTTTATTCTTAATTGTAGCTCAAGAGGGAATTACTACTTCTATCTGTGGGTATTGGATTGGCATGTAGTGGATATTGCTTGGTAATTTTTTCAGTACAGGTAAACTTTAATTTTCGTGCTGTCTCAAAAAAGTCTCATCAATTTTCTATTGTGATTAGGAACAATTTTTATGCTTCTTACCACTCAATTTTTCTCTCTTTCTTCATGACAAATTCTAATTTTAGATGGATGTCAGTAACATAATGGTTTAACTTCAAACACTACCCCAAGATTTAAGTTTCTTATTATTTTCTTCACTGATGTGTGCCTCTCTTATATTTTTAGGCTGCTATAAGTTACGGGATCGGAGTACTTTTCAGGTTTGTTATTGCCTTTTATCATATTGGTTATGTCTTATTGAAGTAATTGTTAATGCTCTAAGATACTATGCTGAGACCATTAGAGCATCTCCAATGCATGGGTTATAGTCAAGGTCTTAAGTTTAAGATTTGAGTCTTATAAGAAACCTTCACTGGAGCATGTTAATGTGGCATGAGAATCTTAAATTCAAGACCTTGGATCATTATAATAAAAATATATTCTTCATCTCATGAAGGTTGTACTTGCATTGGAGTGTAAACAAAAAAAATATTTTTCATCTCAATGAAACTCTTTCATTGAACCAAAACTTGCAAAATATCTTAAAAATTATTTGGCATGGTAGGATCCACATAAAGTAAAATAAGATCTCATACTATGGCTCTTGCATTGGAGATACCCTTAGAGCCTTGGTTGATATTTACTCATCACTGTTTCTCTTTGTGGGTGAGAAAAAAACAAGTAACTGTTCTTATCATTCCTTATTATTACTTAACTGATATATTGTTTCGATGCAGTTGCTTGTACCTTCAACTCTTGTATCAACATGCAGACAACATATCCAATGAAAATGTTCCTCAAATATTCAAGAAAAAGAAGTCAAAGAAGTACACATGAAAACTTGTGCTTTGAATTTGATGTAATCCTGCCAGTTAACATGCTCTGATGTTGACATTTTCTTATCCCTTGTTTTGGTCAACAAATGTTTCTTAACCAGAATTGGTATAAGAAGTGAGGACCTTGAAGATTTCTTGGAGAGGTCAATCAAGGGTAGCAGTATTTCACTTTCATCTCCCAGGCTTGTTATTCCAGCAACAATATATGGACTTTGGATCCTGTTTCATCAATATTTTGCCAATGACTTTTTTGATTTCCAGGTAATCCTTTCTGGCATGTATATCAAAAAATGTAAAAAATGTTTCTTCAGCCACTAAGCATTTTCTTTTGAATAAATTTCATCATAAACGCGTATAGAGGAAGAAAAACGAAAGTAAAATTCTCATATAAGAGTTATACACTTAACTCTTATAAAAGTTATCTCATTTAATTTTTCTACAAGCTAAAGTACATAAATTGATATGAGCCTACAAAAGAAGCTCAATTCATTTTATCTTTTCTTTCCCTTCTATTTCTACTTATAGAGAAATTTATCCAATCTTAGTGTTACTATTCAACTTTCATCAACTTCATTGGTCACTTATTTATACTTGTCTCTTGTTCACCGTAGCTTGTGCCAGCCATGTTCGGAATGTTTGTCTACAAGGCTGCTGCTCTGGTGCAAGTTTATAGAGACAATGAAGGCTTGCGGTTTGTGTTTCCAGAAAACGAAGATGGATCAAGCGATTGAAGTATTTATTTTCCTATGCTCAGCACTCATCACTCATCACTCAGCAGAGTACTATATATTGGAACATTGGAAATGCTGAGCTGCTGCATTAACTGAGTACTACTGATCACAGAGGTTACAACCTTCACTGCATTCATCTTTTGTTGAATTTTAGAACGATGATGCTATTTCATTACAGTAAATAGTAGATAGTGTATTAATATCTTGTTCTTGAAACTAACAATTGTTGACTGTTGACAGTTGTTATAAGGTAAAATATTACATGCACTTTCGTTTATCCTATGATATTGTCTTGTCACACTAAATAGTCTTAAAGTGTGGAAGGTTCATCCTTAATCATTGATCTTGGATATAGTAATAAACATCTTACATTTACTACTTTCCGCATCAAGTCTCAGGTAGGGTTGGGCAAAAAATCCAATTTTGTTGATCCAATTATTTTTTTTCTGATTGAATTCATTTTATTAAAAATTTAATCCATTTAAAATCTATTTTATTGGATATAGATTTCAATCTAATCTACACTTTATATAATTTATGGATTAAATATTCATTTTCTAAATCTAAATTTTCAAAAATGGATAATCTAAAAAATCCAATCAAAATTTTTAATTTAAATTTTTAATTAGATTATAATAAATGTTGATATGGACTAAACTAAATCCAGCTTCGGAGGGCTGTGCCTGACGACCTGGGACTAGACAGGTCTGACTATCATGAAGGGTCCGACAACTGTTAATAACAACCACCTCATTAGAGTTAATAATCAATGCAAATATGTAACTCAACTATTCTCACGTATAAATATTATACCTCTTCTCTTATATTATTTTCCCCTCTTGTATCGTTTACTTTCCAAAATTATATTTCTTATTTGGAGTCAACGAATGAGTTAAGTTAGGCCATACAAATACAAATCTACTCATTATTTTGTCTAATCCAAATGTTTGTTGTTTTGCGAAGTTTATTTTTAGTTAATTTTTGACGTAAATCACAAATGTTAATGTCTATTTTAAAATTAATTTATACATCCGTTGTATTTTATTTTTAATTTCTCATATTATATTGTAATTTTATATTATAGATGACAGTATTTTTTCTAGTGTTGTTTGTATTGATTGATTTATTATCTATTGCATGAAGCTTATAATTTAAAACTTTTTATATCTTAAAAAAGTAAATAGCCCACGGATAATGGGTTAACATAATTTCACCCATAATTCCACTCAAACTATGTAAAATATGTTACTCAATTATACAAGATACTTTTATAGTTATCCACAGCCAAGATGGTTCGACCTGGCTCCATGGTTGAAACAAGTTGGTCTAGGTTCATGACAGAGATTAGTCCGTCAAAGTCCATGATAGAGATGAGTCGGTTCAGGTCGAGATTAGCTGACTCGACAACCTATATTTTTTGAGTTGAGCCAATTGATAATGGATAGTCCAAAGTTGATTGTTGAGACAAAAGTAACCTAAATCAAAAATTTAAAAATATATATATATATATATATATATATATATATATATATATATATATTATGTTTAAAAAAGGAAGTCCATGAGTTGGTCTTAATCCACATAACTTTTTTGGATCTTTTGTGAGAGTTTTGGTTCTGTAAACTTTTTTTACCTCAATTCATGTGAATCAAGATCAAACCTAATGAACTAGACCAAATTGACATCTTTATAATTTTAAATTAATAAAAAAAGTATTTTTCTCAGCACGTACCTTCTTTCTATATCTCAATAAGAATGAAAAAAGTTCAAATTATTTGTAGGTTTAATATATTCTAGATTTTATGATTTGAAAATTTATTTAAGAATATAAGATATTCAAAATCGTGTTTTAGATTGTATAATCTAAAATACATTTTCAAAGATAATTTCAAATTATATTTTTAAATTCTAGAATCAGAAGATATAAAACATACGTATGGAGATACAAGAAAATTAAACTTTGCAAGGTTCATAAGTGACATTTTAAATGATGTTAAGGGTAACATTAGCCTTCAAAGCTCACACATAAGGGTGACATTTTAAATGATGTTAAGGTTCGTAAGTGACATTGTCTCTCTTTCAATATTTTCTTCGAACCCCAACACGCTTCTCTCTTGCGGGTAAACTGAAAGTTTGATACAAGCATGTGAGATACATAAATGCTCCACCTCAATCCAGTTTTCTCTTTAATGTTTATGTCCATTCAACACGTGTAAGTTGTTAATTGATTTTAAATAAATGTAATATAAGTGATTTCATTTAATCTGGTTAAAGTTTTTGTTTTCAATATTGAAAGCTATCTAAATTGCTAGATATATGCAGTTTTCTTAAATAAGATAACTATATATACAATTTCCCAATTTAATAAAGTATTAAGTTATTGATAGTTACGATAATGAAGATAATGAAGTGTTTAGGCTCTTCACCATCTCTTTATAAACCACCAAGTTGTTGATATAAATAAAACTCAAAAACAATATTGAAAAACATTTTTTAATTACGATAGTAACAACTTAAATAGAATTTTATTAAAAGTTATTTTTATTCTAAAAATTAAGATGATAAAGTGAGTTAGATTTGTCAAGACATTCTATCGGCTTTCCATAATTTAACGAATACAACTACTATTTTGCTTCGTGAACTAATTCCTTAAACTAAAATTTAAAAATTAAATTATTTAATTTATTATGTTAATAATATAATCTATAATCTATGGTAATATATAAAGAAGATTCGTTCATATTTCAAAATATCAATTTTACCTTTTAAAATATAATTATTTATTAAATTTTTAAAAATTAACTGTTATTTTTACAAGTTTTTTTTAAAAATTGTCTATCTTTATTTTTTCTCTTTTTTTCTATTTATCAACCGTTATTCTTTTATTTTTCTGATATATTTCGCTTTATTTTTAATAAATATAATTTTATTTTATATATTAACTTAAAAATATTATGTTATCATCACCTACTAATATAATATCACACAAATTTAAAAAATACGTACGCAGACGCGACAACGTCTGTGTACACTAGTAATATTATAATTTAAATCATTATAACTTAATTTTTAATTATTAATCATAAAAAAGTAATTTCATACATAAAAATAACTTATAAATTAAATTTAGTCACTCATTATAAAAAATAAATTAATATATAAACATAATAATATTTTTAGTTTATTTAATTGTAGACATAATTAATCAACTAAAAGCTAAAAATTAACTTTTTAAAATATCTATTAAAATGAAATATAAAACTATGGAAATTTTTTGAATAATTTTATCAACATCCAATCTCTCCGCACCATTTTTACATGCCAAAAGAAGCCACGTTGCCACCTACCACGATTAGTCAAAACATATCATTTTAAAAAAGGATTTACTTGTAATTTTACTTTTATTTAAGTTTTTTCGCATTTTAATTCTACTTCTATAATTTTAACCTCCATATAATATTAGCAAACCAATGTTTATCTAATTTTTAAATTTGAATATAACTATCTGTTTCTATTCTATTTAATTGATTGAAAAACTAAATAAAGTACACATCAAACTATCAAACTGAGAATTAGAAATACAAATTATATTTTAAATTTTTGAAAAGTTAAAGAAAAAAATTATGAGCAGAATTTAAAAATCAAGTGAAAAATATGAGTGTTGTTGTTAAATTTTTTTCTGAGATTCACCTGAAAGAAAAAGAAGAATTAAAATGAAAAAAAGAAAAAAAGAAAAAAAAAAGAAAAAGAAAACCCACTAATCACTACTACTATACTACTATAGTACAGTCTTCTAATGATTTCAGTGCAAGTGACCTGGTTTCTCATCTTCATCTCTTGAATCAGCGTCGCTTTCTCTTGCATCATTTTGTATTATAGCTACCTTCTGCTCAGATGAAAGATAACTAATTTATAATATTATATTGATCGATTCAAACAGATATATTTAAGCGTAGATCGGTATCGTCTTCTTTTATCCACTTGTCGATCGCGAATTTGGGAACCCTAATTCGCAGATCTGATCTCACCTTGCTCCATGGTTATGGCGCCTCGGAAACATCGCGAGCGTGAAATGCTGTTCGACTCCGTCATCGCGCTCGTTTTCATCCTTGTCGCCTGCGTCGACCTCTGTGACGGCGCCACCGTCGTCGATGTCTACCGCCTCATCCAGTACGACATGTCGGGCGTTCCTTTCGGATCTCGACTCGCCAGCCTCAACCATCACGCCGCCTCGCTCCACTTCTCTCCACACACTGATCTCTCTCGCACTGTCCTCCTCATACCACTTCGCGAACTTAACATGTCTTTTGTTAAAGGTTCTTCTTCTTTCTGTTTTTTTTTTCTTTCCTTTTTTTAAATTTTAAGTTTAGGTTTGATTAATATTTATTTGGGTTAATTCTGCTGAGACTTAATTGTCGCGCGTGACGTAATTCGGAGTTGCGGAAGTGGACAGGAAGTTAGGAACGGTGTTTGAGAAGTGGCAGAAGTGTTACTTCAGTGTCACTCTAGATTGGTTAAGATGTTACGCATAATAGTCTGAAAGGGGGTACTTTACATGAATAATACCTGTAAAAATGTCCTAGGGTGCGTTTGGGTAAACGAATTAATTAAGAACTTACTAAACGAGTGTTTTTACTGTGCAATCATTTATGTATGCTATTTTCATAAACTATCCTGAAAAGGAGCTAAAAATCAACTCACAAACATATCATAAACTATTTGAGTGAGCTGTATTATAACACTTACACTAGTTACTCTGTCATGGGATGAGCCCAAACTAGCTGTAAATAAGCTCTTCGAAATGCATCTGTAGTAGCTTATATGTTGTTGGTTTAGGTATGGAGAAGCTCTCGTTCACTAGTTAAGCAGGAAAACTTATACGTTTAATGTTTTTATAAAATTGAGTAGTTATTGCTGTGTTTGTCCTGATGTTATTCATTTTATTAATAATTGAACTGTGTTTCATTTTTTCTGGTTGAATGCTTAACATTTCTTGTCCCTGTCATTTATATTGATTTATATCTTTATTTGAAGGATGTTATTTTGTCTCACTTGTTATTTAACAAGATCAAAATCTTGTGACTGCAATATGGCAGAATATATTGCTGAAAGCAAGCCTCTTGGGGGTTTAATATTTTTGCTTCCCCGGATGTTCAGTTTTGAAAACAAGGATGGTATGGGGAGTAACAATCAAGATGAGAGTAAAGAACCGCTGAGGAATGTATTGGCGGAACTTGAACAAATACTCATACACGCGAACTTACCTGTAAGTATATTTCCTTTTTGTGGACTATTTTCATTTTTTTTTCTTTTGGAATTTCCTATAAAATAAAATATTTTCCAACTGGGGAGGAGGAAGTGACAATCAATTAATTTGTTCTTGAATTATGAATTCCTTTTGACGCAGTCGTGGTGATTTTATTCAGCTACCACTATGTTCTCAGGTTTTATTATATCTTTATCTGTGTTCACCTCCGATCACTTTTAAAAAAAGTTATTGCTTTCTATCATTCAGTCTAGGGTTTAGTGTTTGTTTGATGAAAAGGGTAATTGGCCTTGTAAGACTTTGGATAGCCTCATAATGTGTGTGCAAGTTAAACTTTTTTGGGTTTCAAATGTTATTGCATGCATGCAGTGGTCCATAGCACTTGTACATTCGCTTGTAGCAGATGATTTATTTATTGTGTTTAATATTTATACACCGAGTGCAAATATTTTTAACCTGTCAATCAATTAGAAATCGCTAAAAAGATAAATTTTAAAGAAATTATTACAAAAGTCAACAATTTTAACATAACTTATGATGGAATGTCAGTGTAAAAGCCCTAACACTGTCTGTGTTTTAATTAAGTTCTTATGTATTTATCTTTAGGTTGTGAACTTGTGGTAAATGATCATAAACTAACAATTTATTTTGCTATGACTATGCTTTTGCATGCATATTAGGTCCTTGACTGGTTCATCACTGCTGAGAGATATTTTCGAAACTGGAAAATTTTCTTAACACTTATTTTCTGCCTAGTTTCTGCTCTAGCATAATTTTTTCAGTTTATATCATGGAGCCATTTGTGTAGCATGTCTCAATCAATTCACAGCATAAGAAACGAACTACTGAAGGTGGTTTCTCAATTATCTAAGAAGACTTTATAACACTGTGCTGAGTATTATTATTAAAAGTAAATTACAATGATACACCTTCAGATATTTTCTCAAAGTACACTTGCTTCTTCTGCCTTTTTTACCATTGCGATGGCCTCCCTTATCATGGGGTGTATGCAGAATGTTTTTAAAATTTAATTGGATGCACATGTAAGGGAAAAGATTTACAAATATTTTTGTCTTGGCTTGTGTGACATGACATACTTTTTTTTGTAATGTGAGGAAGTACGTGTCCTTCATTTATTTTTTGTCCCCACCTGCCCCCATTTATTACATGATCATGTATACCTCTATCATTTTACTTGTCATTTTGTGGGAGATGTAACTTTTATGGTGTTGCATCTTGTTGCAGTATCCTGTTTATTTTGCATTTGAGGATGACAATATTGATGCTGTATTAGCTGATATCAAGAAGAATGATGTCACTGGTCAACCTGCTACTGCAACAACTGGCGGGTGAGTACAAATCTTAAATGAAGCTTTCATTGCTTTAACTAAATATTACAAAATACTCTAGATGGTCAAAGCAAGTGATGTGGAACTTCATGGTTTGACTGATTGGACCGTATATGGGAATGCCTTCTGTTCTATTTGTTTGGATTCTGTTTCAATTATCTTATTCATTTCATAATTGGTGCTTTTCTTATATTTTTAATTCTCTTTCCTGGGCTTCCTTACAGTAGTTACTCATTTTGAATGTTTGTTGAGTTATTGTATTACCAAGTTTATTTTTCTCTTGGAAGTAACATTGAATGATTTCTTTCCATTTTTTTGGGATGCTGCAGATACAAATTTGTTGTTTCAGCCGCTGAACCAAGGAAAGTTGTTTCTCCTCCGATTACAAATATTCAGGTGTTTGTTCAACCTTATTTTTAGATAAATGCAATGTGATTGAAAAGCTAAATCAAAATTATGTTGCTTGAATGCATACCATAAATTTATTTCCTTCTTTTTTTATGATTTTATTTTTTTGTTTAAATTCTACAACAACTGGTTCAATGTAAGTCTTGGTTAAGGAAAACCCCAGGTTGCTGCTATAATCATTCTAGGAAGCCTCGAGGCAAGATCTAGATAATTTTGAAGAACCCTGGGTTTGAGCATGAACTAATAACCAGAGAAGCGTACTGTGAAAGATTACTTTTTAAAACCTCCCTTTGCAAGATTTGGACTAAGTTACAAGGAATTGTTTTACTTGGAAGATTTCACAGGCGATCATGTCACTTGTTACACAGCTCTTGTCTCTTTCAGGTGTCTTTGTTGGGGTGAATCAATATAGGAAATAATCTGCTACTTTTTGTGTTTTAGTGTGTTTTCCTTAGGAATTTTCACAGATAATCAGTACAAATATAACTGGATAATCTACAGGTATAAACAGCGTGGAGGTCTTCTGTGTTGAGTAACAGTTTAGCTGCATGTATCGACAGAACTGATTAATTCTTAATTGGATAACTTTCTTGTACTATTCTTTTAAAATTGGTGTTCTTTAAATAGAATTTGTGTGGATGTATCTTTTATATGGTTGCAGGGATGGTTGGCAGGACTTAAGACAGATGATGATGCTCATCAATTACCCACCATAGCGATAGTGGCATCATATGACACCTTTGGGGCTGCTCCTGTATGTTGTTTATGAAGTCTACCTTTAAAACTAAAGTGTTCAAAATAATATGATTATCATGTTAAAAAAATCTGTAATTGTAGGCATTATCGGTGGGAAGTGATAGTAATGGAAGTGGCATTGTGGCTCTTCTTGAAGTAGCTCGGCTATTTTCTCTCTTATATTCTAATCCAAAGACAAGAGGGCAATACAATCTGCTGTTTGGGTTAACATCTGGTGGGCCTTACAACTACAATGGAACTCGTAAGGTGATATATATCATATTTTGAAGTTCATTTTTTGCAGACAATTCTTTAACACGTAATCAACCTTCCCTTTTGTGTTCTGGATTTCTTTTTACATAATTCTGCGTTTTCAGTGGCTTTGGAGCTTTGACCAACGTATGCGTGAGAGCATTGACTATGCTATTTGTTTAGATAGTATTGGTTCTTGGGAAAATGAATTGTGGATTCATGTGTCTAAGCCTCCAGAAAATGCCTTCATTAAGAAAATTGTGGAAGTAAGTGAATGGTCTCAGTGGTGCAGGCTTTACTATAATGGATTTACTTGCAGTTTTATCTTTATGATTTCTAATGGAAAATTTTGTGTAGGATTTTTCAAGTGTTGCAGAAGAATTAGGCTTTAAAGTGAATTTGAAGCATAAGAAAATAAACATTTCCAATCCTCGAGTAAGTGATAAATTCTCGGTGTTCTGTTTCACTTGCCAAGATCTTTAGTAATTTATACTTAGCTTTTGCTCAATCTCAATTTGGTTGTATTTTCAGACAATTGCCATCGTCACATTATTTTATTACAGTAGTACCATGAACAATCACCTTATATATGGTTTACATGTTTATAAAAAAAGGTCTGGAAACTGTGATGGATCTGTTCCTCTAATTTTCATTTTAATCTGATGTCAAACCATTGTATTTTATTACTTAATCTTCCTAATGGATTACACTTTATACTCCTCGTCATATCAGCTTGTGCTTCATGTCTCAGTAAAAGATTTCCTGATAGAAAGCACTTGCTTCCTCCATTTTGTCTAAATGCTACTTCTAATATTAGTTATTAATGATGGTCATCTGCTGTAGGTAGCTTGGGAGCATGAACAGTTTTCAAGGCTGAGAGTTACTGCTGCCACTCTATCTGAACTATCTACAGCACCTGAATTGCTAGAAAAGACTGGTGGTTTGGTTGATAGCAGGTTCATATCTGGACCTAAATGCCAGAATTTTATTATTTTTGTACCTTTTTGCTGACTGAGAGCTTCTGCAGGCATTTTGTTAATGAAGCAACTATTGTCAGAAGTGTGAAATTAATTGCTGAAAGTCTTGCGGTAAGATTTGTTTACCTGAAAAAACTAGAAGTCAATGTTTATTCCCTCACCTAATAAACAAAAGATTAGGAATGTAGCCTCTCAATGTCCTTGTAATTAATTCTCCTTCCAATCATTTGGCATAAGAAGAATCATGAGGCAGAGTTTTGTTTGTTTGTTTGTCCTGGCACTAGTTCTAGTATTATTCACTATATATGTTGCAGTGAGTGTGCATTTATATTAATTTCAAAACTAATCTTTTTTATGATTGTGTATAATGTTTAATGTGAATTTGTTTGGCCGATATTTTTTTTTATGGACTTGGTCATTTACATCTTCTGATGTTTCCATTGTGGCCATTTGACTTCCTACTATATTACTCTGTCAGAAGATGCTCCATTATATGGTTAAGAAAAACGCTACTGAGCCAGGACAAATTTACTTGGTTATTTACCCTTGGATGAATCAGTTGCCCTTCCACTTTGTCTAATCCAACAAAGACCCTTGAATTGAGCTAATTAATCCCTGTTAGCACTGTGGATGTCGATGAAACTGTTCTATTAATGACGTGCTGTTTAATCATCGGACAATTGGAGAAATTGTCATTCCATGAACATCAAACTCATAAGTATTTTTATTATATCTGCACATGTTTGATTTTTCTTATTTTATGAGGATATATATATGTATATGTATATATTAGCATTGCATTAAAAGTTGCTGATGAGGTTTTGCTTAGTTGATTCCTTATATTTGCAAAGTTTACACTCTCTAGTTTGATCATAAAAAATATTTTTGAAATTTTAATTGGTCATATCATTGACATTTTGAGTACGCCTTACAGAAGATAATCATTTTTGTGTGAACCTATTCTTTGGCTATTTTCTGTTCTATTTAATTTTTGCGATAAAAACCTACTGTAAAATTATAGTTCAAAATAAGAGTTCTAAAGGAAAAGTAGAAGCACTAGTTTCATTTCTTTTAAGACTCCTGAGGCAACATTGAGAGAGTGGAGAGAGTAGTTATTTTTCTTTCTAAAAGCTGATCTACCTAGCCTTTTCTAAGAAGATACTCATTTCCCTTTTTATTATTTATAAAAAATAAGTTGCTTTTTCTTTATAGATTTTCAGAAAATATGTTTGGTCTATATTTTTCTTTCAAGAAAAAAACCTTAAAGAAGGGTCAAACACTACATTGGTTGACTATTGCAAACTGGCTTAATTAGCGAGACTAGAGCAAGATTACTTAATAGATGTCCATTCTATGATTAGTTGTTTTCCACTTAAAGAATTGCCACAAACAGAAATTACGTTAGACATGTATTGGATTCCCAGTATTTCTTTTTAATTAGAAGCCAACTTTATTGTTTCAAACATTCTTCTGATCTACTTTTTGCAGAGGCATATTTATGGACACCAAGGAAAGAACATCCAGATATTTGCAGACAACACTAACTTGGCTGTTAATCCTTCTTATGTTCGATCATGGTTAGATGTTTTGTCCCAAACACCTCGAGTTGCTCCATTTCTCGCCAAAGATGATCCTTTTGTCATGGCACTGAAAAAGGTATTGTTGCATGCTTTTTGCTTTTGTTTACTTTGTGAAAGTGCATTGTAGCGCATAAATTTGTCATGTCACGGCTTTTGCTGTTTTTTCAAGTTAAAGGATCACCCCAATACGATGGTTCTTGTTGTGGATCAGCTGAGAGAATCTATGTAGCTTAGGAAGCACAGATGTAGAAAATTTGTATATCAGCTGATGCCAGACACCATTATGATATGATGTGATACAGATGTGGAAAATATATAAGTCTTGATGAAGACAACACGACTACAATAGAACAAAATTATAATGTAAAATGAAAAATAATCACAAGAAATCATTGATGTTCTAAAAGTATGAGCTACATTGTAAATATCGTAGAAGTGCTTTTTGATTTATATAATCATTACGGTGTTTCAATTTCTATTGATATAAGATAAAATTATAAGAAAACAACTATAATTATTACAAGCATTTTTGCAGTATCCAACATGAAGACAGTCAGAACAACATAGATCATCTGCATTTTAGTTTCTGGCAATATTCAAATGTATGCAATTTTTATTTGGGTTGATACGGAAGTTTACATATGCTAATATTGTGAAATATTTGTGGAGAAAAACGGCTTTAAATTTACTTTCTTGTTTTTTACTAGAAAGTTGTAATGAAACTGCATTCGAGTTAGGTTGAAGGCTTCGTATCCCTCAATTCTCCATACCTGGAGTTTCACTTCTGTACTTACCAAGTGTTTTTATATGCGTATATAGGAATTAGAAGATCACACTGACGAGGTAAATCTGCATAGAGATGTGCTAGAAGGAGTGTTCACTTTCTATGATTCAACCAGGGCAAAGCTGAACATATATCAGGTATTTGAAGTTATTTTCTTTGAACCATGTCTGTATATAAAGTTTAGCCATTTTAATCTACCTAATGAATCATTGGTCATTAGACGATCTTCAGTCCAGAGTCCTGACCAAGTTTGTAATTCAGTTCTTTTTTATTTCTTGAGAGCTCATCATTTTTGTGTTTATTTGACCTGTTCGCCCTTATTTTTTTGAAGGACATTTTTCCAGTTTAAAAGGAGTAAATTTTCACACTAAACAAATCTATATTATTTTTTCCAATATATGCATGTTTCTTTGGAAATAAGTTTATTCAAAATTTCTTTGAAGGTGTCCAAGAAATTTAATGCTCCAAAATATGTTAAATCCAGATTTGATTTAAGTATTTACCTTTTTGCTTTGGAATTTCATGTTGCATTGAAAGAAATTGTTGTGGTTTTACAGGTCGCCAGTGTCACATTTGACTTGCTGTTGCTTCTAGTATTGGGATCGTATTTAATTGTGCTCTTCAGTTTCTTGGTCATCACCACTCGGGTATCTATTTATTTATATCTAAAATCCTATGCAAAATTCTAGGTATCCAGTTCGTATGTTCTCAATCTAACTGATGATGTCTGACAGGGTCTTGATGATCTAATCAGTCTATTTCGGCGGCCTCCATCTCGAAAAGTGAAAACTGCATAGTGAGTGAGTGGCCTACGTAGTTCTCAAGATTTAAATAGTATCTTAGGATCCGAGTTTCTATGAAAAGTTCTGTAGCGGATCTTTACCTCATTTCCTCAAGTTGTTGCTTTAGTGGTTAAAGACAGTAAGATTTATTTTTGGCTGTGCGAAAGTTAACAACGCCAAAATTTTGATATTTTTCTGGCCGTTTTCATTTGGCGCATTTTTGTAGTGTAAAAATTGTTTACTAATTCATGCCTGGCTGGTTAACAAATGGTTCCCCGATTATAGACAAGGCTTATTCACGTTACTTAGTTTTGGCTCAATAAAGGATCCATTCGGTTAATGTATCAAAAACATTACTGCACATTACTGCTTGCTTAAGTAAATTGACATTGCATACTAAATAAAATTAATCTGTTCGGATGATGTCACCTGTGCACTTCGTAAAATGTGTAAGTATGTTTACCTTTTTATAGTTAGGATTTATGTAGTGATTTGAAAATTTAGTCTAATCTTTTACCGGAAAACGAAGTAACATGAAATTCTACGATAAGACGCTAAAGTGAATGATCTAAGCATTTTATATGAAAGCTAGAGTAGGTATCAAAATGCAAAAAGAAAAGAATTACGGTGAATGAAAGATTTAGATGAACTAAGATGGAATGAAGAACAATTTTTAAATATTTCAATGTAGAAGGGTTGAACACTCATGTAGGAGGAGGGTTAGAAATCTGATTAAAAGTTTGTTCAATAAATAAATAAATAAATAAAGTAGATAAAGATTAAGTATGAGAAGTACGTATAAGATTAAGATGACGTATTGATATGCATGCTACGACAAAATATCTCATACATATAAAAGAACTATTTATTCATAAGGTGATAAAATTATGATATTTTGTCCCTAAGCTTTTGTTTCACGATAAAATCTGAACAGTTCCAGCTTCTTAAGCTACATTGATATTCTTTAGTTAGATTCTCTTTTTGTAGTTTGCTTTCAGTTTCGATATAAGGAATGCTTTTAAAGTGATTTTTCTGATTTTTCTTTAGATCGTGTTGTTGAAATGTTTTGGATCGATGATTGTGTGGTATGGAACTGATTTCATGTTTGCTTGAACAGAAGTTTATGGTTTGCATGTGAGAACAAATAAGAAACTTGTTATTTTTCGTCTAAACGAACAAATCTCGCCTAAACAAGAATAGCAGAAACTTACTTTTACCTCTGCTCGGTTCAGGTGTCACTATTTGAGCTCTCATCCAAGTAAAAAAGACTCGTTTGAGTGAGAGAATCTCTTTTCACATAAGAGAGGACTTCTTCTAACTTGAGCAAGACTCGGGTAGGAAAAGCAGCTGAGATTTTGTTGTGCTTGACATGAAATAAAACATGAATTGGTCTTATGATAATTTTATAATGTATGTAATTAGATAAAGATTCAGTCAAACTTACGTATAGTAAATTGGTTCAAGTGATAAGAGTAGAAAAAAATCCTAGTCTTTTATAAAATAGTGACCCATTGGGATTGGCTTTGGAAAATCCTAAAAATCACCACAAGTACAAGCATCTAAACCCTAATATTATTGTTTACAATTAATATTATTCATTAAAATTATTCTATTAGAGATGTGAGTTTATAAGAATAAACTTGTATAGGTAATATTAAAAGGAAGGGTGAATAAATGTATAAAAATAAAAATAGGAATAATTGTAAAGTAGGTTAAATTTGAAAACTAACGTTTTGAAGAATCCTAAACTAGGAAAAAAAGACTTACTCTAATAAAACTTTCCAAAATTCAATATATGAGCCATATTTAGTCAGCGTAAATGAGCGATGGATTTTATATATAGATAGCCGATATCCTTAAAATGTTTACTTCATTGAATACGCGGCCACTTAATTTTAAAAGAAAAGTAATTTTGCAAATTTGAGAAAAATAAAGTGGACGGTTGATGATGAAGATGGGAGATAGGAAATTGAATAGGTTGATTTGATACAACAGGGTATTATATTTATTTAACTGATTTAGTTGCAGTTGAAAAACTAAACAAATTTATTTAAGTTGAAGAGATATGTTGTGTCATTCAGTGGCCTTGCCCTTGCGTCTGCTGCTACTGCCAGTTTCTAAGAGGTAACAAACCATGGAATCAACATCGTCCCCAAATATGCTGTAAGCTTCAATCGCTTGGATGTATGTGAATCCCATCGACAGTAAAATTTGCATCCCACTGCTCAGATCACAACCATGCTCTTTTCCATCTTCTGTCGTTTTCCGACCAGTGCCTGATGATCCTGCTCCTCTCATCAACACATTAAGTAACTTTTATATATAATATAGAAAAACTACAAAACTATTTCAGTTTTAGTGACACTCACTTGCTCCAGAAGACGATGGTTCAGCGTTTGAGGTAGAGGACTCTCTGTCACCAAGTTGTTGCTTAAATGTACTACTATCTGAAAGGTACTCTGCTCGAGAAACTTCTATCACCATGCGTTCAATTTCCTTTTCTGTCAGCTCAAGATCAGAGTAAAACCGACCCTCGGCTAAAAGTGCCTGTTGGAAGCAACAAGATAAAAAAAATTATTGTTGCAACCGAGTTAAGAGAAAAATCCGTCATTCTCACCATTTCAATTTGAAATACTTACGTTATTGATCTGTTCGTCCTGTTGAGATTTAATAGCAGCCTTGACTTGATCTTTGTCAACATTTGTCTGAGTATCATCATGAAACACATATGGATCAATGATTAGTAAACATATTTATTAATGTCACAATTTGCATAGTTCTGAGTCCTAAAATTGTTATGTATGAGGTTTCCTATAATTATTTATTCCAGAGTACAATATGAAGTTTAACTATCCAGTTGTCAGATGAAGTCATAACACAGGAGAAGAATGACAGCAACTTAAGGAAATAATAGTCAATGTACTTACTCCACGAAGACTGCTGAACCCAAGACCAGCACCAATTGTCAAGCGCCGTGGGTCAACAAGGGAGTTGTAATGATTTCCATGATGATAACTCAATCGAATTGGCGGTGTGTCAGTGTTGTAGCTTCCATGAAAGATATTGATAGGTTCTGCATAATGATTGATGTTATTATACACTGGGTACTACATAAACAATCAGACATCAAATTTTCAGAGGCTCACCTATGCTGTAGGAGTATATGTGGATTGGTCGATTATACATTTCGCACATGGCTTGGATCTCAACATTGTTTCCATAAACCTGCCAGAAAGAATGAACACAAGTTTTTCTTAAATTCAAAATAGCTTTAAATACATTCTAACAGACCAACGCTATTTTTTTAATAATATTAAAAAAGGGTCATATGCAGTGCATAAAAAATAATGCAATTTCAGTGCCCCATATATAGGGTTTGTATTGTATCACCTAAATAAGAGAACAAACTACATTTCAAGAACATGACACAGGCCGATTCAAAGAAATTATTATTACATCCATCAAACTGTCTATGATTGTTGTTGACAGCATAAATTCTATGAAAACTGATATGATTGATTTACTCTTAACCAACAAATAGTTCTTTCCGTATAATTTCTAGTATAAAGAAGGCAAGCATACACAACTTTGAAAAATAAGAAATGGAAACACAAAACACCAAGAGACTGAACGGATCTGTCAAAAGACCTATATTCCAAATGGAGAATACTACTAAGATAATATTACCACAGTAATAATGCACTCGATCTTTTTTCCAAGAAATTCATATACAAATGTTCTATAATGGCCAAGGTCCCTATCTAGAAATAAGAGCTCAAAAATACATTTAATGATGCCCACTTCCTTTAAAAGAAAAATCCACATCCACATTAATAAAAATGCAGAAAAAAAGAAGAAAGCCTGAGATTATATTAAGTTTGCATGAAATATATATGGGAATAAAGAAATGAAGTTTCTTGCACAACTGACAGACAGAAAAACTAGTCTCAACACATTTGTCCTAGATTGAATTATTTATAACAGACAGAAAACAGTCTCAACACGCAAGCACTAGATTGGATTATTTATAATGGAACATACCGGTTCCAAATTCAACATAACTCATATTTGAAACACTGATGTTACAGACAGGCCAAAAACTTAGAGATATTTATTATGTCAAGGGAGGCAGGGGAAAATATTAAAAGATGACAGTTCTATCACATTTCTAGATTTTCTCTTATTGCGTTGGTAATCTATGCCACCATAAAGTAGGCTAACCGGAAGTCAAGCTGCAATTCGCCTAATTCATTGCCCCATGTCATTCAAGGAATGTTTCCATTATGACAACAAACAATATTTCATAACATTTGGGTCAAGACAACACTCGATTATTTGACACATTAATGAAAGGGGGTTTAACTCTCTTAAAACTAAATCACAACATCATTGTAGACAAAAAGAATGAAGAAAGAAGATTCTAAACAATCAGTCAAATAGATAGGTATCAAACGAATATGGAACATAAAAAGGCAAAAGGACTCTGAGCCTGAGACAAGTGAACAACCAGCACAAAGATTAACAAGTGTTAAAGCATTTTCAACCACCCATTACATTAGTATTGTGGATATGGATTGTCCTGGATATCTCAAATTCAAGGAACACGTGCATTCTTTCAGTTTATCACAATACATTATTTTTAGTATATAAATTGTAAACTGTAGTTCAACAAAAATATCTTTAGAATAAAACCACACAATCAATAGCAAATAAAAAGGAAGAGAAATAAAGCAACTATATCCTAACAAAAAGACCAAAAAAACCAATAATAACTTCCAGTTTTCCCTTGAACTAAGAAACCAAATGTTTGTCAACTGTACGGTCACATACCTTATCTCTTCTTTTTCTCTTGCAGTAAGATGTGAACCCTTCAGTTATAAACTGAGAAAAGTGATCTCTCTCTTGCTCCTGAAGATAAAACCACAAATATACTTGATCCTCAGAAGTTCAATAAAACACCACCAAAGTACGTGCACAGAAAAATCTAGGAAGTATGCACATAAAAAGAGACAGCATAAAAAGAGGAAGTACGTGCATCAGAAGTTCAATAAAACTCCACCATTCAGTTGAACGTACATACTTAACAATTTATCAATTGAATTAGAGACAGCATATTTATGAAAATTCAAACAAGAAATTTCCAACCCAACTAAAAGCAAGAAAAGAGGACATAGAACAATAATTACAGGAAATTCAAGCAGATTGTTCAAATATACATGTATTAGTCACTGACAAATAAAAATAAACAATCAATATAGAATAAAGTTACAGGACTTTCCTGAATCCCTTATCTGAAAGGGCACCACAATTGTAAAACATTCCATAAAAATTTGTGAGCTTAGGGTAGCTCCTCTCATTTTATCTACTGCTGATCATGTAACTATGGCCCATATTACTTTTTCCCAACCATAGTGGCAATCCTCCCAATGCATTCTTCACCCAAAAAACAAGGAACCTAAAACAATGTTCTAAACATTGCTAAATGTATTAATTAAATATTATTAGTCCTTGATCAGATACAAAAGCTAAAAAGAACTAAATCCTTTCAAAATTCAATATTGTTTATTTGTTAAGATCACTAAAACCCATTGAAATTCGATCATCTTCTTATCATGAAAGGTAAGTAGGAACATACTATCAATTTTAGTGAGCAGAAGCACATTCAGTGTGGGTATTTTCCACAAATAAAAATTAATACAACATTATCATACCATATAATCTATGCACATCTGTCTGACCAAATCATACAGTTCGGAGTCCCCATACACCTGATCTGCAACAGCTCGGAAAAGACAATTTCCATCCTCCATCATTTTTTTTACTTCATAACCTTTTGCCCTTCTGATATCAATTTCAAACTGCCGCTCCCTTTCCTGGAATAGATGTCAATTTTACAAGTTCAATTTATTAATACATATTACCACGTAGAGGATCAGGGTAACGGCTGTCAAGAAACAAAAAAGTCATACCAAGGTGGATCTTCGACTTCACATTGAGAAACTTAATAAAAAAGATCGTACCAGAATACATTAAGATATCTCTAAGCAAGTATCAAACACAACCCAGCACGGGATTGCCGGCATAAGGAAATTCCATAGATGAATGATCAATAATGACAAGAGCTCTATACAAATTAAACACATCCCCGGAACCACTATCCAACTTAATGAACTAATAGCATATCTATAGTCTAATCAGATCTAAACGGTGTTGTCAAATATGCCATTATGTTATTTCAATTACTCTGTATCCATAACAAGCAAGAAATGCTAAAGGTATAATTCAATAGTTGCTAAATCATGATTATTCTCTTATAAAAGAGGAATTGGCTAAACTATCAATACCATTCCTTACCAGTCGCTTCTTACAATCAACTCACACACTATGGCCTAAAGAGAATCATGTACAAACACTCATAGCGACACTGAAATCCAGTACAAAGGGAGTCATCAACTTACAAAATCATCATAAGACGAAACCAGGCAAGGCTTCTGTTCATCAGCACTATTGTACCCCTCACTTTCATTATGTGACCTGGGAGAAGACGGCCTAGACCCAGCAGGCGAAGTCCTGGCCGGAACAACTGGCCATGCAGATGTTCTCCTCGACGATCCCACACTAGCCGAAATCAAACTCCCGGCCACACTCCTCCTTGCATTCAAGTTCCCCGCCAAAGAAGGCTTGGGAGGCGGCACCGGAGGTGGCGGGGGACACGAACCACCACCAACAGGTAGGGAAGAAGAATCCCCATTCGCACCCTCACTCTCTGCAACAACCCTTTCACCCACTCTCAGTCCACTTAACCCCTTCACAAACTCCTCCCTTACATCACTCTCAACAACAGCAGCAGCAGCTGTAGTCACGTCATCATCACACGACCCCTCACCCTGTTCAAAATGAACACTCTCCTCACTCTTCCCCTTATCGCCACTCTCCAAAACGTCATCCGGCACAACAACAACAACCTCATCGGTATTCTCCGGCGAGACGAAAACCTGCGCCTCTGCGCGCGCCGAGGGATTGGTAGAAGAGCCACCAGTCCGGTTGGCGTTAGAAGAAGAACCACCGCCGGAAGAACCCCTCTGAACCAACACACGAGTCATTGTAATTGACAACGCAACGCAAACCCTAATCTCGGATTTTCAGAGGGTTTGGATCATTAGTTTGTCCCGGGTTCTGGCCTTGGGCGTAGTGATGCCAATCCCTTGAAAGAAAGAGTCGTTGCAGCAGCAGTGGTCCTGGCAAAGCGATCTCTGCATTCCCCTAACAATTCTCATCAGACCCAACCCTCCAACTTTAAAGAAGAAAACCTTTCTTTTTTTGTTAAGAAGACGAATTTTACCAAGATTTTCCGCCGCCGAAAAATCAAAACCCTTCGCGACCCCAACCTGCAGGCATCGAAACCAAAAACAATTGGCGCGTCGATCCGAGGAACGAAAGAAAAGAAAGCAAAAATGTAATTGCAATTGTAATTATTAGGATGAGGATGATTTTGTGAGAATTGAGAAAAATGGAAGAAAGGGAATAATGCGAGATGGAGTGGTTGAGTGACTGACCTGAAAAGAAGGATTGATTAGGGTTTTTGAAGAGAAGAATAGAGAATGGAGAAAAGTGTGGAAAGGTTTTAACGGTGAAGGAACGGTGAGTTTCAACACCAACGTCCCCTCCCTCACCACCTTACACCTGGCCACCCACCCACACTTGATCCCACGTGCCACTTTCACTTCCTTTGTCTTATCCTTTGCCAACTTACCTCACCCTACCCCTATGTAAATTCTTTTCTTCTTCTCTAAGATAAATAATATATTTTTAAATTATTTTTACTATTTTTTTATTTTATGAGTTCATTAATTTATTTATTCACTCAAGTAGTAATTGATCTATATATTTACAGGTTTTTATTCAATTATTTTCTTATACTTACTTTTTAAATAGAGTCTTTATGTTTTTTAGGAATATTTGGATATCTTTTTCGTTAAATTTATTAACTCTTTTTGTAATTTGGAATTTCTATGCCTTCTTCCATCTTTATCTAACATATACGTAGATTACAAAAACACAGACTCAAAATATTTTTTTATTATTTTGAACTTGGATCTTTTGCCATTAAAAAAAAAAAATACTTGTATGTGAATTGTATCATTGAACTACACTCATGCTTCGAGTAAATAAACTATACATTTAGTAATTCGTTAAATACATACATATTCACATTTCTTGCAATCAATACAATTTTCAATTATTGGGACAAAAATAACTCGTTTAACTTTCCATTCATCTCAATATATATTTTTAATAAATTTGTTGGACAAGCCTTTACACATTTAGTACATTTTATACATATCATAAATCTTTACATAGATCATAATTCTTATAATCTTTGAACATACAAATTTTAACATTTTCGATATAAGAAGAATAATATGAAATATTCAATATAATTATGGTTCATTTTGTCAATATATTTTATAATTATCGCGTAAATTTTGATATGTCATTTTATATAATTGACAAATTTACTATGACGATCATTCTATAATGGACAAAGAATTTTATATGTGTAATCAAATATGTCCTTTTTTTTTTTACATTATACTATACTAAGGGTTTAGAAAATAAAAATTTGAAATTAAAAAACACGATTCTCGTGACATTAGCGATGATGGAAGGTTAGTCCGTATTCACATTAATCTTACAGTGTCTCTTAGTAACGTGGATTATTCACCTACTCGAAATTTTGGTTTGTGAAAAACATATATGAAATGTTTGAGGTAGTTTTTCATGATACTTAGGAGGATGAAGTGAGATATGATGGTTTTGTAGATGACAGAGGAATATGGTGGAAGGTGTTAAGGGTGGAAGAAGTGAAGAAAGAAAAACAAAATAAAAATCATAAAAAATGTAAAAGTAGAAAATAACATCTATTTAAAGAAACAATTAAATAAAATCTTAAATATATAAAACAAATTACTAATTAAGCTTTATTCATTTTATCTTTGTTTAAAAATATATATAAAATTAAATTATACCATGAGAATTTGTTTTTAGTCTATTACAAGCTGTAACTTCGTCTCCAAACACCAGTTGTGTATTTTTTTTTTTTTAAATACAACAGTAACTCCTTTACATAGAAAAATATCACACCTTTTACTATATAAACCAGAAATAAAAGAATCAAAATTACAGCATATACTAAAATTAATTTTAATCATAAAAGACATCGTACGAAATTACCTTATTCATTTAAGGTAATATACACACTACTCAATTGAATTGCACATATAAAATCATTCTATTATCTTAATTTAAAATATTCTATTTAGTAATCATAGCCCGAATCAATAATAAGAGCTAAAAAATTCTACGAAATGTCTTACCTCTAACATATAATCTAATTGCCTTGATTTTAAAATTAATTATTAAAATTTAAATATTATTGTGAAGTAGTTGTTGGGACGAACTCACAATAAAAATAAAGTAAAAGATTTGGTTCTCCTCGTTTTACTGCTCAATGTCCGCAAAAGTTTTGATAACGACATCATGTTCGTACACTTCAACCTTTAGGTTTAGGTGTTAACACAGCAATATATCTCTCAGTGATTGTCTGTTGCCTACTGTGTTGTTAGAACCCACAAATCTTAGCTTTGTATGTCAACCAATTACCTGGTTGAATCAATTGAACCAGGATTTGTTAGTCCAACCAATGCTGTTAAAGCCTCCCTCTAAAGGTTTCAAAAGCACCACGATAAGGCGAGTTCGTCTCAATTTACCAATAACTTAGGTCATTTGCATGAACCTGGACATTAAATTTTGTGAACAACTTGGGTGTTTTCAAGCTAGTTTAGTAACTATATAATTAAGTAATTTCCCATTTTAGAGTGAACCAAACCTCAGATTATAGATTATCTTGCCTGAATAACACCAATTAAAATAAAGAGAACGGGTAGAGGGACTTCTTTAAATGCATTTTTTATTTGCCTCATTCTTTAAAATGGAAAAACATGTGTTTACTTTACATGACACATTCAAAATTGCTATGGTGATAATGATTACATGCATACCATATGTATTTCCTGTTCATGGTATGAATAAAATATTATGTAACAACAATATCGTCCAATCAAACAAAATGGTTAACCCATTAGACAAAAAAAATTCCTCAAAAAGTATATTGTCAACTTCCAACTGCATTTCTATACCTTCAATTTCCACCCTCGGGCAGCAAGCGCTTCATGAACCTTTTTGGCGGCATCAGCAGTATCGGAAAGGGGTGGATAACTCCAACTTTCTGATATCTGAAATTTAAGTAAAATATATACCCATTACAAAATAAACACCTTTGACAACAAGAGTGATTCCAGACAAGAAATCTTTCCACAATAATCTTCAACCCTTATGTTTGATACAAAAATCACTATTATAACTTACATCCTCGGAACCTGTAAAAGGACGAACAACTCCCATCTCTTTCAAAGATTTGTGAAATTCATTGAACTTCCATCTGCATCGCTCAACGCCCATTACATAAACAGGCTTCCTGGGGATAGAACAAAATAATTTGGTAACATTAAATACTTTTAACAAGAGCAATTAAATAGAAACATTACTATTCTAATAATAGAAATACTTATACATGCATACCCAGTGCTGCAAGCTTCACTTATCATGCTAACGGAATCTGCAGTGACAACAAATGAGTCTGCCCAAGCTAAATGGCCCATGTGCAGGTCAGGTCCTGAAAGTTGTGTTACTGTCTAAGTTTATCTGTTGAACCAAATTTTAAATGTTGGAATTGAAACTGGAACATATATTTACCTTGCCCATCACAAATATAAACTTTTGGGTTATTCCCAAGTTCTTTTACTATGATATTGGACACCTGTTTAAACACCGAAGAGAGAAGTAGTATGAAGAGATGGACAAGTTGGTGGGTGTTATTATTCTAAGAAGTTACGAGGAATGAAGGACTTTACCTTCTCTGGTGTCCTCTCCGAAAAGGATATCCTAACACTGCCACAACTAGCTAGAACACTGACCAAAGAAACTGCTAACTGCTTGGCAAGGTCTACACCATATCGACAGTTCCCTAAATCAATTGTGGACATCAGTCAATACCCCCAAATTTTTAGCCACACAGAAAATCCTTCCTCTCTAGGTCTTGATGACATTTCAAATAATCAAATTTACAATAGAAATTACTTGTTGGTCCTCCGATGTTAACCACAAGCAAGGGCCTCGGAACATGTGAAAACTCGTCATGCCAAGTAGCAGCAGCACTACGTATTGAACTGAAATCTACTTGATGTAACGCCCCCATAGTAAGAACCTGAACATACAATTCCACATAAGAATCCTCATTCAGAAATTGACAGTAACCAACCAACATCAAAGTAAAAAGCTATTTACTGTCTAACATAAGTACAATATGCATACCACATGACTATCTGGAGGATCACGTGGAGTTATCCAACTTCGAAGAAACCGAGGAATTTGTTTTTGTCCTTCTGGAGTCAAAGGATAATAATCATGCTTAGGTGTAATTACCATGTCAAACCTATTCAAAAGTGACCTTGGATGTTGTATCTGGTCATGAGACAAATACAATCAGACAGACCAAGATAAGAAATCAGAGCATATGCTTTTACATCTTACACAGTAAGGAACATCAAAGCAAAATACAAGAATGATAAATAACAATGCACCATAGGCAACGAAATTTTGACCAGGTGATAGACACTAACATATATACAATATAAAGCCCACATTTGGAAGCAACATAACAAGGTTTTAAATTGTTAACTACATGGATGATGTAATCATGCAAGTGTGGTTGTAGAAATCATCACTTTGAAGTTACAAACTACATCGCGACTAAAATCAACCTGAAATGACAGAATGCTCCCACAAACAAGCCCACAACTATAATTTTAAAACTTTGAATGTGATACATAAAGTAAAGAAAATAAAGTAGACTGAATAAGAGTTCATAAGGGAAAGAAATCATAAAACTATTGCATTCACAATTCCCTCTTTCATCAATCACCAGCTTAATTCCATTCTTCGTTAATTTAAACCATTGAACCTAGTTTTATCTCACTTCATTATTGCAAAACCAACCAAACTATAGCGGTCATGCCTAATACATCCTTGCCCAGACATGCACTTATTTAGCATTGATGCCACTGAAATAATATTGATTACCTTCATTAAAACATGGTCACGTTATAAGTTGTTCTTCCAAATTTTAATGTACAAACTAAAAGCTTGCATAATTTACAAGACATCTTACAAAATTAAATTAAAGATTAATATACATGAAGTCTGCAAACCTGAACGACAAAAACATTCTCAGATGCTAAGCGTTTTATGGAACTTGCAGTAGAAATGGTGTCTCTTCCACATGCAACAGCCAACAATGGTCCCTCCCTGGATAAAATATCAATCATGTCATTTTTTGTAAATGGCTGAAGAATCAGTTGCAGATGATGATACAAGAAAGTGCTAAAGAATGCTACGAGAAAGTCAAAAAACATGAATTGAGAGACTCGTATTACATCAATATCAAAATCAGAATACTGAGATTTGCACAGGAAGTTAAATAACAAGTCACAAGATTACGTTTTATCCTGAGCACCACAACGGGAAGACAAAAGCATGTCTTAACATTAATGCACTGGAAATCTTGTAAATCTAGTAGATGTCTTAGTTGCACAAAAATAATTATTACAACTTACGAGAAACACTGCCAAATAATTCATATCACACATCATATTAGGTATATATTTCTAATGTTCAAAGGAAGTACACTGCTCCGAACAAGTAAGATTATTAATGGCAAGGTTACTCAGACATTTGAATCAGTCTCCATCCAGAAATGAACAACACAGTTATTTGACAATCTATAAATAACATAACACACATCAATAACACTAGTCTACAGACAAAAGAATAGGCAGTTACTTCTCATAAGTTTCACGAGCAAAATTAACTATCTGCTTTGCATCAGCTTCCAAGACAGCTAACAAGCCTGCACTGACACCATTTTCTGAAGGTAAAGGCATAACCTTCTTTTCCTGAGATTTCAACGTAAGCTGAGAATAACCTTGAATCATTCTTACTATATAATCTATTTTTTTATGGAGCGAGACTGGAAGCCATTGAAGCCACTCATTAATTCCCCCTTTTGGTCTGGTAACACGCTGCCAAAAACCAGTCATAAAAAGATAAGTGAACTCATTCAGCTGTTAGGAGGTGCTTTCAATTTGAACATGACTTGACAAAACATAATGCCAATGCTTTGTTAAGAAGATAAATTAGATGCCTAAAAATTATTAACAATAGGCTTAACATTAAGCTCATAAATATAGCCCTTCTTTCTCAATTTAGCGTGTTTCTAAACTACGCCAATTACCCAATATTACTTATAGATAAATCCATATATAGATGTTGTTTTCACTTCAATAATTTGCTTTCCCTTTTAAACACAGATAACAAACAAGCAGAATGGGTACGTTCAGATATGTTCTTTGTACAGGTTTGCGATTCATCCATTTGCTTGAATTATTATTACAATACCTTCTTTAAAATCAACATGTTACAAGGCACATGATGCAACGAATTCAGTATGCAATACATAGGGTTACTGAGCGAATCAAGTAAAACGCTCTAACAACATTTTATATTTCTACATTGAAACTTCATCCACAACACATCTTCAAACTACACAATTCTATCTCCTCTACGCCTGAATAGTTTGTACATCCAATATTAAGAAGAGTAACCTAAACCACCAATTCTGCCCTCCATTAGCAATTATTCCCTATCAGTAGTCATCAACACAACACTAATCTCGCTGTAATGAACAATTGCAGGCATCAGAGACTGAATTGGTAATTTTAACTTTGAGGGATCACAACAACTAAAGCCGCAGTTTTTCAGCCAATAACTTCGGTACTAACTTTTCTAAAAGTTATACCGTTATCCCCAGTCACGCCACTTCTCGATCAAGTCAAACGCAAAATTCAAAACTAGACAAATAATTATACTTAGTTGTCATGCTAGGACCGCGAAAAAATAGTTGCTGAGAAACAAAAAGAAAATCAAAGGTTATGCATTCTTACATATAAGACGTGCTTATCGGCGAGGCCAAGGGCACGAACCAATCCGATGCTCTGATTCTCCGATGCGGCGAAGCCGTTGCCGATTACGACGGCGCGTCGCACGAACGTGTGAACTCCAGACTCGAATATGTCCGGAGTTCCTCTCCGGGCAGTAGGGCTCGGCGGCTCCGGAAGCTGAATTCGTCTCATCGACTCGACTTCAAACGCACACGGCAAAATATGAACACAGTTTCAGTTCAAGAATACGGAGCACGAATTTTCTCGAGAAAGCGAACCAAAAATTCCGATTCCTGCAGTGCCAGAGTCGTAACTTTGAAGTTTGCAGATTTTGCCTACAAAAACGCATTCCCGGCAAAAACCGAAACCAAAACGTGAAGGCCCGTGAACCGAAAGGTAAAAGTAGGTGGGCTGCAAGCCCAGTGCTTTCTTTTGTTTGCAGGCTATTGCTTCATAGCCATTGCTTTATGCACCCTACAATTACTAACTGCACTTACAATAATCAGAAAAGATTTCCGCATTCTCTACTACTACACCACACCACTCCGCTATTAATAGCTTCCACCGTCACCGCCGCTGTAGAAAAAATAAAGAACAGGGAAGACATCGTTCCAGTAAAAACCTGGTTCTAAAAAATTCTTTTCAGAACGTATTTTATATGCTTAAAAAGTTTGTTCTGAAACACATTATTTGGAAGACATTATATGCATTCGGAAGAAAAATCTTTTCCAAAAATGTATTTTATGCATTTTGAAAATATATTTTCTAAAATTTTGTTCTGATTTTGCAAAATTTGTTTCTAAATTTCAATTTAATTTTTTTTAAAAATCTGTTATGTAAAGTTCTCAAAATATATATTTTGGGTGTCACTTTTTCATAAAATAAAATGGTTATTTGAAAACTTTGTGAGGGTACGCCAAGAAAATCTTGGCCGACGAGCTTGTGAGGGTATTTATGGGTGGATTCGGAGATTTTACTTCTGATTTATGACGTATCTTGATTTTAATTTGAATCATATATATACTAGCGTAACACAGGTGTTAACGTCTATGTATGCACTTTTTAAATATGTGTGATATTATATTAGTAGGTGATAATATTATAATGTTATTAAATTAATATATAAATTAAAATTATATTTATTAAAAATAAAGTGAAATATATCAGACCAGATAAAAGAATAACCATTGATAAATAAAGAAGAGAAGAAGCATAGACATCCAATTTAATAAAAAAATTGTAAAAGTAACGGTCAATTTTAAAAATTTAATAAATTATTATATTTAAAGGGTAAAATCAGTATTTTGAAGAGTGGACACAAAAAAGAGAATCCCCTTTATATATTTTTATATATATATATATATATATATATATATATATATTCCATATATATTCATATTAGATATTTTATTGATATTTTATCGATATTTATCATAAAATTATTTTTATGTTAAGAATTTTAATATATAATTTTAATTTAAATTCAAACACCAGTAATCATGTATTTATGTTTTTAATTTAGATTTAATTAATAACAATTTTATATTTATCATATTTTAAAAAGTTATTATACATTTTTAAATATATATAATTACATATCATATATCATGTTTTATTATTTTCAAAATAAATATATTAGTGTATCCGATTTATGTAACATATTCGTGCATGATAGTTCTTAATGATTAATCGTTGAATGAAAACATTCATTCCAAAAATACTTGAATTTTGACTTTTTGTTGGTGGAGAAAAATGAGATTTAGATAAATTTTGGTGAACTAAGCGAACCAAAGTTTCACGTGTGATTGTATGAGAATGAGAAAATAAACGTTTTATTATTTTAAAATAGGACTATGATACTCTGACAAAAAATAATTTTGATAAAATTTATTTTTTAACATACAACAAACCTTTTTTTTCTTTTCAAATCACATCAGACATCTTGTTCATCCATTAAGTTGTGGCTATCATGTCAATAATGAATTAAGTAACGTAAATAATATATATATATATATATATATATATATATATATAATTATACACCTTAGTATATATAACCTTAGCATTGAGTTAAGGTCCATATTAAAACTCATATTTATAAATATCATTAAATAACATTTGTACGCTATATTGTTTAGTATGTAATGATAAAATTAATAATATAATATTTATTAATTAGGATCGTCCTCGTTATTTACATCAGCAATAACGATATAAATAACAAAAATTGGTTATTATTTTATATTAACTACATGGCATATCACGTTTTTTTTAATATATAAAGACAAATCAGTAAAATCACAAAAATAATAACTAAAAACCTAAATTAAAAAATATAAAAATTTTAAATACTCTCAAATTTTGACAACAATTTTTTCAAAACAAAGAAGTTAACATTTAAAGTATAAATGTTATTACATTGTAAACCGAGGCATGGGTTTCCTATATATCATTCCACTAACGTCCGAGAATCAGGCGTGTGTGTGATGCATGCCGAATCGTGAACTGATTCCACAGAGATGTTGAATTTACAGCGAAGAAGAATGTGAGTGTGAAAGAAGGTTATGAGAGACTCAGGAGGAAAATCCACATGCTTTATACTTCAGACTTACTTTTCACACACATGTTGCAGCCGCCACTGCATGAATCAGCCACCAAAGTAGAACTCACCAATTAATATACGCAGCCCTAAACGTTGAAAGATATTATTAGTTTCACCCACCATGCCGCAACTTAAGCTGCCATCAAACCCTGCAAACCCTCCTTTTGTTTTTCCTACTTTTCCTGCATTTATGCTTTCTTTCACACCACTAAATGCCCACATCTCATCTTCTATATCTCTCACTATCCCATATCCACCCTGGTTACTTATTATGGCCTCAGGCTGCCCACCGTTTTATCCTCTCCACCGCATCACGCTGCTGCTCCGCCATCTCCGCCAGTCAACCTGGCTGACCCACCTCCACCGCTACCACCCACATCCCCAGAGCCGCAACCAGGTGGAGCGGCTCTTCCGCCACATTGATCACCTCCAAGATTACATAACCCGCCACAGACTCCTCCCTACCCTGCTCAGTCACCGTCCTCGCCGCGCTCCCACACACCACCACAACAACAACGGCCACGTTCTTCATCTTAACAACCACCATCTCGTGGAGCTTCGGAGGATCCACCAGCACCAGCTCCGGGAGTCGCTCACCAGAATCCGGCACTGCATAAGGCCCCTCCGGCAGTACCTTGTTTTCTACCAACCTGACCAGCTCATACGCTACCACCAAAGCATGAATATCCTCGACATTTTCACCACCCACCTCTGAAACCCACCGTGACCTTCTGCATGCTTGTGCTCGGTACCAATGGATTCTTCTGCATTACTGTTTGTTACCACAGTTTCTCATTTTTATCGACTCGATCAACTCAAGAATCTTGCATAATGTGTACAAACTACACTCATTATTGTTATACAGTGTCTTGATTGATGGAGCTTGACCACCCCATTAGGCCCGTCTCCGATGCATGGAAATAAATTATTGATACTTTTGTTCCCATTATTCCATCTCCAAATTTTTTCGACTGTTTGTTAGTTTTGGTTAACAAAGTTATGTCACTCTTTCGATTGAGGCTTTATGTCGTGGTTAAAGAAGATGTTATTATTCCTAAAGATTGAACAATGGATATGCATAGATAGAAGAGATGGCGCATCTGATGTAGCTGAGAAAGCGGGAAGTGAACAGGTGTTTTTGTCGAGGGGAGGCCCGGAAGGGGTGGCCACATTGTGCTATGCCACGGGTACACCTTTTATTACTTTTAGTTGTAACAGGAACAATTTAGGTACCTAAACTACATTCATCATTTTTCTTTTTCTTTTACTTCATATCTCATTATCTTATCTATCTATCATATTTATATTTTTGTTCTCACCTCATCTGTCATCAAAGGGAAAACTGAGTCACAGAAATTATACATAAACATTAAAAAAATGTTCTTTTTTTTTTAAATTATGATGTCAATTTTTTGTTTCAAATTGATATATTTTCATCTAAACTTAGACGGCATTAAAGATTTATCGATGTAACAATGATATTGTCACACGTTTAACAAATCTTTAACGTCGTTAGAAATCAAACTATAAAAAAATTGAAATAAAAAGAAAATCTAATTTTACATCATATGGCTTAAAATTTAGAAATATATTCAACTCTAAAAAAAATTACACGAAGAGAAAAAAAAAAAAAACATGTGACAGGATGAGAATGATGGAGAGAAATAATAACGGGTATAGATGTCTAAAATGAATGAGACTTGATGTATCATTGTTATAATGTAAAACATAGCTCAATAACCAGAGGCTGAGAATCAGGGTACGTTATTCCCATCAGGGTTGATGTTATTTCACATTCAACTGAATTAATTTCTCAAAGGCTAGAGCAGCAGTTAAACAAAATATGGTCATAGGTGTATTTCCTAACCTCCCATCTAGCCATCATCCAACATATATTTTAGAGAAAGATTGTTCACTTTGTAATGATTTTTTACAATATCAAACCTACTCGAAGTCATCCTCCTTTCTATTTAAACTACATGCAAGATAAATATTGACGTCTAACAATGGTTTCACTTAGAAATATTTGGTTGGAATTGAATGCCATGTATACAAGAATATAGGAAGACTAGAATTGTAAAGTAGCCAGGAAAGGCTTAATTCCCAAATGGGAGTGCCTGCAATCCATGAAGACTGTCTTTTCCAAATAAAAGGATGATCAACTACTTTCGGAAAAATATCATTAACAACTTCTGATAGCCATATTGGTTTATAGTACTTAAAAAGGTAAAGTCCTGACAAACATTTCGCACCAAAAGTTGTACATCTTTTTCGACCATCCAAATCATCGCAGAGAATTTCCTGATGCTTGATTTGGCACACATTATATTTTGAATCTAACTCAATTTTGTCACACCATCGATAGTCTCTGTTGTAGTTTCGTCCTGCCAGTAGCCTAGCCAAAATGTAGTGCATTCTACATAATGGATTTGACGACATTCTTGATATGGCCAAACAAATCCCAGTACCTTACCGAGCAATTATCACAACAGATGCTTTAGTTTGTTGCCTATTCTGAAGCTAGAAGACTGCTTCTGCCAACTATATTTTTACTTCTTTCCAGTAGCTTTAATTTCTTTTATCAACATTCGTCACCCATAAGTTTACACACACATACACACCGTGTGTGTATCATTTTGGCAATGGATTATCTTATCGTAATAAATCAGAGCATTGCAGTGAAAATCTATAACCTTCCACAACTAAATGGGGGAAATAATCATTCTCAACTTAAATTTAATCCGTAAAAAAAGAAATTGAACTTGGATTATGAAATATAATAAAAATTCACATTTACAGAAGGATGTTTCATAATCATAGATAACCTTATCAGGCCGCAGTATGAACTTGTATAATACAGAACCAGGAACGACATAGAAGGAAAATACATGTAACCGTTTGAGTCCTTTATCAAATTTATCCTCTCAGCTCGTAGACTATGGAATACTAAAACGTCCTCCAATGTACATATTGACAGGAACGATTATGATGCTTGCAGAGCTCAGAAAATAAATAAACTGACAGGGTGACAATTAGGATCTGCAGGACGGTAAAGAGATGCCTCCACAACAAGCCGCGATTATTAAATAAAGAACAACAACAATCAAGAATGTCAATAAGGCCCTGTCAAAGACCAAAAAACATACAGTCAAAAAACCCAGCCCCATGACTTTAAATCCAAATAATTTTTTGAATCCCAGATACAAAATGTATACTTTCCAAAATGTATTTTCTTGTGTGTAACGTATGAAAGAAATTTTACTCACAGTAGTTTAAAATTTTTCATCCAAAGAGCTCTTCGAAGGCGCTTCGACTGTTTCCTAAAGTGAAATGCACTGTCTTGCATTGTTGCTGTCTTATCAACAAGAAGCTCAATCCGGTCACCTCTCTCCAATATTTTTTCAATGTTGTCCACCATGATAGTGCGTATCTGTAATATAGATTGAAAGTTCGAATATCACCAACTATGAGAAACTAAGGGGCTTAACAGACAAGACACATAATGTGAAACATCAATAGAATAAATAAAAGTACAGCATATATACATTCTAAATCCAAATGCTCTTCAAACATACTTGTAAATCAATTAATACACTACAATTTCAGGGAAAAAGGTATATAACTTTTCCAATAAGCGTTTTTTCCTATCACTCCTTAAGCACCTTATAAATGCACCGGAGCATTCCAAGTCAAGAGGTATACCACCTCTGTTTGGCGAACCAACTTTTCTATAAAGATAAATCCCAAATATAATAACTCGTCATGGAGTTTAATTTTTGTTGAGTAAAAAAGGTGGGGCACAAACAAATATATGATATTTGTGTTTTTCTTTGGTCCCTCCGACAAACCACATCCGTAGTTATTGGTAACTTGTTACATAACCAGATCATATGTTGGATAAAACTATCTGTCACTTACATTCCATAGCTAGGAAAAAGGGAAAATTATCAACAAAAAGTATAGATGCATATAAACAGAGTACACCTTCCCCTATCACATTCTAAAACTTTATTTCTCCCCTTTTACACTGAAATATAAATAAAAGGGAGAGGATAAAGGAGAAACACAAAAATAGGGAGGGACAAATTTTTTTTTTTTTTGTAATGTACTTGCCTCACCAACTTCACCCCTCACACGATTGAGGGTATCGGCACTCTGATTACTGGAAAAGAATTCCATTTGCTGATGCAAAACCCTTGAAAACTCATCATTCATAGCATAAGCTGGTGCATAATTAGCGACTCTACTGTAGTTCTTCATAAACCTCATTTGGATATCTTCCAAGTATGAGAAAGGAACTCTCCCTGGATACAGAGAAAATGAGTCATATCATAGTAAGCACTTGAAAACAAAGATGTAACATTATCGTAGTATACAGTTTGGTTAATATTGAGTGATAGTTATTGTTGACACAGATTATATATTAATCCCCTAAGTCAGTGTTGACAATAAAAAGGAATCGGCATCTTTGACTAGTAATGATTAGATTGAGGAACTGTCTGTAGTGAATTTTGAAAAACAGTACCAAAATCTATTTTCTCTCACAAACGTTTTTAGATATGTGGAGCCTCGAATAGAGGCGTAAATTTATCAATTGTAGGCTTAAAAGGTTAAAGTGTGTGGTTTGTTCAGCTTCTTTGGAGGAATAAACACTTATTTTTGTCAGCTTCATCACAGAGCTTTCAAAAGGATGTGACTATTTCCCCAAAAATAGTCTATACCAATTATCAAATATGCCTTTAAAACGAATTATATATATGTTTTTCTATCAATTATAAGCATATCATTACAGCTTGCCAATAGATTTAGAAATCATTGATCATTTCCTTGTTCAGAATAAATCTGACAATTTGGACTTAGTTGATAAAGAGAGGAGAATTGTTGAGAACGTCTTCTAGTTCAAAAGTCAATATAGCATTAAAGAAGAATGTTATATGTCGTTAAAAGGGTCATAATTTAACCCCACCCCACCTCTTCCTTTATGAGATAGCATTAAATCTATCCATTTAGGCATTGGCAGTAAAATTTTTCATGCAGAAAGACTAATGGTTAGTTTCAAGATCAATAAAACATAGAGTACTCTAAAACGTAATAAAGCATTGAGGATGATATCCTATTATTAACACTTGAAAAACAGACCCTATCAGGATTGCCATAGAAGCACTATTATTAAAGCCTGAATTTTCTTAGTGATCTAAGAGCGCATTCGTACATACAAATTAGGAATTGTCAAGCAGGAGGAAGCTAAAAGGACACAAACTACGAAACTTAACACAAAGGGTAGCCCTTGGTTTTCGAAAAAGTTCATTTGCTGCAGTAAAAGACTAGTACGTGAGATGGCACTTGGGCTAAGGTTCAATCTGCACTCCTTTGGAGTTCTCTATTTGTGTATATGATTATCCAGCAACGGGACTTCCTCTAATTTAGCAAGCTAAAGTAATGCAATCTCGCTCATTTTCTTCAATTTCTTTCATCAGTTACTTGGCCATAAAAAACAGTCTAAATCATGTCTGGGTGGCAAGATATTTGACAACATGGCGTTTATTGACATCATGGCGTTTATTAAAAGTAGGGATTAGATGGTCTGTTTTGAATCACATTAAGAAATTCACATGATTCCTAAATCCTATAGTTACAAAGCGTCTTTCAGAGGCATTAAAAGTGGTGTATTGTTAGTTGTCAACCGACACGTTACAGACATGTCAGTATAAGGAAATCTTGAACAACAGTGGAACTCAAACTAAGAGTATGTTAGTTCTCAATATTCAGTAGAAGCTACAGACAACTCTCAAAAAAAAACAATAAGCAAAACAGTTGAATTTCCAAGTCAATGAAGAACCAACAAAGAAACAAGCTTGCAGTCTTTAATTACAACGTTGTTCAAATTACTTACTAGACCAACGCTGGTGATTTTCAACAATTTCACAATATTTCTATACAAAAAAAGCAGTGAAATCCAAACAATTTCTGTTCTAAAGAACAATTGTCTACAATACAATTAAAGATATCAAGGCCAACCCTGCCTATTTCCTCTCCGGTCAAACCCTAGGGTTTTTAACTTCTTCCTTCTCTCTACACGTTCTCAATTCCGGTTCTGCTTTCTTTGACTTTAAAAAAATAGGTCATGGGGAAATTTTCGTCCAAGCAAAACAACGCATCTCACTCACAAAGAGTTCAAACTAGCATCTAACACACGCCACGTCTCTTAGGTAGATCCTACGTTCTAACAGAAAGTGAATCGGATCGTACAACGATGAAATTAAGACTACGATTAAGAAGAAGAACTCACTTCCGAAGGTGTCGTTGGCCATACAGACGTAGGTGATGCCGTCGGATCGGAGTATGTGAAAGATGTAGCGATCCTGAGAGAAGCAGAGCCTGGAATCGGACTCCGCCGGAAGCTTCTCAAGGATGCGGCGAGCGACAGCGCCGGTGTTACCGGTGACGGCGCTGAACTCCGCCAGCACTACCGTGCCTCTGGCCACCAAGGCGTAGAATATCGCCATCGGCGAAGAGCTATCCAGAAGAACAGGGAGATCGTTCTCTGCTGCTCCTCCCTTTCTCTCTAGCTAGATCTTCTAATTGGTTACCACAGCAACATTGTTAACAAAACAGATCATTTACAACTTCATAATGGAAATTCGTACCTATTACTATTACTTAATTATGGAAAATGTTTTTCTTTTTACACCGAATAAACATTCACAACCTAATTTTATAAGTAAAATATATATTTATAAAAGACAAAGAATAAAAAAGTAAATGTAAATGGTTTTTAATTATTATTACTGTTATATTATCTATATAATCTAACATAATATAAAAATAAAAATAAAATAAATAAAGGAAATATTTTCTCTTTTGGTGAGCGCGTTACCTTTCCCGAATTTTAATTCTAAATTTATAATTTATTATCTATAACATTTATTTAACTATCTTTCTCTTTTAATTTACATAATATTTTTTTCCAATTTATCAATTTAACATTAAATAAATAATAACTTGTTTGATAAAAATATAATTGTTACATTTTGTTACCATATTTTATTCTCAAAATATAAGTATTATGTGTGAAGAAGTTATTATTTCATGAACATCAAACTCATCGTCTTCTTAATTATACACAACACATTTTATTATTACATGATTCATCGGACAAGTGGAGAAATTGTCATTCCATGAACACCAAACTCATAATTATTTTTATTATACCTACATATGTTTGATTTTTCTTATTTTATGAGCATATTATATATATATATATATATATATATATATATATATATAAAAGATACTAAATTTTCCTTGTAACATGCACTGTGTTGTCCTCTGATCAATGTAAATATAATCAATCCTACCTTCAAATTTGAAGTGCTACTTTCTTTTGTTTGCTAAAAAGTGTTACTTTCAAATTTTGTTAAGTTAACACAATCAATATATGGACCTCTCACATTCTCAAGTTGATGTTCCTATTAAACTATTGAATAACAAATCCAATAATTGTCATTCGTAATAAAAAAATTTGATAACTTTGATACTAATTTATTGTAATAAGTATAAACAAGTAACATAACTTTAGGGTATAACTTATTCCCAGAAGTAATGACTAACTATTGCATACATATTAATATTAAATATGGTTTTGGCTTTATTTTTTAGTGAATTAGTTTCTTTTTTAAAATTTTAACTCAATTTAATCGTTCAATTCTAAAAATATATGAATTTAGTTATTTTAACCAAATTTTATTAAATTTATTTAAAATTTCAAATATGTTTCTAAATTAATATTGAAGGCAAATACAGCGTAAATAATTCAAATACTAATATCATGAAATACATTTGAAACGTTAAATAAATTTAATAAAATTTTGTTAAAATGATTAAATCAACGTATTTTTAAATATAAAGACTAAATTGATTTAAAGTTAAAAAAAAAAGAATTTCAATTAACACAAAAAATTAAAAAACTAAAAACATATTTAAGCGTGCATGTTAAAAACAATAATGTGAAAATTTCAATTAATAACACACAACACCCAAAATTCAAAGTCAAATAGATATCAAATACTTAAATATTACTATTGGGTTACAAATCCTATTATTGTTAAATGAAAATGACTTCTAATATATTGGTCTTCCATGCATACTATGAGTACAATGTTTTCTCTTCATAATCCTAGTTCCCTAAATTAAATGAGAGACAAAAGAAACAAAATTCTAAAGTTAATTAGAAAAAAAAAGAAAATCATATTTAACATATAATTATCTTTTTTCTTAGCTTATATTTCTTATATTTATTGTATTTGTAAGTGGGATACGAAGATATAACACTAGAAAAAACTTCTGAATGTACCTAAAACAATTTAATTTCGTTTATTTACGTACATATATTTTTTAATTAGCAAATTCATAATTTATAATATATACGTAAACCATTAAATGTATGCCAATTCTTAATGTATCTGGACGTTAAAATATTTACGGTAATTATTATTATTATTATTATTATTTTCAGGTAAGGTTAAAATGTTGAATTGGATATGGTCGTGGTTGGGGATTGTTCAGTGAAGTAAGTAGTACGGTTGAGGAACCATTAGTTTGGATGGATTTATTATCCTGGTACTAATTTAAATTTTGATTCAATTATAATTTAAAACGTATTTTCTAATAATATTTAAAAATAAGTAAATTTATTACAGGTATAATACTAAATTATAGAAACTATTATTTATAAAATAAAAACTATCATTAAGATATAGTTTTTCCAAGAGAAACTTCTATTTTCTTAAAAATTAGTAAAAGACTAAACAAAATTAAAGTATCTGGAGTCGTAACATCAGGATTCAGGTTGACCATACACAAACTCAACCGTACACGGTGGTTTGTTGTGCACTCAACGCACGTGCTGTTACCTGGTTGGGGAAATGTCATTTTCAGTATGTAATAGGATTAGTACCAATAAACTAACACTTTTGTCTCATAAATATTAAATTATTTTATAATCATGTAAAATTATGTAAATTTCAGTAATTCATAGTATAATCATTCTTTTAACTGCTTGTTGGTGCTTGGTTGGAGTAAACTTTTTACTTTTATTTTTTGGTCAACAAAATTTAAAAAAAAAAAAACAAATAAAAGTTTCACGACGAAACCAAAATCACTGAGTGAGTGTTTAGCTGGGGAAACGAAAAGTGGGAACAATATATGAACTGAGGAGTTGATGTTTAATTAATTGTTATAATAATGAGAAGAAGAATTTACAAAGGCTAGTAGTGGGTGTGGAAAAGAGATGGACTTGATGTTGAAATTGGATAAAAATAGTGGGAAGTGTCGTCTAAGTAGAAGCTATGTCTGCAAACAAAATGGGGTTAAATAACAGAACTTCTTCTTTAACATGATACGATTATTGTCTGTTCTAAACAAATATGGTAGAGTTTAGTTTCATTATCTATGATTTGGTCGATGTCAAGTCATTGAGTTCTTGAGTCATTTGAATCAGACCCAATTGAAGTGTTCCCAATCCAATTCCCACGACGGTTCTTGAAGCTGTTCCTCGTTCCAGTTCGTGCTACTTGAATCTCCTCCACCTTCTGGGAGCTGAGAAAGCTGAGAAAGTTCCAGCAAGTGAGAAACCTGAGATGAAGAACTCTGATGAACACGTGACTCTGTTCCTCCACTCTCCGATGGACGTCGATCAAATGCTCGAAAGCTTCCAGATACGATGTACACCCGATATAAGCTGAATTCGCATCTCAACTACACACCGAACATCATAATTAAACATGTGAATGTGATGTCGGAAAACAGAGACACGAAGAATTTGCAATTGTGTGTACCTGAGGGGTGACAGGGTTGGATTGGTGAGGGACTGAGATGGCTCTGTACTCATTCATCTTCCATTTGGTTTTTCTTCCCATAGGAGCTTTTCCTTTGTAGAACACCATGGATTTCTTCACCCCAATGACTCTGTTATCAGAAGAATAAACATAGCCAGGTGAACCAGTGGCTTTCCAGTACCCACACGATGTGGTTCTGCTTGGTCTCCCTCCTCTCGCTTCTCTCTCTTGCCCAGGTGAAAAGAAAAACCATTGCTCTGTATCCCCACGACATAGCTCCCCAGCAAGTGCTGCAAACAACAAAAAATTAATGAATCATATGAACAAAAACTCAGGACTAAAAGAGAGGTTACGAGAATACATAAAATTTGTTTATTTATTTTAATATGTGTCACATACTTGGGAGGTTCCATGGTTCCAGGGCATTGATATCAACAACTGGTATAACTCTATCAATGGCGGCGGCGGCGGCAGCATTTATTGAACCATCGAGCTTATTTCGTAGGTAGAAGCCAACAAGCTCTTCTTCTGTTGGGAAGAAGCGAAACCCAGGTGGATGATGGTCTTCCATGATGTTTGTAATATGAAAGTAGCTGTTTTTATGTCTGTTTTACTTTTCTGCATAATGGGATGAGTGAATATATATATATGTATAAACGTGAAGGGGGTTGAAAGAGAAAAAGATAGGGTGGTGGGGCAGAGAGATTCACCGTGTAAAATTAGAAAATTTGGGAAGTTTTGATGGAAACTTTGACGCGGTTATGGGAATGAAGGAGAAATCGTCTATGTTATCCATGTTGGGTACCTTATGATGGCTACATACCTATACATCCAATAAAATCTCATTTTGAACAAGTCCTCCTCTCTCCAAAACCATAAGAAGGAAAAAAAAAGAAAAAAAGTTTGCTTCTTTAGGTGTATGCAAATGCAATCATTTTATGTTTAAGTCAGCTAGGGTTTTTGTGTAAGCAAACCTAATTAATTCTCTTGAAGCCTAATTTTTCAGATTTTTTTTTTTTTTTGTCAACATGTCAATGGACATTTGTGTGCTGGGAAATCTCACTGGTGGAACAAGTCAGATATGTCATGTTTTCTTCTCCTCTCCACAAAATAATGTGGTTTTTATCCCCGTTTTATTTGGCAAAATAATTGTTTTTATTGTATAATAATCGTTTTAAAAGAAAACATCTGTTTTAAAATAATAGTCACTTATTATTTAATTTCATTAGTCTCAGTATTTTTTTTTAAAGTTCACTGATTGAAACTTTACATCGTAAATTACACTAATCTCTTAGAATAAGATTACGGTTAAATAAAGGGTGCTAAGAAAATTTTATTTAAGTCTAGTGTATCTGATAAAAGAATTGTTTATATTGAAGTCTACCAAAGTAGTATTATTTTTTATTACACATGAAATCCAATTATATAAGTAAAGCGTAATAATAATAATAATTATTCTTATTGTTTTTATATCTTATTTTATTATGAAAATAAATATTTTAACCCCTTATCTATACTATTATATAAAGACATTGATTATTTTAATGTGCATATTTCTTTTTGAATTGTGTTATTAAGTACATGTTTTAAGAAATTATTTTTAAATTTTTTTGTTTAATATTTTTTAGATTTGATATTTTTTAAAATGAAATAAATTTTCGTAATAAAAAAATTATCTATAATAAAATTGTAAAAATATTTATATTTATTTTTATAATTATGTCTACTTTTTCTAATTTCTTGCAATATAAATATGAATCTTCATTGTTGAAAACATATGCATAGATACGATACGTGTATCGGATACGACATGTATCCGATACATCGATACGTTTATTTTCAAAATAATAAGATACGATTTGTGATAGATACGTGATATATGAATATTGAAAAATGTACAATAATTCTTAAAAAATATAATAATTATATGATTGTTATTGTGTGAATCCAAATTTCCTAATTAGAGACCAATTATTTTGGTAGTTAAAACCTAGTAGCTAATGTTAGTGACCAATTTAGAATCAATTCATAATTGAAACTATTTTGAATATCAATTTAAAGACCAATTATAATTTTTTGAAACTATTTTAGTTGTCAATTTGGTCACTATATAATGACTAATTATTTTTTGTCACTAAAATTGGTCATTATTCAAATATTTTCTTGTAGTATAATATGACTTTATAAATAATATACTTCATTGACAAATATTGATAAAGTATCCTAAAGTATCAGACACGATACGTGTCCAAAATTGAAGTATCGGTGCATCATAGTTGAAAACGTAACAATCTCTATTTTCACATAAATATGTTGTCTGCTTATATATGATTTTTTTTTTTTGGTTTACTTTGTCATTCAATTAAAATATTTCCCATATGTTTAACTGTTTTGTTCAATGTTCATGTAAGAATGTTAAAATTACTTTTTTGGAATTAACATGATAATTTTATAATTAAAATTAAAAAAAATGGAAAGTAAATTTATCATTAGTTAAAGAATAAAAGTTTTTAAATTAATTTTCTAGAGTCAAATTTTATTTATTTTTATTTTCTTTATTTTGAGTTTAATACAAATATATTATCGTCTATGTTTTTTATTCCATGACTAAGTAGTACTATGAGGGACCAAAAAACAAGTCATCTAAAGCAAATATTAACACTGATTAGTACGGTGCTAGTGACTTCTCTTTCTTAATCAAATAACATAGAATCCAACTCTTGGTAATGTCACTTTCCACGTAAAATAAACTGGGTTGAAAACCAAAGTAGAGATCAACATTCCAGCTTTGATGATAATGTAGTCTAAAATTTAGAATCTTTCTAGTGCGTATTAAATGAGTATGAATATGTAATGTTTAATTTTTTAAATTAAATATAAAAATACATATCCGTTTTGTCATTTAATATTTGTCTTAGTTCTTATCGTCATTTTGTTTTAAATTAATAAAATATATTTTTAATTTAATAGATAATTTTAAAAAATTAATTAATATTTGAAACAATAAAGGTACGAATATTAACACAGAAATAGATATACCAGTTCTCCAATAAATTTGAGAATAAGATAAAAATTACATACCTAGTGAGAAAGAATATTTACTTTAAGAATAAGAACGAGATAGACAAACTCATGGCATATTGTCTCATTGTTATTCTTAGCTACAACTCTTAAATTATGTTTGTTTTTTAAGATTTGGAGAATGAATTTAAGATGAGATTGAGAATATTTACTTTGTGAATAAGAATGAGATGGTCACACTCATTGCGTCTTGTCCTATCTCATTGGCATCTTTAACTACAACTCTTAAATTGTGTTTATTTTTTAAGATTTGAGGATTTAAGATGAGAGTGAGAATATTTACTCTAAGAATAAGAACGAGACAGTCCACTCTACATGTCCTGTCTCATTATCATCCTTAATTGCAATGTTTAGACAATGTTTATTTTTTAAAATTTTTGGAGTGAATTTAAGATAGGATATGGTTATTTGAATTAAAGAAAAAATAATGAGAAATGAAAAAAAAATAAGAAAAAAATTGATGAAAGGTAACAAACGATTTGTTGGATTTAATAAATTAAAAAAAGAATTATTTGATAAAATTCAATGATTATCTTAGTTATAAAAAATTTAAAATAAAACGTAATAATAATAATAATTTATTATTATTAGGTTAAAATAAATTTTTTGTCATAATTTTCGTCCAGTATTGTTAAATCAAATCCTAATGTTATTTTTGTGCTCAAATAGGTCCTCATTTTCATCAATTTTGTTCAATTAGGTCATTTTTTGCTAATATGATTTAATATTTTTTTTTTAAATGTCCACGTCTCAATTCAGCCGCGTGCCAAGTGTCAGAATCAATGTTTTATATTCAATTTGGTCCCTATATTTATTATTTTTATTCAATTTAGTTCCAATTTTGGTTAAAATTAACCAATTTTGTCACTGTCTAAGATAAGACCAAATTTAATTTTTATATAAAAATTATAATGATGTAAATTTTAATATATTAGATAAAAAGATTTATTTAAAAATGTGAATTTTAATATAAAAAATAAATTTGATTTCAATTTGGAGAGACAAAATTGGTTTATGTTAACAAAAATTGGGACTAAATTGAACAAAAATCACAAATATAGAGATCAAATTAAATATCAAATATTGACTTTGACACGTAGCATGTTATTGGATTGACACGTGGACATTTTAAAAAAAATAAAAAAAAGAAGTACGAAGTGACATGTGATAATCATTGTTCATGATCGTTAATGATTTAAACCGTGTTAGCAAGGAAGAATTGAACAAAATTGACAAAAATTATGACATATTTGAACACAAAAAACAAAATTATGACTGATTTGATAAAATTTGACGAAAATTGAGACAAAAAGTATTTTAACATTATTATTATTAACTTAAATTTTATTCCGATCAAATTCAAATTTTCTATTATGTTTTATTAGTTGAAAGAAAAAAAAAAGAATTATGCATTTTCCAATTTTTCTTTCGAACTCAAATTTTGAACGCTACTAGTTAGCATCTAAAATAATTTAACATTCAGTTTATACTTTGAATATTCTACTTGCTAGTTAGCTAAAGTTATCTCCATAGTGGTTCATTGACACATTTTCTATAAACTTCTTTAGGAAAACATCAAATGAATTTGTTTTCTTTAAAAGTTATAATTTTTATATATAAATTAATTCATAAACAAAATCAAATATAGTATGTTATATATATATATATATATATATATATATATATATATATATATATATATATATATATATTTTTAAACTAACACTTATAAAGATTTAATTTTCAATTAATTCTAAAAGTATGATTAGAAAAATAAGATTATTTTGAGATTTATTATATTGTGAGTCTTTTCTTTCATAGGATACTTTGGGATTATTAAGTCACGCAGCATTCTCTACATAACAGAACGACATTTACATCATAAATTATAAAAAATAAAATAAAAAAACTATTAAAAAAATATAAAATATAAAAAAAAAATTGAAAATAATTCAGCGGAAAAATTATGAGAAAAAAAACTTGTTGAAAATATTATTAAACTTAAAAATGGTCATCTATTACAATACAAATTTATAACTGTTGTTTTTTCTGCACACCCTTTTTATAATGTTATCATTATCGTGAATGTTTTTACTTATTAAAATAACGTTATAACAATTAATAAACTATGTAGATATTTCATTTTTTATTTTAATCTTAATTGTATTTTAAAATTTAAAATCTTAAAACTATTATACAAACCATAAAAAAGAAAAAAAATAGTAAAAATCCACTTAAAATTACATGACGAATTATTATTTCATAATATAGTTATCTTTCTTCCTCTTTGATATAAATATGCAATTTATATTATTTCTTTTATATTCCTTTCGTTCAAATTATTAATTATATATTAAATATACAAATAGTATTGATATTTTTATTTAAATAAATTTTAAAAATTAAAACTAACAAAAAGTGATAAAGCTCATTAAAATAAAAGTAGTATAATAAAAAAATTGTACACAAAGTTTCTCTTATTTATAACAATATATAAAGAAGATATAATATTTTGTATTCTCATTTCAATATTTTAGTTTTACCTTTAATTATTATTTTAAAAATATTTATTTATAAATAATTTACCTTTTAACACTTATTTAAAAAAAAAACTTTTTTCTATACATATTTTATTTTTATAATTATCTTAAAAATTAATTATATATATTTTATTATCTTAACTCAAAGTTTTATAAAAATTAGGCTTAAATATACATTTGGTCCCTATTTTTGTCAAAATTATTTAATTTGATCCTTATTTTCGTTGTTTGTTCAATTTGGTCCTTATTTTTGGAAAATCGCATTCAATCGAGTCCTTTTGGCAAACAGTGTTAAAATTGTTAACGAGACAGTGACACAGTGAAACTGTTTGAGTTACGTGTCAAATTTTTGGCAGTGACGTTGACATAGTGAAATTTTACGGCCGTTGTAGGTTTAAAAGTTAGTGAAATTGATTTGGGGAAGAAATTAGGGTTTGATAGGTTTCAAGCAAAATTGTGCCCAACAAGAAACTTGTGCACAATCTACTTGGTGATTCAGAATTCGTGTTTGAGAGGTATGTCTTGTCACCATTCGTCTTCCTCCTCTTGCTGTAATAGTTGGGGGCAACCAAGTTGCGGTGGGTCTCATATTCGTGGTTCCAACGCAATCTCGAAGATTCAATCGCAAATCACTCTTCAAGCGCAAATTCCCCTCTTCGCGAACCCTAATTGATGAACAAGAAACTCCACCACCCAAGAACCCTAATTTTCCCCTTTCTCACCAACCTTAATTTTTTCCTATCTCTCGACCTCTCGAATGCCCAATTTCAATTTTTCACTCAACGAACTCTCTAACTCTCGAATGCCCAATTTCCTCTCGAACTCTTGCTACAGTAAACCCTCAATTTAAACTTTTTAATTTTTTTTACTTTACCATGTTTTATCTTTTTACGTAATTCAAACTTTTTTCTCCAATTTCTTTTTAACTGTGCCAATGTGTGCCATCATATATTCCAAAATTTGACACTTAACCCAAAAAGTTACACCGTGTCACTGTGCCATTAACAATTTTAACACCGTTTGTCAAAAGGACTCGATTGAATACGATTTTACAAAAATGATTATCAAATTGAACAAACAACAAAAATAGGGACCAAATTGAATAATTTTGACAAAAATAGGGATCAAATATATATTTAACCCTAAAAATTAACATTTGTGTTTTCGTGTATAAAAATAATTCATTTTTAAATAAACATAGCAAATCTCGGGTGACGCACCAGACACATTTATCATCACCTCCTATTGAAAAACAGCAAACTTTCAATTATTTGTAAGACCTTTAATTATAAGTAAGGTTTAAATATACTTTTGTCATCTGAAGTTTCTGCTAAAAATTAATTTTAATGTAATTTATTTATTCATTTGGTATTATACTCTTCTTCTTTTTTTTTTATAATTGTAAAATGATCTCTGTTGATTGTCAATATTAACATTTGCACTATATTATTAACTATTTTTAGTCTAGACAAAAATATACTAATAATATTAATAGTTTAGTATGATAAGTAAAATTAATTTTTGACAAAAATGTTATGTAAAAATATAATCCTTTAAGTACTTTGTGTGAAAAATTTAATTTTGATATATTATTTAAAGTAAAAATTATATATATATATATATATATATATATATATATATATATATATATATATATATATTAAATATATTTATTTTTTTTTTTTTTTTTTTTTATAAATTAAAAATAATTATTTATTTTTTTTATT
>Ga0214542_1001183_pt1 | contig 52904 bp, 21 predicted proteins | sample CNSS1metaG_FD_160096 | JGI IMG/M metagenome (GOLD analysis project Ga0214542, IMG submission 160096) | Root nodule microbial communities from cowpea collected in UCLA plant growth center, Los Angeles, California, USA - CNSS1 | ecosystem: Host-associated > Plants > Roots > Nodule | place: USA... | reverse complement strand
TACATATCTTGGGAGAGGGAAATAGATGATTTGGTGCATTCATTCCATCTTAGACATAGTAAATACTATTTTCTTACTTTGTGCATTTCTAGTTTTGTAGGACATGCAAGAGAGTGGTGGGATTATAAGCAATCTAGAGTGGAAAAGGGAAGAAAATCTCCCATTCAAAATTGGAGTGAGTTGAGAGCATGCATGAGAAGAACATTCAAACCACCTTCCTTTGATTTTGATCGTGAGATAGAGAAAAAGAAAATTGAGATAGCAAGGAGGAAGGAGGAAAAACTCACAATACTTTTAAGAGAGATGAGGGAGTTGGAAGAAAAAGAAAGAATAAGAATTCAGAGAAGAGAGCAGAAAGAAAGAGAGAAATTTGAACAAGAATTGAGAGAAGAAGAGGAGCAACTGAGAAAAGAGAAGGAGGAAAAAGAGAGAAAAGAATTTGGAAAGAGAGTAAGACAAGAGAAGAAGTTTAAAAGAAAAGAGAAAGAGATTGAGAGAAAAGAAATAATGCTTAGGGAAGTAGAGATACAACATCCTACAACTTCTTGCATAGACCTCAAGGGAGTAATTCCATCTTTCAACTCTTCTTTATTTGTTGTTAATAATTTTGTCTTAGTTCTCCCTAAAATTGTTTTTCCACCTTCATCATTCATTTTAAACACTTCAAAAGAATTTCCAAAAATCTTCTTTACTTAGAGTTACTTTTTAGGTATCAATTAAGTCAAAGTGACAATATGTATTTTTGTAAAGTGGGCTATGTACCAAATCCTTTCAAACTTAAAAGCCCATCTTCATATATTCCTTACAAGTATCTTCTACTTCCATCTCGGAAAGTAACGGAAAAATTGTTTGATGATTACTGCATACATATTTTTTATCCTGGAGGAAATTCATCTTTAATTGTTGTGGGCCTTAAAGAAACCTCTTGATCTGAGGACAGATCCTTTTCAAGAGGGAGGGGATAATGAATACCACCCTAAGAGGCTTTTCATAACATTGGCCAATGCCTAGGCCCATTCTTTTATTTTTTTTTTAATTAAATAAAACTTGTTCTAATTGGGTTATTTTGCTAAATGCAGCCCACTTTTCCAAGCTACCAATTATAGCAGTGCTGGAAATTGGGCCTGTGGCCCAATTCTCCTCCGTGCCTCGTTCCATCGCACACCTTCATGTTTCTGCAACATACATTAGTGTTGGGCCATTCTAGAACTACAGCCCAAACTCTCTCTTTCTGAATTGAAGTCACGCGTATGCTGAAGCACGATATTGGCCCATGCTTCTACACCATTCACGAATGCTATCCTGCCAGCACATATTGGGCTTCCAGCCCAATTCCTTCAACATCTGCAACGAAGCCCCATCACGCGCGGAGATGTATTCTTCAAGCACGGCTATGGTTCCCTTTCTTCACGTGTTTCGCCTCTACCTTGTGTTAGGGTTCCTTATCAAATCAGTCGTTTGCCATGACGTTGTTCCTCTCTTAACGCCTCTGTTAGGGTTTCATCATCACGCATCACGCGTTTTCCACATTTCTCTCATTGGAAGCACACCGCTAGAGTTCAGACCGTGAACTCCTTCGTGTGTAGCTCAAACCGCGTCAACACACAGCCACGCATCAACCCTTTTCTTCATTTCTCTCTTAGGGATTGTTAGAACCGTCCAAACCCTCACGCATTCCACCTTCACATGTTGTTCACGGCAGCTTTGCTGTTAGATTTCTCTTCCGTTTTCTTTTCCGGTTGCCTTCAGCTATAAAAGGCAAGCCAACCTTTTTGTAACAGAGCTTTGATTAATTAGAGAGGTTTATCCCCAATTTCAGAGCTCACTTTCACCTTAGATGAGGATTTCTCCTCCTAGGGTTCCAAACACTGCGAGTGTGTGCGTTTCAGTGAGAGACGAGAGTGATCCGAACCCCAATTGAGCTTCCGCTGCATTTCCACCGATTAAGTACACCGAGGATCGCTCATCACTATGCTCCATTATTTTTTCTACATTACTATTTCCTAAACCCAAAAATCCTAAAATTTTTCCTACCTTTGCCTTGACCCCATTATAACCCATAAAAAGTCCTCTTGATCATTGAATGCATGTTTTCTGAAAATTGTGAATATTAGAGACTTGTTAAGTATTATGAGTGTTTACTTGCATGGGTTTTTGAGTGAAAACACAGGCCAAAACACTTGAGCAAATTTTGGTGAGAAAATACACATTTTAACTTGAGTGATCTCTTTCATATTTGATTTGCTTGCTAAATTCAAAAGATTAACTCATGTGTGAAAAAAAAAATAGAATTTTTCCTTTTGTATGCGCATGATAGCTTGATTTCTAAAAGATTGACTTGTTTCTAGTTATGTTCATTCCTTTGATCTAGTGAAGATATGGAATAAAATGCCTCAGAACAAAGTTTTGAAATTGTTCAATTTTGTTCAAGAGTGCAAAAGGATAAGTTTAGATAACCGATGATAAATCTATTTTGAAAATAGTGGAACTAGCCTGTTTTATTATAATTATCTCAAAGTCTTTTATTAATTTGCTATTTCATTCTCAAATTCTACTCTATATTTTTGCATATCATCATATATTTTTAATTGCAAGGGAATTCATTTCCTTGATTTGTTTTCAAAAAGTGTTTCCCCACTCTTTTGCTTCACTAGACCCTTGTGACTAGTTTCTTGTTGATATATCAAAATAAATTTTCCTATTCTAAACATGAGATGAGGGCTAGATTCACACTGGTGAGAAGGTGGTTACTTGTGGAGTGCAAACAAAACATGTCATGATTTTTAGGTCAGACAAAATCAAAATCTAATGTATGTAATCCAAACATGGCATGATGCATGTAAACGGACTGGCTAAAGATAAAATAAGGTTGGCCTTTGATGTTTGGGATGCAAACAAAAACAGATTATGAATTTTATATGCAAACCAGTTTATGTTGTCCTACCAATCGTGCCAAGAACAGGCCAGAAAAAAGCAAAAAAAAGGTTGATACTGGTATTTAAGGTGCAAACAAAAACAGGTCATGAGATGCATGTAAACATATCAGACAAAAGCAAAAGAAAGAAAAATAGATGCATGGTATATATACAAGTTTATGAGATGCTTAGGGTCCAAACAAAACAAGGCATGCAAAGCATGGGATGCAAACAACATAGGTCTGACAAAAGCAAAATCTAATGAGTTATCTATATACATTCTAAATGCAAAAGTTGAGAGAAAATTTGTTTTAATTTCCACTTCCAAGAGGGTGGATGTCAAAGAAATATTTTGGTTCTAGTTCAGATGGAGACTCTTCATCAGCTTCCTCTTCCTCATCTTCATTCGCTCCTCATTGCTCAGGTTATTCCTTAGTTAGTTGTGGCTTAGCGGCAACAGGTGGCATATTTTCATTCTTGGTTGGCTGCTCTATTGGTGCATGAGTTTCAGCTTGGTTCCCTCCTTTTGGTGATGTTCCACTTGATTCCCCTTGGGAGAAGGTATTTTCGTGAGGCCAAGCCATAAATTACTGAAATTGTTAAGGAGTGATGCAAAAGTATGGCAGGTTTTGTTGCTGCTGCAGCGTGAAGTCATGGATGATAATGTGTAAAGTTGTGAAAGCCTTGAATGTGGTTATCATTTGCTGTTCTAGCTTAGCCATCGCAACTTTCCTTACTTCTTCTTGCTGCCTATGCTATTCATCTTGGGTCCCGTCTCTACCTTGTGGTATAGGTCGAAGAGCTAGTGCATGCACCACGTCCAGGGGATTAGTGCAATTGGCTTGAATGTATGTTCTTGTAATGGGAAGTATCAATCTCCTTCTTGGATGATCTTAGATTGTTACCCCCTGGACATAAAGGCTTGGGAAACATAAAGGCTTTGTAGTTCCTCGAGTGGATGGTTGGGAGAGAGCAATCTTGAAAATTTCCTTAGTTATCAAGTCAACCACATCTATCATGTACCTGATGATGCAATAAAGGAGTTGGGCTCTATCCATGGTGACCTCAGAAATGTGTGATTATCTTCATGCTTCCCCTATTTAACCTGATTGGATTTCCATTTCTTCCCAATTCAAATCCTTTAGCACATGGATTTGTTCCGAAGTAATATCCTTTAGCATTGTGAGGAATTTTGCCCTCTCCTCTTTAGGCATCTCCAAGTTATTTTTAGAGACCTCCTCATTCTATCCTTGTCGTAGCTGACCCTCCTTCCCATAATCCAAGAGACTGCCTTTGTTGAAGCTCCTTAATGGAAACGCGTTGGCATAAAACTCCCTAACAATGTTCTTATTGTAGTCATCCTCTAGCGCAACCAATTGTTTCTAATGTCGGTTGGTAATTGTTGTTTGGAAATCATGAAACTCTCCATGCAACAACTCCACTCTCATTTTCGCATTGCGCCTATTGGATAGGTAAGGATGGAAGAAGGGATGGAACAACATGGGTCTGAGGAGTTGAGCTTGGAGTTTGAGTCTGTCTTGGAGGGGAAGGAATGGGGGAAGATGAGTCTTTCGTTGAGTGTACTACGGGGCTTGTCCTTCTCTTGGTAGGGGGCAAAATAGTTTTCTTCCCCTTCTTCTTAGGAGCGATCTCGTGGGTAGACTTCCTCTTAGGTGCCATCTGCAATTTTAGCTCAAGTTAGTACCTTTAATCATGAAATCATTATACCAAACCCTTGTTTCATGCAATCAGAATAATGGCACAATCACCTTTTGAGAGAATCACTCCTAACACATTCTTTCTTGATATTTACAAAGATCACGAGTGCAAAAGTTTCCAACCCCTTACTTGGCTTGAGTGAACCCTAACTTAGAATGAATTGACAATCAAAGAGAGGTTAGGGATTTGTACCTGGATGTAGATGCAAGGTGTGTGCAGATTTCCTAGCTGAGAGCTTAACGGATGGAGAGAAAAGGTTAAGAGGTGGAAGCGGTGAGTGTAGGTAATGAGGTGATTATTTGCAACTCATGCAACTAATGAGTTTTTAAACCTTTTAGTTTTAAAAACCCCGTGCAAAGTGGCTCAACCTAGAATTTGGTGCTGGGTGCTTAATTAAATTACACATCATTATTTACTCTGCTTCCACTCAAAACATGTTTTTTTTTTTTACAAAAATTACTATACAAGAAAAAAGTTTATTGGTTGGTTGTCTTGGTTGTCTCCCAAGAGCGCTTGTATGATATATCTAATAAATGTGTATTTTTGCCCTCATTTAATGTTTAATTATGGGTATTTAATTGAATATGTGTGCTTAAAGATTGATTTAATTAAGATTTCCTATAATTGGGTTTATTGAGCATGAGATACAAAAACATGTTAAAAATAACTTTTTAGTTGCACAAATGTTCTTTGGATATTTTGAGGTGTCTTAGTGCAGCTGCAGCTAAGTTGAGCTCATGGAGGTGTGGAAATAAATTGCTTAAAGCTTCATGACACCTTAAAGATAAATCCAAGAATAAGAAATTATCAAAATCACAAAAATTCAAGCCAAGCATTGCATGAAGATGGCAAGAAAAGCTTGAAAAAGTGAAGTTTGGCTAAACCAAGAACATAGCAACAAAAAAATTGGACCTTGTGTAACGTCCCATTTAATTAATAAACCAAAATTAAAAGAAAACGTCACATCGAATAACATATTAACGCAGTCTTGGAGTACAAATACCACTCCGTACAGTAATTAGGGCACACCACGATTCCAAAGGAAAACATAAAGGAATAACGACAAAGTTTTCAAAATGAAGCCTAAAGGCCAGACAGTACATGGGTCATTGCCCTAAAAGAAAAGCCCAATTAACACAAGAAGCCCAGCCCAAACAGACTATGCAGCAGAATCACGTCTTCCCTGTTGACCTCGAGTACCTCGAGTACCTCTCGCATCTGCTCCCATCAAATAAATTGATGATCATCGCAAAAGTATAAGAACGACATACAAGCAATCAAACAAGCAAAGGGTAAGCTAGAGTAGAAAACAAATTATCATGCAGTCACATACTATTTCCCAATCCAAGCAGTGTTTATAAATCAACCAAACATGTTATGACTTTCTCAAGCAATACACTATACTCTGACTCGACTCATTCGGATACATATAATCTAGTCGGATTCAGCGGATGCTTGCACTTGTGGAGGATACCTCTGCTCACCCCCGAGCTATGTGTTACAAGTGTTACAATGAATCAATCCCCTACACACAAGGTTAGCCCTTAATGAGTTTCAGGCCTCCTGCTACCCTCACCACAAGAGTCAGTCCGCTCTAAGTGAGTCTAACTGACTCCTTAGAGTGTCAGGATGCAACCTTACCTTTAATCCTTACCAAATTATACAGATGGGGCACCACCATGAACACCCACTAACAAGGGTCGTGGAATTACGTCCCAACCACTGAAGCACGACCCTGAAATCTCACCTAGAGGTTTCAAGGAATTACGCGCTGACCATAGACCAAACATATTCAAACAGCCAAGTAACATTTCTCATACATGTATATATATTATGCCAACCTTTATAGCCAATCCCTTTCATGTTCCAGGTCAAACCCATTCCAAATCCTCATACTCCATCCATGAATATAGAATTTTAATTCATCTCATTATCATGCAACTTTCATAACCAACCATTCAATGTTCATCACATGCCAAGAGTCATTCAAGTTCATCATTCACAACTCATACACCCTCCCACACATGCATATTCCTTCCCCTCATGCCATCATATAATAATCAAATCAAATACAAGCCACACATTCAAGAACAGGGAAAACGCCAAACCAAAATGCACTCTCGCTCAGCTTTTCGCTCAGGATGAAAGGCCTCACTCAGGTGAGCTCCCTTCGCCAAGGCAAGAGCTCGACACACATAACAGTGACCTTTGCGCATTCTCGCTTAGGCGAGACTCCCCTCGCCTAAGCGAGACGCTCGCTCGCTCAAAACTGAGCGGGTCACTTGAGCGACCCCTTACGTGAAAAGGTCTGGGCAAGTCTCTGCTCATCTCGCCTAGGCGAGACAGGCTCGCTTGGGGAGATTATCAGATCTCGCCACTGTTTCCCTACAACAGCCACTCATACCAAACCAAACTAACATGCTAAAGCGTTCCAAGCATTCACAACATCATACCAACCATAGACTCTTAGCACAACAACAGAACAGCAGGGAAAAACGAAATACATGAGTAAGTTCTAGCTTCCCTTAGCTCGAATAAGCTAGTATAGGACCTCGACAGTAAACACGGATACAACAGCTTTAGGAGTATGCTTAAGAGTTGGAAAACAACGGAGCAGATTACAAGATAAGCTCACTGCAGAACCTTAGCTGGGAAAAATACGAAAATATACTAAAGGGGAAGTGGTAGGAGTCGAAGAGTAACTTACACGAAGCAAGATATGATAAGTATGAAAAATACTTATTATTCTTATTTTATTGGACCTCTTAATTGTACTCAATCATGTGTTTTGTGGGAAGTTTTAGGTTGTTTTTAGGTTTCTTTTAGGTTAGATATATTTTATGTTTTCTTGGAGATTATTGTATAGGAAAGTGAAGGATTGGAGAAGATGTGAGGTTATTCTATCAGGACCTAGTTGCCCAGCGAGATGGATCAGTCGCCCAGCAAGTGTGCTCTGTCGCCCAACGAGTAATCACTAGTCACCCAACGAGTATGTCATCTCGCCCAGCGAGTAATCACTAGTCGCCCAACGAGTATGTCATCTCGCCCAGCGAGAGGACGGTTTTCTGAAGTGGTTATAGTTTCGAAAGTTACACGAAACTGGTGTGCTGGAGTGTGGGAACGCGACAGGACCAGGAAAGATACGAAAAAGTGCCATTCTAGGGCAAGGAGACTTCACATCAATTCATCCATTGCATCAAATTCATCCATCCTTTGTTCTCTAGATGCTTAGGAGTGACTAAACTCCTCCTTCATTGGGGTTGGATGTAATGAACCTATACTCTTTGTAATTTTCCTATGCAATGTAATCTCTTTCGTTGTTCATATGTTTTATCTCAATTATAAATGTGCTTGATGGAAATCTTTGCTATTTGGTTGCATCTAATTATTGGAAAATGAATTGGAACTTAACCTTGGATGGAACAACCATGAGATTGGGTTCTAGGAATAGACGTAATCTCTTGGTCATTCTATACATCAAATCTTAATGCAAGTCATGTGTTAAAATAGTTAAGAAATTAATATTCTAACATATTTGACTTAGAGCTTACTTCTAAGGAATTAGGGGCTAGTAAGCTTATGATGAGGATGTTTGAGAAAGATGGAGAAATTGTGTAGGAAATATTGCGTTTGTATGGTTCATGAAATCCAAACTTGATGAAGTAGTTCCTAAATTATTTTATAACTTTAGTGTTTATTAATTTTGCATGTTGTTCTTAAATTAAACCAATCGTTTATGTTGGCATTATTGCTAAAATTAGTAAATAATCACTCTTAGACAAACAAACACAAATCCCTTGGGAAAACGATACTTGGACTTCCATTTTTACTACTTGTAACGAATTGGTACACTTGCCAAAGAGTTAACACTGTAGATCAAACCCTAGCAGAGGTTTGCGGTTACTCTAAGAGGGGTAGTAAGTATGTTTCTGCAAAGTGGGTGGAAATGAAAGCGTTAGGGCAGATTAGGTCTTTGGCTCCTTATGGGCCAGCCCTAGGCCCAACTGAGTTGGGGCAGCCCCTTGAATTTAAAGTATAATACTAATAAGGAAAAAAAAATGTGGGCCTTACACCTTGCAGTTTTCTTTATCTTTATGATAGAAGATAATTTGGGAAAAAATATATCTTAAGATATTTTATTTGATATTTTTAAATAATTATCTTATTTAATTATATCATAAAATATTAAAAGATAATAACTACCAAATTTTTTTAAATATGACAAGATCTTCTTGAATCTTTTTAGATCCACAACAAACAAATATATCTTGAAGATATTGGATTATTTAGAAGATAATTTGAGGAGATTGCAAAGGGTTGATTTGGAAAATTAATACAAATATTAATTGGTGATAATTTATCATATATCTTTAATTAATTAATTAATTTATTTATTTATATTAGATTTGATATTATCAACAAACTATATTTTTCAAATAGTCTATATCTCTCCAAATATTTTTAAATTAACTATAAAGATAAATAATATTTATCTTTATTTTAAAATATATTTGAGAGCTTTTAGCAACTGAAAAGTCCAGTCCAAGTCCTATATAAAGAGACCAAGGGAGAAGCAGAAAAAAAAGCTCGGGACTTCGGAGTTTTGGAACCCTCAGGGGGGCCTAATTTCATCTCCTTTCTCTCTCTCCATTCTTCTATTATTTTTATTTTATTGTGCATTCCATGGAAGGCTAAACTTCTTGGGTTGATTCCATTGTAATTTCTTATTTGGATTCTGAGATTAGATCAATTAATTTGTTTGTTCTTTTGATTCTTGTTGAGATTTATTTTCATCTATGTCTTTTGGTTCTTAATTTAGTAAAAGTAATGATTTTTACATTGTATCAAGTTAGCACAATGTTAAATCTACATAACATAAAAATCGTATGACTCTAAGGGTTTTTAAATTTTAATTAAGAAGTTACTTTGATTAATTTTAGAAACTTTCATATGATTGAATGAGTTTTTGCTAATAATTGAGAAGTTACTTTGATTAAAGGTGAAAACTTAGATTAGAATTAATCAAGAAGTTACTTTGGTTAATTAGCTTTTTACTAGATATAAGAGGTAAAAGAATGGAGATGATTAGGATTAGTAATATTTAATTGAGAAGTTACTTTGGTTAAATTTACTAAGATTAATCTATAAAGTTCTTGCTTTTGATTGAGAAGTTACTTTGGTTGGAAGTAAGGACGCCAATAAATTAATTGAGAAGAAATCAATAACAATAATCTTTAGGAAACCAATGATGAATCCTATTTTGGAAAAGCAGTGGAATAGACCTATTTTTCTTTACTATTGTTTCTATCTTATTTTATCTTTTTATATATCTCATATTTTTATTATTTTATTTGACTAACTCTTTTGTATAGTTTTATAAGAACTAATTTGTTAAAAATCAATTCTGTGTTCGTTGGGAGACGACTTAGGGTTACTTTACCCTTTCTATTTTCTTGACTACTATCTTAGCAATACTGAAGTTGTTATAGTTTAGTAGTATTAATTTGATCGCGTCAACGACAACGTTATCAAATTTGGCACCATTGTCGGGGAACATGGTTAGAATTTTTATCATTTTAGTTCTTATTTTATTTTATTTTATTTTTTTGTTTATCACTAATATTTATTTTCTTTTATTTTTGTTTCTAACATTTATCTTCTTTCTTTAGTTTTTTTTTAAGCATAATTTTTGTTTGAGGAATTTTGTTGGGAAATTTAGCGCCGTTGTCAGGGAACACGGTTAGAATTTGTATCATTTTAGTTCTTATTTTATTTTATTTTATTTTATTTTTTATTGTTTTTGTTTTTGTTTATCACTAACATTTTTTCCTTTATTTTTTTTTCTAACATTTATCTTCGTTCTTTAGTTTTTTTTTAAGCATAATTTTTGTTTGAGGAATTTTGTTGGGAAATTTGTGAAACTAGTTGGGGAACACTTTGGCTAAGGAAAGATAACGTACTTAAGTTGTCCATTGAGACGCACCTCTCTTTCTTGGAAGTCTACTCAACAAGCTTTTCAACTTATTTCTTTTCAGAAAACCTCTTTCAAAAATGAAAAATAGTTTTTCATATGAAAATAATCAACAATGTGATTTTCAAGTGAACTATGATTATTATCCATAGCAACCACGTGATTCATATGATTATCAGCAACAAATTGTCACACCTACTTCTGCACCTGATTTAAGTAGGTTAACTATATGTCAACTAAATGATTTCTATCCTAGATCATCTTTTGTGGAATATGAGCAACCATCATACCATGAGCAGCAATAGTAAAGAAAAGCTTGGCTTGGATTTTTGTGATTTTGATAATTTCTTATTCTTTGATTTATCTTTAAGGTGTCATGAAGCTTTAAGTAATTTATTTCCACACCTCCATGAGCTCAACTTAGTTGCAGCTGCACTAACACACCTCAAAATATCCAAAGAACATTTGTACAACTAAAAAGCTATTTTTAACATGTTTTTGTATCTCATGCTCAATAAACCTAATTATAGGAAATCTCAATTAAATCAATCTTTAAGCACACAAATTCAATTAAATACCATAATTAAACATTAAATGAGGACAAAAATACGCACTCATCAATCTCTAGCTTGACAACTTACTTGTTTCATGGGTCTTGAAGGTGGGTGATCATGGATTTATGTCACCACCTTGATAGGCCTTGAGTCTCTACCAATTTACTGTCTAGTTGCTTCCCTTAGCAACATCCTCAATTTCTGTAGCTCTATATGGGGAAATGTTATTGATGATAAATGGTCTGGACCACTTTGATTTCAACTTCCCTGGGTATAATCTTAGTCTCGAATTAAAGAGTAGAATTGGCTGCCCCACTTTAAACTCTCTTTTTATTATTTTTTTTTTGTCGTGGTAAGCTTTGACCCTGCTTTTGTATATGCTGCATAAGTTGTAGGCTTAAAGTTTGAACTCTTCCAACTCATGAACCTGAATCATCCTATTTTCTCCGGCAGTTTTGAAATCATAATTCAAGGCTTTTAATGCCCAAAATGCAATATGTTCTAATTCCACTAGCAAATGACAAGATTTACCACAGACAAGTTGGAATGGTGTCATTCCTATGGGCCTTTTGAATGTTGTTCTATATGCCCAGAGGGTTTCATTTAACTTTTCATCCTAGTTCTTTCTAGAATTTGCCATAGTTTTCTCCAAGATTATTTTCATTTCCCTGTTAGACACTTCCGCTTGCGCATTTTCTTGAGGATGGTCGAAAGTGGTAACTTTGTGTTTGACACAATAATGTTCGAGTACCTTTCTGAGTTGCTCATTGCATAAATGAGTTCCTCCATCACTAATTAAAACTCTTGGAGAACCAAACCTGCAAAAGATTTGTTTCTTTAAAAATTTCACCATTGTCTTAGAATCTACTTTTGAAACAGCCACAACTTTTACCCATCTTGATACATAATCTACGACCACCAAAATGTATTCTTGTGAGTGAGATGGTGGAAGTGGTCCATGAAATCAATGCCCTAATAATCAAAGATTTCAATTTCAATAATGTTTTGCAAAGGTAATTCAAGCCTCTTTGAAATTCCCCCAATCCTTTGGAATTATCACATCGTTTGCAATGCTCGAATGAATCCTTGAATAGTGATGACCAATAGAATCATGCCTGTAGAATTTTTGTAGTAGTACGTTCGACATTGAAATGACCTCTATAAGGAGAGTCATGGCAATGCCATAACACGTCCCTCACTTCTTCACCAAATATACACCTCCTTAGCAGTCCATCTACACCAATTTTGAATAGGTGAGGATCGTCCCAGACGAATTGAGATGCATCCCTAAAGAATTTTCTTCTTGGATGCTCGTTGTATTCCTTTGGGATCACACCAACTACTTTAAAGTTGGCAATGTCAGTGAACCATGACCTTTCTATTATCATGAATATTTTTTCGTCAGGAAAGACATCATATATCTCTAACTCCTTGCTAGTGACCTTCTTGTTATTAATCTGGATAGATGATCTGCTATGACATTTTCACTACCCTTCATATCTTTGATTACAAGATCAAATTCCTGAAGGAGTAGAATCCACCTTATCAACCTTGGTTTTGAATCAGCTTTGGTGAGAAGGTATTTGATGGTTGCATGGTCTATGAAAACAATGATGGAAGTGCCTATTAAATAAGCTCTGAACTTTTCCAAACCATATATTATAACTAACAATTCTTTTTCTATAGTTACATGGTTGATTTTGTTTCATTCAAGACCTTGCTAGCGTAGTGTATAACATGGAACTTCTACTCCCTTCTTTGTCCCTATAATGCTCCTATTGCGTGATCACTTCTGTCACACATTAGTTGAAAATTGAGAGACCATTTAGGTGCAATGATGACTGGTGCAATGCATAATTTTGGCTTCATCAATTGAAAGGCTTTCATACATTCTTTATCAAAGTTGAACTTTGTATCCTTGAACAACAAATTGCTTAATGGCTTAGCAATTTTTTAGATGTCCTTTATGAATCTTCTATAGAATCCAACATGACCAAGGAAACTTCGTATTCCTTTAAAATTGGTTGGTGAAGGTAGCTTGGAAATGACTTCTACCTTGGTTGGATCTACTTTTATCCTATTGCATGAGATCTTATGACCATGCACAATACCTTCTTGCACCATAAAATGACATTTTTCCCAGTTTAGAACTAGGTTAATTTTTGTGCATCTTTGAAGAACAAATCTCAAATTCTCCAAGCATTCTTCAAATCAAGAGCCAAAGACTAAAAATTTGTCCATGAAGATCTCAATACTTTTTTCAATCATACTTGAAAAATAGCCATCGTGCATCATTGAAATGTTGCTAGAGCGTTACATAATCCAAAGGGCATTCTCCTATATGCAAATACTCCAAAGGGGCATGTAAATGATGTTTTTTCTTGATCCTATGGGTCTACTGCAATCTGATTGTAACAAGAATATCCATCCAAGAAGCAATAATAGGTTTCACCTACCAATCATTCAAGCATTTGATCCATAAAAGATAGGGGGAGTGATCTTTTCTTGTGGTTTGATTTAGTTTCCTATAGTCAATGCACATTCTCTAGCCAATAACCGTCCTAGAAGGGATCAATTCATTTTTTTTCATTTCTTATGATTGTTATTCCTACTACCTGTACTAGGCTTACCCAAGGACTATCTGAGATGGGATAGATCATCCCTGCTTCTAGCAGTTTGACCACCTCTTTTCTCTCCACTTCCTTCATTGCAGGATTAAGCCTTCGCTAAGGTTGAGCAATTGGTTTGTAAGTTTCTTCCATCAGGATCTTGTACGTGCAGTAGGATGGATTGATTCCCTTTAAGTCAGAGAGTGTCCATCTTATAACTTGTTTACTCATTTGGAGAAATTTTATGAACTTTTGCTTTTCTTCTTCAGACAATTTATTGCTTATAATGACAAGCTTACCATCCTCCAAGAAGACATACTTTAAATATGGTGGTAGTTGTTTTAATTTTGTTTGAAATAGTTGATCTTCTTTGGTTAGGTTTAACTTAATTTTTGGCACTGAGCTTAAACTAACTTATTTGTTCCTTTCAAGTTCTGCTATGCAATTTGTTATTGCTTCTTCATCAAGATTGTATTCCAAATTCATCATGGCTTTCCTTAATGGTTCTACTGTTCAAAAATTTTCCTTTACCTCAAAGCACACTTCTTCTAAAGTGTCAATTGTAAGGCAATCCTTGGATTCAACAAGGTACTTTAGCGCCTCAAACACATTAAAGTTGACTTCTTCATCTTGTACTCTTACCTTAGTTTCCCTCTATCCACATCTATGATTACTCTTGTTGTTTTCATAAATGGTTTGCTTAAGATCAAAGGTACTTCCACATCTTCTTCAATGTCCATTACCACAAAGTCTACAAGGAAGTAGAATTTGTCCACCTTGATCAACAAGTCCTCTACAATCCACATGGGTATTTGACTGATCTAATGACTAACTCTAGAGTCATTCGTGGTGGTTGAAGATCTATGTCTCCAATCTTCTTAAGCATGGATAAGGGCATCAAATTGATGCTTGCTCCTAAATCTAGTAGTGCTTTTTCCACAATTAAATCTCTAATTGCAACAGGAAGAGTAAAACTACCAGGATCATTAAATTTTTTAGGCAAAGTTCTTTGAATGACATTACAAAAAAATTGATATTACTGGTGGTCATAATTCGTCGGTAATGCTTAAATCCGTTGGTAAATTAAAATTATCGACGAATTCTTGACGGCCAAAAATCTTTAGTAATACCTTTGTAGATAAATTTTACCGACGAATAATGATTTTATCAGTAATTATCGACAAATATACCCATTGATAAAGTCCATGATAGTTGAGGAATACTAGATTTTTTTTTTTAGTATTGATTTTTTTGTTCAAATTTAGATTTTTGTTTTTTGAAATTAGACTTTTTCTTTTGTGTAGAATTTAGAATTTTTTTTGGTTAAAATTAGAAATTAGATTTTTAATTCGAAATTAGATTATTTTCTTTTGGCTAGAATTTATAAATTTTTTTGTTAAAATTTATAATTGTTTTGGTTAAAATTTAGAATTTTTTTTTGCATTCATAAACTGATTTGTATTGGAACTTTATTGTTGTGAATGCTTTAATTTAATCCAAAACACCAAAATTGTCATGAGATGGGAAATCCTTCCACTTCCATGTGATTTAAACCGATGATAGTCAACTTCATCAGAAACAATTCCAGATTGCATCACCGAAAAAAATCACTTCCACAAACCACTATTTTTCCAAAAGAACACCACCCACACAAACAATCAGAAAAATGAAAAATAGAATCCACCACAATAACAACATCACAGAACCAGAAAAATAAAAAAAATACAAACAAAAATATAATCATCCATAATAACATTCACCTACAAATCCCATATCTAGAAAAACTTAAAAAAATACAAACAAAAACAAAATCCTCCACAATAGCATTCACCTACACATCACAGATCTAGAAAATTTTTAAAATTTACAACCAGTTAGTGTTCATCTTCCTCATGTGAAGTTCAAACCGAGAAGAAGCAACAGAAAACAAAGTAGTGATGTGACGTGGTGGATGTTCACATAGACGAAAATTAGGAACAAACCCTTGTTCAAGGGTGAGGCGAAACGACACTGACATGACTAGTTGACAATGCTTTTGATCACATCAAGAAGGTGCAAGTGATGAAGGCATGAAACATCATTGGAAAAGACAAGATCCATAAAGACGAAGAATCCCTCATGTTGTGAAAGAAAAAAGGTATTCGTAGTGGCAACAACGTTGGATTGCTTCCGGTAGTGGTGGCGACGACTGTGTTGGAGGGCTTCCCGTAGTGGTGGCAACAACTGCATTTGAGAAGGGAAGAAGTGGCAAGGAAGAAGTGGCAGCAGACTATGATGCCCGAATACGGATACGGATACGGACACGACACGGACACGGATACGGAGATACGACAAAATTGAAAAAGTATAAGACACGGACACGACAATATACATATTAAAATCTAATAATTTTATTTCATAATAAAAAAACATTTAAAATATCATAATGTTTGAGTCTTATATATGTTAATCTTCATCAAAAAATACAACTTCTAATTCTAGTTCATTGAGAGATAGGCTAGCAATATCAAGAATTTCATTATCATCCATTGAAAAATCATCTCCATCAATATCCCACAGGCTAGTTTCCTTTTCCTTGTATTTTGAGGAATTTCTTGAAAGAAGACGAAGATTACTGTGGACAAATATTATTTTAATTTTAATTTTTTTAGGTTTATTTTAATAAAATGTATGGAAGATTTTTTTATTTCTCATTTTATTTTAAATTTTTTGGATTTATTTTAATAGAAGGTATGAAAGTTTAGTTTTTATTTTTTATTTCCCTTTTTATTTTAAATTTTTTGAATTTATTTTAATATAAGGTATGAAAGATTATTTTTTATTCTTTTTATTTCCTTTTTTATTTTAAATTTGTTAGATTTCCCTTTATTTTCTAAAAAACAGAGAACAAAAATATCATACCAATCAAATAAAATATTTGAGTGACATTAAAAGAAAAGGGCAATCAAATAAAATAAATTCGAGTGACATTAAAAGAAAAGGGCAAAAAGTGAACAGAACAAAATGTTAACCATTTTCGCTCACACACGCGAAAATATTATCAGAATGTCGTATCAGTCGCGCATCCGAGCAGCCAGAGGTGTCCGACACCGTGTCGTGCAGGTGTCCGCCGCGCCTCCGCGTCCGTGTCCACTTCGAGAGCGGGAAGCGCTGTCCAACCACCGTGTCGGAGCATCACAAGCAGCAGAAGCTTAAGGTTGTTTTAAGAAGGTAAGAAGTATTTTTATTTAATATTTTTATGATAATAAAAAATAATAAAATTATAATTATTGTTATTATTATAATTATAAAATTAGATACAAATATTTTTTATAATTTTAGTATAATTAATTTTCATCAAGATTAAGTTTAAAAAAACAGTCAAACCTAGAAAATGGTTAAATTGAACAAATAATCAAGATAATATTAATAAAATAAATATTTTTATTTTAAAAAATATTTAAAAAGTGAGATTGAAAAGTAAATCTATAAAAAAAAAGAATTCCTTTAAATATATATATATATATATATATATATATATATATATAAATTTTAAAATATTAAATATAAAAAAATATAATTAAAATTACATAAGATATAAAAAAATTTGGGGGGCATGCCCCCTCTGTCCCATAAAAATCCACCGTTATATATATATATATATATATATATATATATTAATTAAAGTTTCATCACAATTTTATTTTTAAAAAATAGTTTTGGAAAATTAAGAGAATAATATATACTTAAATTTTAATGTAAAATTATTAGTCTATCAGAACAAAATTCCTTGGAAGTCTAAGAAAAAACTAAGATATGACTTTGTAAACATTTTTTTCATTCTTACATAAAGTGTTAATATTTCAATATAAATCCATTTAGATAATATTATTAAGGTAAAATAATATACAGGAGATATTGTTTATTTTTTGAAACTTAGAAGTAGAAGCTTCATTACAATTTCTAAGTGATGTGAGTGTATCAAAACATATTTGAATTTCTTGCTCGCGCTACAATTATGACTAAAATTTGAATTGGACCTATATATGTTGATTGATTCATTTTTTTTTTTCTCTGCATGGCTGTCTTGAGCTGTTAGAAACTAGGACTCGTGAGTGATTGTGAATCTTATCCGATTTGTTGATCCAATTTTTAAATTATGTTAAAAGGTGTGTGTGGTTTCTCTGATTCAACGTCACACACTTAATTCAACGTTGTTTTTAGTGCAGTGTCGTTAGTAAGACTCTATCATTGAAGTTATAATTTTTGTCGCGTGATACTTAAACGGAATATGTTTTTATTTAAAAAAAAAAACTTCGCAAAGTACATGTAAATACCTAAAGTTATAATATGTTTTGATCGTTTTGTTAGAAATTGCGTGAAATTGAAACCATTCTAAGCTAAAATTTGTCAATGGTATGTGTAAGGAATAATAATGAATGTGAATGATATCAGGAAAAACAATGATATTTATAGCTAGAGTGCTTATTTAAACTCTTATCCCCGTATTAGAAAGATTTGTCTATAATCAGCATTTTAAACTTTTTAATTTTAACGGACCACATTCCACACTCTCCTCAAAAACCCATCATACCCACAAATATATAACAAAAAATAAATATTATACATTTTAGTTTTTTTAATTAAACTAAATTTAAATATACTTTTAATTCAAATAAAAAGTGTATTAAACTATATAATAAAGTATAAAATAATTTATAAAACAAGATATAATAACGTCAAATTCATTTGTTATGGTTGATATGGTAGGCTTTTGTAAATTTTCGTTTTCTAAAAGTTTCTTCCATATATGTGAATACAGTCAGTTTCTAAAACATTTTGCACATATATTATTATCGAACAAATTTGAATTTTTTTTTAGAAAATACTTATAAATTTTGTTATAAAAAAAGTACGAAAAATTACTGTTAATTTTTTTATAAAATATTTTATACAAAACACATTTTACAACAAATTTTGTAAAAAATACTTACAAATTTTATAATTCTCTAAGAAATAATTATTCACGAAGAAATTATCTGTCAATTAAAATTCTTAAAAAAAATAACAAAAAAATTCTTTTCTTAAAATTTTTTTTAACAAATTTGTAAGAAAAATTTCATATAATGTTTTATATATACAAGATAATTCATTTCATCTCTGATCTTCTATTATTCCTACACATAACATTTTATTTGTTGTCTCATGGTATGACTATTAGTAAGTTATATAATTAGGAATTTGGAAACTAAAATTCGTTTTTTTTTTATTAAAGGAGACTACAAGACACAATTAGAACTATGGAGAGAAAATTGAACCAAACATTTTTTATTAAATTAAGTAGAACAGAAACCAACTAAGAATCCTAACATATATATATATATATATATATATATATATATATATATATATATATATATATATATATATTTGTTAACATTGTTGTTTTCTTTAATTTTAATTTTTTAAATACTAATAAAAAATTAGATTAAACTGTTTACATATTTCACATCTTTTAATTAAATATTTTACTTAATTTAATTTTATAATCGTATAAATTTTTCCTTAATTTTTTAAGATTTATGAAAAAGTTTATTTTTCTTGCCTAAAAGTATATTTTAAGAAACTTTTCCAAAATATTCATGATTTAATCTAGATTTTTTCAAACTTAGTGTATGTTTGGTTTACGTTTATTTTACTCTTTCAACATTTTTAATAATTTGACAAGACTATTTCAAAACATTAACTACTTTATAATGTCTGAAGAGCATACTAAAACTTAGCATATTATTTTCTTAAAGAATCTCACCTATTATTGTAATAAATAAGTTTTAAAAAAAACTTTAAGTTGACCAATTTCAATTAATATATATGTACTGTACCTAGGCGGTCTAACATAACTATAACAGCAAAATCCACCTACATAACCCCAGAGATACGAATAGTTACAAGATAAATCAAATGAATGAGAGTAGGCAGCCTTAGCCGTCTACTGTAGAAGAGGAAACGAGAACTTGACGGTCCTTATAGACTTAAACATTACTAGCAAAGCTTCTAAAGCCCACAATGATCGATATAGAGGTCATGGGCTTGGCCCAAGCCCACCTGCGACCCAAACAAAGACCTGGCCCATAACGTGACCAGACATAATTAATAAGCTATAAATACGCGTGGACCCCAGCAATTAAAGGTACGCATTCATTAATCCCTTAATCACGAGATTTGACTTTCCTGAGAATTCTTTGCTGGCTTGAGCGTCGGAGTCCTCTCCGCAGGTAACCCCTCTTGGGTTCAAAACGGTCCCAGCCGAGACACCAGCATATAGCATATGTCAGCCGGAAGGAAGCCTACTGAGGAGATTGCGGATTGAGGTAAGGTAACATTTGTGTTTGACATCTCTTATTTGTTCTCTGTAGGAACAATATATATTAGACCGTACATCATTTTCAAGTGAAATCGACCTATTTTCATCTATAAATGTAACATAGGATGTTTTATGTTCTTGCGGAGAACAAACAAGAGATGTTAGACACAAATATCAACTTACCTCAATCCACTATATCTCTAGTTGGCTTCTTCTCGACTCGTGTATGCTGTCTGCTGGTATCACGACTTGGACTGGCTTGGACCCAAGAGGGGTTACCTGCGAAGAAGACTCTGACGCTCAAGTTAGCCAAAGGATTCTCAGAAAGTCAAATCTCATGATTAAGGGATTAATGAATGCGTACCTTTAATTGTCGGGGTCCATGCGTATTTATAGTTTATTAATTATGTTTGACATTGTCATGGACTGGGTTATTGATTGGGTTATAGGTGGGCCTGGGCCAGGGCCAGGCCCTCTTAATTCAATGATTGTAGGTCTTAGGGGGTTTGTCTCAATATTCTAAGTCTGAAATGGTCGACAGGTGTCGTCCTGTCCTCTGAAGTAGGCGGCCTAGTCCGCTTATGCTTGTCTATTGATTCATTTGATAACTGTTTGCATGCTGCGGGCTATGTAGGCGAATTTTACCTTATAGTCGTGTTAGGCTGCCTAGATGCAGTACACCAGTCCCTTAGCCTATGTCGGTATAGCTATAGCGGCAAAGGATGAGAAGTGTGAGCAGTTTTGTTGGGCTGCCTAGGTGTAGTACATTTTATAAGGAGTGAAACGTTAAATTCTAAATCCAAAACCTAAAAGAATTAAAAAAATGGGTTAAATATGATTTTGTCAGTTAACTTTTAGTGAGAATTAGAATTAGTCCTTCTTGAAAACTTTAAACAAATTTAATCTCTCATCTTTTTAAATATTTGGATTTAGTCCTTCAAATCAAATACATTTCAAATGCGTTTCTCAACTAACATTGAAACGGAGATGTTTCGAACGGTGTAAACAAACTCAAATAATATCATGAAACGCGTTTAAAACGTCAAACAAACTTAACAAAAATTGGTTAAAAGGACTAAATTTACACTTTTTTAAGATTTGAAGATTAAATTGGACCAAAATTTTTAGGATGGACTAATTCTAATTTTCAAAAAAAAAACAAGAACATATTTAACCCTTACAAAATTGAAGTTTATTAGGTTTTTTCATGAAAGCAATTAATTAAACTTAAACATGGTTTAAATGTAATAAGCGACCTCTTTAACAATTACACATAATATATTATTATTATTATTTATTAAATTCTACTATAATATATTTTTCCTAAATTTTACACTTGTTTTATATTTGAAGTTTTTAAACCATCAAAGGTTTCTATTCAGTGACACGGTTGTTACCTTGTTCATAACATAACTATAAAATATAATATGAAACACGAGTCTGTTAAGAGATTAGGGTTTCATATTATATGACATTAATTTTATCCAAATAAGATATTTGATATTACTTTCCCTCCAAAATATTAAGATAATGGTGTTATGATTTTTATTTTTATATAATATTTAATTTTATTTATCCAATATTAAATTTTGACTCACACTTAAAGTTTTTTTCCAAAAATAATCAATCTATATATCCAGAAAAAACCTTTTATCAAAAAATTAAATTCAATCCTAAAATGACGCATTAACAACACAGACCTTCAAATCTTAATCGAACCCACTTTCACTCTTACTCTCTCACCATACATCACGAGGGTTAACTACATAATTAGCAAGACGAAAAGAAGTCATTAGCAAAAGAAGCGTGGAAAATTAAGAACACTTTTTTTTCAACAAATATTGACTAGAAAAACTAAAGTAATATATTTAAATTAAGTATAATTTTAATGTTTAATCTCTATATAAAATTAATAAATTTATTATTTACTAATAATAACATAATATAAACTCATCTTAGTTACATCATCTTTATATATGAATACATAATACGATATAATTACATCTTTCTTAATTATCTACACCAATAATTTGGTTCCAAAAAAACCTTCAACAAAATAATGATGTGTCTGACGACAAAATTAAAAGACCGAAGTACCCTCGCCTAATGCATTTGTTCATGCTCTCTTGGTTTTCCATTTGCTTTTTATACCCATCATTTATTAGTTGCGCCAATTACGTGGGAGAAAATAAATCCAATAACTTCAGGATAAGAACATGTGAATAAGATTTTTTTTTCAATTAAATTTAGATCTTGAAGTTGTCTAATTACTATTCTAACTTTTTATATTGATAATGTGTTATTTATGTTTTTCTTTTAATTTACAACAATCACTCTGTTAGAAAGCATGTTATAATATTTTTCAAATAATTAAAAGGGATAGTATAATTTATAAGAAGTGTCATTGTAACCTTGTTGAAACAATTAAAAAATTATACGTAGGGTAGGACCCTAAAAAAAGAGAGGAGAAAATAAAGTCAATGGTTGTTGTTATCAAATCAAGTCACTCTTACAAGCTAAACTGGGAGCTTTAGGAAATATATTTCCATTTTGTAATGCATGTTGGTTCAGTTTTGTTGCGTTTTTGGCCCTTCCTTTTAGGAATGTTTTTCACTGATTAGCGGTGTTCACCTAAATTCAACCTAATAGTTGCACCATTTTGTCTGTTTTCAATAAATTGATGTTATTCGTAATACACAACTTTTGTCTCTATGCCCAAAACCTACGCTCAAAAAGCAATTTTCTTTACACACACTTTATTTGGGAAACGATATTTTTTTTATTCATTTAATCAGCGTCAATCAATAAAATGACATCGATCAATGTTTTTTTAGAAAACTAAAAAAAAAAGGTGTATATAACGCAGGTTCAAATCCTGAAATAATCGGGTTCATCATGAGTATGCGTTTGAGTCTAGTTGAATTGAAAAAAAATTAATTTTCTTAACTGTGGGTAAGACTAAAATCTAATTTATTTAACTATAGATTAAGCGAATTTGAATCTAAGTTAAAAATAAATTAACCTGAAATTTATTAACTAGTTTTTTAATTTTTTTTACTATTTTTTTAAGAAGTTATTTATTATGATTAATTACTATTTCTAGTTTAATTATGTAAGCTGGAAATTTAACTTTTTAAAAGAGTATAATATTGTTCTTTTTAATAATTTTAAAAAATTATTTGTTTATCAAATTATATAATTTATACTTTAATTTTTAATTATTTTATAACAATATTTAATGAAATAAATGAATATTTTGATTAAACTTCTATAAAAAAACTGAATCGAACTAATCCACTTTAAATGTATAATCATAATTAAAAGATACATATAAAAAGTATGATAATATATATTTAGTATATATTTTCATTTAGTTATGTAAATTGAGTGTTAATATTATTTTTTTACTTAATCAATCAGGTCAATTTTTTTGTCAATTTTATTTGATTTAATTCTTGTTAGTAACACCATTTAAATAATTAGTAAAATGATGGTCACAGGTGAGTTTTTTTTGTTTCTTTTTTAATTTAAAAAAATTAAAATTATTTTTTTAATTTCTTTTACATTTTTTTAGTTTTGAAGAAATGTACATGTCAATCAAAGTGTGTATTACAGAATCAATGTTTTATATTTATTTTTATTTTTGTATTCATTATTTTTGTTCAATTTAGTTCTGAGGAACAAAATTGTTCCATTCTTAAAAAAAAAAATAGACTAGATTAAATCTAACATATGGTATAAGATTATGTTAACACATAGACATTTTTTAAAAGTCTAAAATAAATTAAAATAAAAAAGTAAAATTTTCAAATAATTTTAAAAAAATTGAAAAAAAAAACTTACTATTTAAATTGCTTTAGAAAAAAAATAGAACAAAATTAATAAAAATTGAAACTTAATTAAAAAAAATGGTGACAAAATATATATTTTAATCTAAAAAGTAAGTTTGGCGATGACTTTGTTAAAAAGAAAACAAATAAAAATTTAACATGAATATAATCAAAAGTAAATGATGATCTAAAAAGTTCATTTAGATATTAAGTTATATTCATTTAAGTCAAAATTTACTACCTATTTTTATAAAAGTAAAAGTTAGGGACGTATATTGAAACTTGACCGTGACTCGTATAATCTTCCATTCCTTTCTAGATGTGCTGCGAAGAACATCTAACTCCAAAATATGAAACCTAAAACCACTTATTGAATTATTACAAATCATTTCCGATCAAAAGGATAGTGATCTATTGAGACTCAAAACTATTATAGAATTATAACTTTTTAATTGAAAAAAATAATTATATTTTTTTCTCTTTATTTATATTTTGTTTTCTATTAAAAAATTGTATTTCAGTGATTATAAAATGGTCACGAGTTTTCGAGATATAATTTTCTAAAATACAAATAATTGTCTCTAGGAAACATTGACAAGGCTTTGGAGGTAGGTTCCAAATTGGCGATAAGCCGGATAAAATTCAACTTATTCAAACTAAACGCGTTGAAAAACATAGCGACAACCCAACAACAATTAAATGTCATTATCAAATACCAGATAATCTCCTCAATATCAACTTCAATACCAAGTTCAAATATTCATGTTCAAATACCTTTTTTCTCTCACAAACCATTCACCAAAATCTCAGCCATGAAGCTGAATCGCCTATGCATCGTTTTACCACCAAATTCTGGTGAAATGGTGGTGCCACTTGAAAAGGGACTGCAACAAGAACCCTTCCAAACACCAAAGAAACAAGTTGTTGAGGCCAAACACCCTCACAGGGCATGTGGGGGGCAAGTTCTTGCTTCTCTTCGAGATGTTTTGGGCAAGTTTTATGACTCAGGGTGGTGGAGAATTTGCCAAAAGGGAGAGCACAAAGAGAAGCACGACTGTGGTGTGTTGTTTCACGATATGGATGGTGTGCAAGTTTCTGTTAACATTGGGAGGGACAACCCCAGAATTTTCAGCTATGCAGAGCTGTTCATAGGGTCTAATGGTTTCAGTGAAGACCAAGTTTTGGGGAGTGGAGGGTTTGGCAGAGTGTACAAGGCCGTTTTGCCGAGTGATGGAACCGTGGTTGCTGTGAAGTGCTGTTTGGCAGGGAAAGGGAAGCAGTTTGAGAAAAGTTTTGCAGCAGAGTTAACAGCCGTCGCTGATCTTCGCCACAAGAATCTTGTGAGGCTGAGGGGTTGGTGTGTCAATGAAGATCAGTTGCATCTTGTTTATGACTACATGCCAAACCGAAGCCTTGACCGTGTTCTGTTTCGCAGGCATGAGAACTTGAAGGGCAAGCCTCTTCAATGGGGACAAAGAGTGAAGATTGTGAAAGGTTTGGCAGCTGCATTGTATTATCTCCATGAGCAACTAGAGACTCAGATCATTCATAGGGATGTTAAGACCAGCAACGTGATGCTTGATTCCCATTACAATGCTCGGTTGGGTGACTTTGGCATGGCAAGGTGGCTAGAGCATGAGCTTGAGTATGAGTATAAGTATAAGAACAGGAAAACAACATCAATCAGAAGTGACCATTTCAGATTGGGAGAAACATCAAGAGTAGGGGGCACAATTGGGTACCTTCCTCCTGAAAGCTTGCAGAAACCAAGCAATGCTACCTCCAAATTTGATGTCTTCAGTTTTGGGATTGTTGTGCTTGAGGTGGCTTCTGGAAGAAGAGCAATTGATCTCACACAGACAGATGAACAAATGATTCTGCTTGACTGGGTTAGAAGGCTTTCTGATGAAGGAAAGCTTCTGGAAGCAGCTGATACAAGGCTACCAGATGGATCCTTCATCCTCTCAGAGATGCAGCATTTCATTCACACAGGCCTTCTCTGCACACTCCATGACCCACAATTGAGGCCAAGCATGAAATGGGTAGTGGAAGCTCTTTCTGATTTTTCTTTTAAACTACCACCACTCCCTTCTTTTCTCTCCCACCCTTTATACATCTCTTTGTCTTCCCCATCTGATACTAGTCACAGTCCAAGCAGCACAAGCGGCACTAGCTCCACCACAGATAATGCAAGCATAACCACCAACAATACCTCAAACTATGTCACAGCAGCAGGTCAAACTGTGTATGTAACCGCTGAGTACAAAAACAGTGAAATCGTCTCTTCTAAGAGCATGCACCACCAGCGACCATTTCCTGTGGTAGAAACTCCAAGAGAAATATCATACAAGGAGATTGTTTCTGCTACAGATAACTTCTCTGATTCAAGAAGGGTCGCTGAGCTAGACTTTGGAACTGCTTACCATGGCATCCTTGATGACAAATGCCATGTTTTGGTGAAACGCCTTGGAATGAAGACATGTCCTGCACTGCGTGATAGATTCTCCAACGAACTCCGGAATCTGGGAAGGCTTCGCCACAGGAATTTGGTTCAACTTCGTGGATGGTGCACTGAGCAAGGAGAGATGCTTGTTATTTATGATTACTCGGCAAGTAGAATTCTCAGCCAACTTCTTATGCATCATAACAATGGAACTCGAAGTGGAGCTTCTTTCCTCCAATGGCATCACAGGTACAACATAGTGAAAGCACTGGCCTCTGCAGTACTCTATCTACACGAGGAATGGGATGAACAAGTGATCCACAGAAACATTACTTCTTCTGCTGTCATTCTTGAGCAAGATATGAATCCAAGACTCAGCTCTTTCGCTCTAGCAGAATTTTTGTCAAGGAATGAGCATGGTCATCATGTGGTTGCTGACACTAGAAAATCGGTTCGTGGGATTTTCGGCTACATGTCACCAGAATACGTGGAATCAGGTGAAGCAACCACCGAAGCTGATGTTTATAGTTTTGGTGTGGTGGTGCTTGAAGTTGTGAGTGGACAGATGGCAGTGGATTTCAGGCAACCAGAGGTACTTTTGGTGAAGAAGGTTCATGAGTTTGAGATGAGAAAAAGACCATTGAAGGAATTAGCTGACATTAGACTCAATGGAGAATACAATGACCAAGAATTGATGAGATTAGTAAGATTAGGAATTGCTTGCACAAGTTGCAACCCGCAGTTAAGACCAAGCATGAGACAAATAGTAAGCATCCTTGATGGCAATGACAAATTACTTGTCCAGAATAGCAAGGAGAGCAGTGAAGAATGGAGACAGATAAATTACTGTTCTTTGTCAATGGTTAAGAGAATCCAAGCTCTAGGAATACAGTAAGAAATTGCAGAAGGACATTGAAGTTACCTAATGGGAACTGAAATTTTTGTAATATAGAAAAGGCTCTATCTTGTTTTTGTCTACTTAATATCTATACTAGGTTGTATATTATATAAAAGAAGCTTCATGTATCAGTGTATTTTTATGCAGAAGCATCGCAAAAAATCATGTGTTTCTATTCATACTTCAATTTTATAGTTTTCAATTCCACAAGCAAAGTGTATAAATTTCTCCAGCACAGTCTTAACAACATGGAGACAAATCAAGCTCACACACATTTAGCACAATCTAACTTCAAACTCTTCTCTCTATTCATCTGCTTCAATCCCAACCCAGTTAATGAAACCAAATAGGAACTCCCTGAACGTGACCTGGCCATTCTTGTCCCAGTCCATTTCTTCTGCAAGGAAGAAAAAACCAGAGAGGAAAATCAGAAAGGTAACATAGAAATGAGAAAGGAGAAAGGAGAAAGTAAAGATCAAAACAGATTATGCTATAGAATTGAAGTGAAGTAAATAATACGAAATCGGTGTTTAGAGATGCGCGCAGGGGATCTTTCACGAGGATTGGTCTCATTCAGTGTTCTGACCATGTCCTTTTTGTTAAGCTTCCCATCACCATTTTGATCAAAAAACACAAAGGCCTCAACTATGGAATTGAAAATTTCTCCAAACTGTTCTAACCCTGCTTTAGATGACTGAAAGAAAAATTTAATCATGATGAAGTCATTGCATAGTTTTATCAGATATACCAATTTCAAGATCAATAAAGCATAAAATTAAGTTTCCAATGAGTACATTAACAGAGGATGAAGGTTCGGCTAGTAGATGAATGAGGCATAGAAGAACTATGAACTCATTGAACTGTATGCCCTTGCTTCCATCAATATCACAGTACTCAAAAAGATTCTCAATCTCCTGCTCTTTAAGGTGAAGTTCTAGATGTTCTAAGAACTTCTTTAGCTCATTGGGTTCTATAGACCCATTAGAATCCTCATCTGTGAAAGATACAACATAAAACACTTACTTTTCTACCAAAATTGAAGAGCTGGAGCTCATTCAAAACCGAATGTTGGGACTGTTATTGAAACTTACCATACTGTTCAAACATTCCTCTTAGCGTTTTCAGCCTCTCCTTAAACATTGGGAACATCATAACTATACTATCAACTGATTTCAACTTGCTCTGTGCAAATTTATATCTTCTCATTTCAACTATTTTCCTTTCAATCTTGTCATCCAAGCACATATTCTTGCTTGACTTGCCAATACATGACATTATTACTCCCATTTTCTTGGCAAAGACTTCTGAAGACAGCAAAAGGTAAGAGTTCAATCCTTGAAATGAGTATAAGGAAACAAAAAAGGAATTAAATTGTATGAATCTAACAATAGTGTCTTTGATACGTTTCACTTGATAAATATCAGAAGTAAACGAATTATTATTAGTTTTTCTTAAAACTGTCATCAATATGCATGTGCAAGGTACACAAGAAATTCTCAATTCTTGCAATTTTTGAAATCATTTTGTCATGTGCTGTTTTGGTAAAGTAGAAATTCCAAATGTTGTCCAATGCCTAACAAGATATGAAATAGATTAAACAAGAGAAAGGAATAGGACAAGCAAAACGAAACATACCTGCCAATTTCCTGGTGCTTGGCTTGTGACAGGCAAATGAGGTAGTTTTAGGAGAACCAAAGGATCAAAAGGAAGCAATTTCTAAATATGCAAAATTTTGAAGAATAGAGAAGCATCTCAAAATTTATAAGGAAAGAAAAAGAAAAGTTTAGTGGATTCCAAATGGGGGGAGAGATGCCATCTTTTCTGAGTGCTAGGCCCTCTCCAAGTATCTAAGTTCCAAAGGGGTACTTAAGGAATATGTTCCATTGACTTTAAAAATTCCAGATTATGCTTATTTACTATTGTTAGGTGGTGTTTCTAATAAACAAAACCCCAAAGAAAAAGGACAATTCAAGCACGGCTTAAATAAGATTGGAAGTAAAAACTTTATTTTACGTTTAAATATATTTTTAGTCGTAGATTTAAATATGAAATTAAGATTTGTTTTTAAAATTTTGATATAATTTAATTTTAAATTTTAAAATAAATGAATATAATTATATTAATTTTATTTTATAGTTAAATATATTTTTAACTTTAAATTTAAATATGAAATTAAGATTCGTTTTTAAAATTTTGATATAATTTAATTTTTAATTTTAAAATTTTAAAATAAATGAATATAGTAATATTTTAAAACATTCTAATTCAAATATCAATCTAAAAAAAATCATTTAATATGTAAAAAGAATTAACACATTTGAATTAATAAAATTATATATATTTATTTTTAAAGTTGGGATCAAAATATATCAAGTCTCAAACATAAATAAACTTTAGATTTAGGTTCAAATTTAAAAAATAAAAACATATTTAACTATATGATTTTGCCTGACTTTTTTTGGGAGCTCCCATTAGTCCAAGATGGAGAAATAGAACATGACCAGGTAGCCGCAGCTGTTCCTGGTTTCTCTTTGTAGCAAAGATAGCATGTTTTACAATTTTCTTCAGTAAATAATATTGCCGAAACTGTGTCCAACATTTTTCACAATTCTATGTTGACATTCCTCGAAGATAATGGAATGTTCTTTCTTGAGAAGGTTCAACCAAAAGGGTGAAATATGAGTCAATTTGTTTAACATTCCGACTTACAAAATATGCATCAATGGCATCTGAAAACCGTGGCACTATTGGACAAATCAGAAACAGCAGTTGGTACACAATATCACGTCATTGCATTGGATGGTCATCTAAACTACGTATAAATATCTCAGTTTTGTTCAGTTTTAATTAATATAAAATTTCAGCAGAGCTAAACCAATTTGTGTGCTTTGGAATATATCATTTTTTGTTATTATAAAATATCTTTTAAAAGAAAATCATAAAACATATTATTAAACATTTTATAATAAAAATTTAAATAAATTACATAATTTTATAGAAAAGAAAGAAAAATCAATTTTTTATTTTGATAATATAAATGTTATAAATAAAATACAAAAAAATTGTATACTAACATCCAACCTACAGAGTTGTTCCTATTACACATGATAGTTTCACATCGTTTAGAAGTCGAGGCCTAAGATGGTTTAAATACTTTTTTCTCTTACCACCTACCAAAGCGCCTTTTAAGGATAAAATCGTGACGGAGGCGACGCTCCAAACCGGACAATGCCTTGGATGAGGGGTAATTGACCCTAAAGATATCCTGGGATTGGAACATTGGTGCCTACCTTGGGGCCAATAACGAGGTTCTAAGACGAACCAATTGGTCGACCTATGGTCAGCTGGGTTGCATTCCACGTCCTTCGGAGCAGGCTTTAACTCGTGTTACCGACTTAGGTAGGCTTATTATGTGTTGTTGTCTTACACAGGCTTTGTTGCCTTTTTTGTTCTTGTAAGTCTTTTCGTCCTTCGACTTTCTTGTCTTTCTTTCTTCATGGTTACTTTCATTAGTGGACGTTTGTCCTTGTACTTTACTTTTTCTTGAGGTTTGTCTTGAGATGATATCGGTTATTATTAGCTTTCCATTAAGTTCTTCTACCTTTCCATCTACTTTAAAGTTTGGAGTGTCGTTGGACTTTCTTTAAACTAGGTCTTCATTCTAGAACGTTCTTTCTTGAACCCGAGTATTGTAACATTGAGTTATTAGTTGCTCTTGTACTCAAGAGTTGGAACATCAATATAATCTTATACTAGAACGTCAAGTTATTCTTGTATTAGGGCATTGGAATGCCTAGTTGCTTTTGTACTTAGGTACCAGAACACCGAGTTTACTTATGTATTCGAACCATTGGAATGTCGAGTTGCTTTTATACTCATTGAATTCTTCCTATATTTGGGTATTGGAACGCTGAGCCTACTCATGTATTCAGACAACTGGAATGCCTTGTACTCATTGAATTCTTTTTGTACGTGGGTATTGAATGTCGAGTTTACCCTTTCATGTCGATGAGGTGGAGTGTGATTTCTCTTCGACCTTTAAGACTTTTGTACTCAGGTACTGGAAGGCCAAGTTCACTCATGTATTCGGACCACTAGAATGCCAAGTTGCTTTTGTACTCATTGAATTCTTCCTATACTCGGGTATTGGAATGTCGAGCCTACTCATGTATTCAGACAACTAGAATGGCTTGTACTCACTGAATTTTTTGTGTACTTGGGTATTGGAACATCAAGTTTACTCTTTCATGTCGATGAGGTGAGTGTGATTTCTCTTCGATCTCCAAGACTCCTCCCATGGTCTACTTTGTTGATCTCGATGTTTTGGAGATCCAAATTATATCATTTTAGAGTGGTTGTGCGAGAGTCCACTCTGAAGGAGTTCATCAATTACTTCTTGGAGTATTTGTTGGCTTTCTCACTTTTAACCAAATTACAATCTCAATTAAAAGTGAGAACTTTTAAATTATCCATAGTTAATTCAACCAAAATATAGTCTCAATCAAATTTTATTATGTTTAATCATGTCTATTCTTTTATCTCATCACCAAATAAAAAGCTTAATCATTGTAAAGTCTCGATTAATTTTATTTAGATTAAATACCTTTAATCAAAGTATAGTTTAACACTCCATGGAATGCAAAAGTAAAATAAAAATAGAAGAAGAATAGAGAGAGAGAAAGGAACAAAATTATGCTCCCTTAAGGGTTCCTAAACTCCAAAGTCTCGAGCTTGTCTTTCTACTTTCCCTTGGTCTCTTTATATAGGTCATGATTGGAATTGAATCTTATATTTTCTATTGCTAAAATCTTTTATCTTTTTATATAATATCTCTCAAATAATTAACAAATTTTATTCGTTTCTAAAATATTTGGAAGATTTCCTTTGTTGATAATTTGAGATATATCAAAGATAATTAATAAAAAATCTTTAATTAATTATTCAACAACTTAATTTATGTCCAATTTCTAATTTTGCCCCTCTTGTAATCTCCTCCCATTATCTTCTAAATAATCAAATATCTTCAAGATATACTTGTTTGTTGTAGAGATCTAAAAAGATTATAGAAGATCTTGCCATATTTAAAAATATTTGATAGTTATTATCTTTTGATATTTTATGATATAATTAAATAAGATAATTGTTTAAAAATATCAAATAAAATATCTAATGATATATTTTTCCCAATTATCTTTTATCATAAATATTTATGAATTATGAAAGCCTTTTTTCTGGGAAAAAAAATAGAGAAATCCCTAAGGTCCATATTTTGTTGTTTGTTTCCTCTTCTTGGCTTAGCCAAACTTCTTCACTTTTTGAAAGTTTTCATGCATTCTTCATGCAATGCTTGGCTTGAATTTTTGTGATTTTCATATTCTTGGATTTATCTTTAAGGTGCCATGAAGTTTTAAACAATTTATTTACACACCTCCATGAGCTCAACTTAGTTACAATTGCACTAACACACCTCAAAATATCCAAAGAACATTTATGCAACTAAAAAGCTATTTTTAACATATTTTTGTATCTCATGCTCAATAAACCCAATTATAAGAAATCTCAATTAAATCAATCTTTTAATAACAAAATTCAATTAAAAATCCAGAATTAAACATTAAATGAGGGCAATAATACACACTCATCAGTATTCCTGTTGGAGGGATATTTCTTTCTTCATTTTGTCAAGTTTCTAGCTTTTTTACTCAAGTGTTGTATCTGTTTGCCATTATTTCTCTTATGCGGCTTCTTTCCAGATTTCATGAACGAGATCCAGATCTGCTTGGAGTTTTTCTTCGTTGTGCTCTTCGTCAAAAATGTTGTCTTTCTGAGCTCTAGTAGTAGGTGACTGTAACAGCCCTTCCGAGATGTCATGTGTGATTTAAAATTTTCCAAAACTTCAAAACACAACATGTGATACCATCTCATTAAATAGGAACTTCACAACCATTTTATTTATAAAAACCACTTGTCTAAATGTCCTTTGAATAAATTTTGATAATTCAAAAAACATCATTAAAACTCAAACCAATTTGGTATAAGTTGTCAAGAAAACTTATTACAAATCTTACCAAATAAAAATAGTTATCAAAATATACAACTATTACATTATAGTCCAAAAATAGTTCCAAATGCTTTTAAAATAAAACTCCCAAGTCTTTCCCCCGAGCTCCTCATAGTTATGCATCTCTACTAGAATCTGCATCAACATCTGCTCTCGTATAACACGTGTAAGACCCACTAAATTTAAATAATTAAATAAATAATTATTTAATAAATGCGGGAAGGAGGAGCCTCTATGGAATTAAATGTAAACTTTAATGACCCGCCAGGCGACACATACATATATGTCCATTTCCTGGGTTTCACCATGAACCGTCTGGCGGTCGAGGGGTGACCCGCTAGGTGACGCATATAGCGCAAACTAGTTTTGGTTGTTTTGGTGTTCTTGATGTTTTCTGTGATGCGCCATGATAATTTATATGCACGAACATGAATCCTATGTTGTGTATGTCTGCAGGTGATCATGATATATATATATATATATATATATATATATATATATATATATATATATATATTGAAGTTATGTATGTTGTGTGCGTTTGGGGTTTTAGAATTCATGTTGAAATTGGGGTTAGTAATTGTTAAAAGTTGCAATGAAAGGTGTATTGATTTTCCAGAATTGACGATTAGATGAATGTTGTATGAACTCTGTATGGTATGTGCGTATAGAAACATGTTAGGATGAGGGTATGTACTGTAAAATCAGAATATTTGGGTGTGGTGCAGTGCTGGAAATTCTGGGCAAAACCCAGATTTATATGCACCGCTTGACGGCGCATGAACTGCCGCTAGGCGGCCTGACAGTGCTGCGTATTCTAGTTGATTAGCATGGATTTTGTGTGGTTGGCTATATAGATAGAAATTCATTTCAATATATATAAGTCGAAGATGGAACATTAGATGAAGGTGGCCTGTTAGGGATTAAGGAAGGGTAGAGCTAGTGAAGGTGGGAAAAGTGATATAATATAAGGGAGGATGTAAATGTTTCTGCTGTATGTGCTAAGATAGATTCCAGAAAGTATACTAAAGTAGTAAAACGGGAAGTGTGAATTGCATGGGGCATTATTGTTAGAGAGATGGTATGCTAATAAATGAGCAAAATGTCAAATGCAATGTGTGAATTTCAATTCAGTTTTATGAACATGTGGGGATGTATGAAAATTATGTTTATTGGGTGTTGTAGTTGATATGCTATATTGTTTGTGTTATTTTAAGAAGTTTGTGCGACATTGGTAAGTACAATTTACATGATTAAAAAGGTGTGTATGATATTCTAGTGATTGAACTATGCTTGGTGTGTCATAATTGTTCTATAAGTTGGTGTGTGGTATGATTTAAGGTCCATTGGGATCTGTTTTAAGTGCCCAAATACCAGTAGCATCGCGCTACTAGTATGGCGCCTGGCGACAAGAGCGAGCCGCCAGGCGGACGAAACACAAATCAGTGGCAGTGGCCACTGTTGACGTGTGGCGCTTGGCGGTAGGGACGGTTCCGCCAGGCAAAATCGAACAGCAGAGGGGATGGAAGGAGACTGGCGCCTGGCGGCGCGAGACGGGCGCGCCAGGCGATGGCGACGAGTGGCGCCTGGCGGCAGGGCGAGGTCCGCCAGGCGTTGACGGTGCATGTGATGATTCTACAGGTGCGTGGCGCCTGGCGGTGTGTGATGCCCGCCAGGCGGTTTGGACCCAGTGTCCGCCTAGCGACGTGGGACGCGCTAAGCGGTTTTGGTTCAGTGATGGTGCGCGAGGAAAGGTTTCTACACAGCTTTAGGTGATGTTCATGATGCGAGCTTTGGCTGGGGGTCCAGTTACTAGTGTAACCCGTATTGGAATAACACGTGACCACTCTAGGTTGTAGCCTGATTGTTTAGGAAGTCCAGTGGAGTGTGCGAGTTGTGGCTCGTACGGTGAGGTTCGGGTGATTGCCCTCTTCAGAGTATTCTGATAGACTTTTGGTAGTCTGGAACAGCTACAAACTTTATGTTTGTTTCGGGGAGCTCCACTTGGTGTCACGGTGAGATGCTGTGGCAAGGTTATTCCCACGTGTGAACTATCAGGTGGTAGCCTGTAGTCGGAGGGGCTAGTAGACACTCGTGCAGCGAAGATCGATCATTGTTCTCACCTAAAGGGTATAGAAATGCAAGTACTGGAAGTGAAGAATAAAGGAAAAAGGGAAAAGAGTACTAACCCGGGGTTTTAATGTTGTGAGTTGTAATTAATATTATATCTGTTTGGTTTTATTTAAATGAGCTCACCCTATCTGTGTGTGTGTGGCGATGATCAATTAACTTGTTACATGGGAGCAGATGTTAATGCAGGTGAGCAAGTGGATACGTAGAGACGGAGTGAGGATCACGACGGGATTAGTTATTCAGTTTTATTATGATTTTCTTTTGCAATTTTTATGGTTTGGTTTTGTAATAACTGGATAGTACGATTTTAATTACTACGGAAGCGATGTTGAACTTTTATTTTTCTCGCGTTTTTGGGAAATTGCGAGGATAAATGCGATGTTTTATAAATATTATTTCTTATTTATTTTTAAATAGTAATTTCTGGCTAGGACGTTACAACACGCACATTATATGATCATCGCACATACACAAACAACACACAAAAGCAAGGTAAGCTAACCAAATAAACATCACATGTAATATTAGTTATATCACATTCTCACCCATACCATCCAAGATATCAACATATCACATGTTCCAAAACCACAACATACAATAATCAAATCATATTACCATCAAGTAATATCAACGAATGACATTCTCTCATAACCAATTGTTCTACCTTTCCTACGCAACAACGCCTCTTGGAAAAGGCCTTTCCCTTGTTTTCCATAGACTTACAAGCCACAACTCTACCCGCTCGACAAAGCCTTGGATAAGAGCACTCTTGCTAAACTCATGTCAAATACTTATGGCTGAAAGAAGCCCTTTTACCTTGACTCAATAAAGCCATATGGGTAAAAGAACCATTAGGGCTTTACGGCTATCAAAGAATTCATATTGTCTCATCATATATGTACACACACATATCATAACTCACCACATGATTAAACATACATCAACTCATCATGCAATTTCATCATATCATGGCATATCATACCTTATTACACATATATGATCATGCCAAACCCTGCAAATGCATTCCAAACAAGCACAACGCATAACCATAATTCTTACACCAAAATTCCAAAGCAAAATTTATCATCACAAAACTCAAAACACTGCAATAATGCATGACATATTTATCAGGATACAGACATCCAATCGAAGATCCCACTAGTCAAACAAATAATAGCATGTTACGAACTAACGAGTCGAGAAAGTCAATTTTACTAAAACTGTGCAGACGAAACAAACACACTCGCCTATAATACAAAAAATAACGTCAGTAAAATTTTGTGACACATTTATTAAACTACAGACCTCTAATCAATGATCCCACCGGTCAGACCAAAGAATAACATGTTATGAATAAACTGTCCAAATATGAGCTCAATCAAACGGTTAACGAACTAAGAAATTTAATTTTAGTAAAATTGCACAAACTAGAAAAATACACTCACCCAAAATATGAAAAATAACGTCAGTAAGATTTCGTGACACATTTATTAAACTACAGACCTTTAATCGATGATCCCACCGGTCAGACCAAAGAATAACATGTTATGAATAAATTGTCCCAATATTAGCTCAATCCAACGGTTAACGAACCAGGAAATTTAATTTTAGTAAAATTGCACAAACTAGAAAAATACACTCACCCAAAATATGAAAACTGATGTGAAATTGCATAATTTTATAAATCTTTAAACACCTAACTTAGAAATAAACCAAATATCAATGTACCACACTAATCCACACTTAACCATTCACAAAACATTGAACCATACATTTCAATCTTCCACTCTAGTTGCATTTTACATCACCACAACAAAGATTCAATCAACTAATTAAACAACTACGAAGAGAAAATGGCACCTAATGAATCCTCAAGTAAGTTATGCTCTTATGATAATCCATTTCTTTTACCAATTCATACAACCATAATGAACCAAATACAATTCTCCACTTATAAGTTAGGCACAAAATTTTACCACCAAACCACTTCAACATCATATTCACAACAACAAATTCAATCGTAAAATACCAAACTATACTACATCCATCACATGCCAAGAATCCATACCACAACTTCACATGAACATGAACCAAAATCAATCAACTTATCTCTCATAAGCAATCTTCACCACCAACAATTTCTCAACGCCAACTTTTTGCTGTCCACACAACAATATTTATCCAATGTCATCAAAATTCATTAATAATTAAAATTTTCCTATATCCTAACAACCATAACACCTAATCATATCAACCTAGCATAAAAAAAAATTCTAACCACGACAATAAAATTTCCCCGTACCAAAATAAATTCTTAAATCACCTCTTTTACCACCCAAAGATTACACCTCAAAACCAAAAATATTATTATTTCACGTTACAAGAGAAATATATCTTTGCACCATCATTATCACGTCAACAACATTGTATCATCATCTCACCATAAACTCATCCATAGAAGAGACATCCAAAAATAATATCATAATCATCTAGAAAATTCATCTTATCATCCCAACTTCAAAATTTTACAAAAGAAAAACATAATTTCCCTTACAATTTCATATTCTCACTTCAATATAATTCAATGCAATTGACCACAATAAAAAAATAATAAGAAAGGTTTATCTCCGCTTACTTGGAATTTCTAAAACAAGAGTTCTCTTCTTCTTAACTAAGAATTCCACTACTCTAAAGAGACTCTCCTTCTTCTCTCCCCTGCCTCCAAAACTTAACCAAAATTTTGATTTCTCTCTTTCAAAGTTATGTTGCCCACCACTCCTCAAAACCCGAAATTTAACTTAGTACAAAGTCATTCTATTTTCCCATAAAATTTAAGACTGATACATATCTCTTTTAAAAATATTTTTTCTGTCTTAATTCCCCTTTTCTAATAATCCATTCTAAATTAATAAAATAATCCAAATAATGGTTGCACCAAAATATAAATTATTTTGATCACCTTTTCAATTTTCTACTCATAAAATATTTAAAAATTAAATTCTTAATATTTATTTTTGCACTTAATTCACCTTGAACCATTATTTCTTGTGCTTGTGACTAGATACAACGGATTTACCTTCAACTTTTCATATTCCTAAGAGCACCACAAAAATACCAAAAAGAAACCAATATTCATGGCTTTTGCTAAAAAGTGTCACTTATACTTCTGAGTTTCTTCTCGTACCTTGTGCATATCGATCTATTAACGCTCTTATGCATTGAAGATTTTGTAGTCGTTGTGATTGAGATTGATTTATAAGTTGTCCTCATTGTGAGCTTCATCATAACTTTATCTATAAGTTGGAGTATTAGGCTCTTGAAAGTCTAGCTTTCATATGAGCTTATACCTTTGAGGTAGTTTTCGAATGACTTTTCATTCGAGCTTGTGCCTTTGAGATCAATGACGAACCTTGGACAAAAAATTCAGGGGTGGCAAACTAAATTTTTATATATAAATTACTTTTATATATAAATATGACTATCATTCACTATATGTAATTTGATATGAACATCATTTTAGATAAGTCCTTCGTATCTTATCAATTTGATTTGGTGGGTTATTGTCAAAATTGAGGACGCTTTCTCGAATCACGTTCTAATGAATTTTCAAATTCATTATATGTATATCTGGGAACTTGAGAGAGTTATTTTTCATTTTCTTCAATTCGTCATTTCTGATGAAATTTCTCAAGTTTAGTTGAGAGTAGATGCATTTTTTCCATTTTCATCACAATCCGTCTTCTTGAAAAAAAAATCTTTTACTATTTATCATAAATCTTTTAATATAAATTTATATCCTCAAACATATTTAGAAAAAGATAAAATTTATCTTCTAATAATGTCCATTTTTATCTCTTTTTGTGTCTTTATTGTCATGAAAAAATCAACTCTTTCCTAGCTTTTATCTTGTTATATCCTCAAGTTTAGTGTGTTTTGTATTTTTTTTGTGTTTTAGTTATTATATACTTGTTTTGCTTCTAATCTCTCTTTTAAGTGTGTTAAATAAGTTAAAAGGAAAAATTTGTGGTGGAGGAAAACAAGCAAGAACTCAAGGAACATAATTCGACAAGAAATGGTTAATTTTGAAGCAAATACCAGCATCAGACGCCACTGGAATCACGCCTTGTGTTATGAATACATAATGTTATCAAACTACCCAAGGCTAAGCGATGGAAAACTGGGGCTGAGCGCCACAAGGTTGAGCGGTGGCGAACTGGGGTTGAGCACCACAAGGCTAAGCGGTGGAAAGTGGGGTTGAGCGCCATTCAATCCGTAAAACCTGGCCCTGAGCGTTGCTGAGACAAGGCTGAGCAGTGGCGTATTTGACATGTCAAAAAATGAGTTTTTAATCTTGTTTCTCACAAGGGTTTGGACCATTCCTCATTTTTGCATGATAGAGAAACATATTTTGGTGCTTGGAGAGCCTCTTGGAGGTTGCTAGGGTTGTTGGAAAGCGCTCCCACTTCTCCTTGGGTCTTCTCCTCCATTCATGGTGGTTTTTTCCCCTTTTTGGGGTTGGAGAGGAAGATGGGTTGTGATTGGGAGATGTAGAGACGAATGGGAGGTGCAATTCGAGCATGGAGTGGCTGCCAAGAACCTTGGGAGAGGGCTTGCATCTTCTCTTTGGTTTCCATTTCTTCCCTATCTCTTCAATTTGTAAAACCTAAGTTCTCCACCATGGAAAGGTAAACCTATGTGTTGAGATTAGATGTAATAAATTGAATATTGTGCATTTTGTGATGTTAATCCATATGCTTTTCCATTTCTATATTAGTATTTGATTTCCATGCTTAATGCTTGCTTTGGTCTAGCCACCAATGCATGATTTGTGGTACTTGAGATGTTGGAAAATGTCTTTTGAACCTAAAATTGAAATTGAATGCCTAATGGAGCTTGTATCTAGGGATAGAACATGATTCATCAGTAATCTTAAGACTCTTGAACTTAATGCATGATTTCACTTGTTAAGGATTCAAGGAATTAAAACTTGATGAGTTATCATAGAGTCAAAGTCGCTAGGAATAGGATTTGAGTATTCTTGTGAGTTGATTTTGACATGAAATTGGAATTGAGATGTTTGTGAATGCAAGAGAATAATGTGAATGAAATCTAGTATTGACAATTGTATATAATCTATGTTAAATTTTTGTTGCACACCAACTGTTTGATAAAATACCAAAAAGAGTTTCTTTGTGTTTTTGTGAGCTTTGTTGTGTATTTGAGTTGTGAATTGTGAGAGTTTTCATGTGTTGCACAAGTCCTTATGGAGAGAACGATATTTATTACTTGCTACGTGCAATTGGTGCACTTGTCATTTTCCATTAACATCTTCACAAATCACATTTATCACGTTACAAAACATAACAAAACTCATACTACTTTAATTAAATAAGCAACACTATATAAATTCAAAAATTTAAAAAATTTGTCATACGCAGCGAAAAACACAAAATTCCTAAATTTTATAATTTAGGATTATACTAAATTAGGGGAAATAATATAATTAGGGTTTCTTTGTGTTTTTGTGAGCTTTGTTATGTATTTGAGCTGTGAATTGTAAGAGTTGTCATGTGTTGCACAAGTCCCTGTGGAGAGAACGATATTTATTATTTGTTGTGTGTGATCGGTGCACTTGTCGTTTTCCACTAACATCTTCACAAATCACATTTATCACGTTGCAAAACAAAATAAAACTCATACTACTTTAATTAAATAAGCAACATTATATAAATTCAAAAATTTTAAAAATTTGTCATACGCAGCGAAAACATAAAATTCCTAAATTAAATTTAGGATTATACTAAATTGGGGAAATAATATAATTAGGGTTCTTATCAATTTCATAAAAGAATCCATAAAGTCATAACTAAGGTTCATACAAATTTGGTAGAAACATTGTAATAGGAGAAATAAACTTAACATACATAAATCGTAATAGATACTAACCTTGATCCGTGAGAGATCTTGTGAGAATGACTACTTCAATCTCTCTAGATCTTGTGAGAATGCCTACGTTAATCTCTCTATATCTTGTGAGAATGCCTACTTCAACCTCTCTAGATCTTGTGAGAATGCCTACGTTAATCTCTCTATATCTTGTGAGAATGCCTACTTCAATCTCTCTATATCTTGTGAGAATGCCTACTTCAATCGCTACATTCTCCAACCTCTGCTTCCCAATCTATATTTTTGTTTTTCTTTCCCCTCTTGCACTTTCATGATGACTTATTATAAAAGAACGTCATGGTCAAAGAGAGAACCTTAATCCTTTTTATTAACCAACTTCTCTATCAAGTTGGTTTTCATTTTATCTTTATTTTATTTTTTATTATAATTTTCTATAATATAAATTTAATGTAAATAATATAATAATATATAAATATAATTTTAAAATATATAAAAATAAATATAAAAATATAAATTTAGAAAACTTTGGGAGAGCCAGGGCTCTCCTGTATCATTATTATGTTCTGTCCTTCTTTGAGATGACTCTTGAATGACTTTTCATCTGAGTTTATGCCTTTGAGATAGTTCTTGATTGAATTTCCATATGAGTTTGTGCCTTTGAGATGATCCTCAAATGACTTTTCATCTGAGCTTATGCCTTTGAGATAGTTCTCGAGTGACTTTTCATTCGAGCTTATGCCTTTGAGACAATTCTTGAATGACTTTCCATTTGAGCTTATGGCTTTGAGACAATTCTTGAATAACTTTCCATCTGAGGTTTTCACTTTAAGATAGTTCTGGAATGACTTTCTATCCAAGCTTGTTGTTCTCGGCTCTTGTTGAAATTTGGATTGGATCAATTTTCTTCTCTTGGTGTTCGGACTTGAAAGTTGTGTGACTTGTTATAAGCTTTTGGCTTTATGGTTCTCTTGCTTCGAGAACAATTAACTAGATCAAAACATCATCCTATGTTGGGTCGACGCGTATGGATACCTTCCACAATGCTTTCTTCCTTTGAGGATATAAAGGAACACGAAGATGGAGTTTGTTATTGCTGTTGGAACTAGGTTACTCCTATATTTTGAATGTTGCAGAGGTGTTTGGTCTCCATCGTTATAATAAAGTGTAGCAGAGAAATATACTAACTTTGTACCGTAATTGCAAATGCATGCACTTAATATGCACCATGTGTGAGTTCAATTGTATGCAACGCCTGATACCATGATATTACATGGCATAACTTTTTCATATGCATAGAATTGTGTGATATGCACAGGCCCCAACCTTATTTGATCAATGAATGGCGGGGTGGTGGACCTCGGTGTGGGACCCACTAGTTTATTACTAACCAAAACCATATATTTGGTGTTGTAGAGGCATTGCCTGTTTCTCACAATTGAAAAGCAATACCTTTCAATTCAATAACGTTTTCTTGCTGAAAACTTGTTTACGGATTCGGCCTAAGGGCTTGCTCCCACCTCAATCATCTCCAACACATTTCCCCTTAAGAGTGCATGGTTGATGCGTGTTTGAATTGATGGATTGATACATGCACATGCGCTGTTCTAGATTGGGATTGTCTAGAGCAACCTCCAATATATATTTCTTTAATGGAGCTTACTAATGTAAGTGGGCAAGAGCAATGACTCTGACGTGGTTGCAGCACGGCCAATCACACACCGCCAACATCTTTCATTCTCCCTCGTCTTTCTCCTTCCGGGAAGCGTTCCTTCTAAACCCCTGAAACAAGATCTGGCCCCGCCATTGTGATGTCGTGATTGCTGTGAGCTCAATGTGCCAAAGTGGGTGGATGCTATGTCGAGGGAGGTTTTGCTGCTGTCGGAGTCTGCACATAGAGGAGATCCGTAGTGGTTGGTCGTTCGCGTTGTTGCACCATCGATCTGTGTGGGTGGCGATGCTTTGGTGGTTAGATCTGCGTGCGGTGCTTTGGTGAGCGTTGGCGAGGCCTGGTGTTGGCTGTCAAATTGCTGTAGTTGCACCGACGAGGTGGAGGTGGCCTGTGTGATGGATGTGTTTTGGATCCGATGGGGATTTATGAAGAGGAACATATGGCAGACTGCCATTGGTAAACTTTTGAGTGCTAAGATGTTGTCACATGTCACGCTCTAGTTAGACAACTTTATGAGGAGGATAATGGATACGTGGCAGCCTTAGACACATGTGTCCATTGCTTGAAAGAGGAGTATATAATAAAATTAGGAGTAATGATAGTTTAACTCACCAAATTTGACCCCTTTTTAACCTGCCTACATGGCATTAAGATGTGACATTTTAATTTTTAGTTTTCAATTTTTTTTAACTTCTATGACGTGTCACCAACCCTTTTCATTCTTTCATTCGTTTCCCCTCTGCGTCTTTCATCTCTCACCACTGAAATTTCCTCAAGTCTTTGTTTGCTGGGACAAGGTTCTTCGCTTTTTCTCTTCTGTCAGAGGCACTTTGAACATTGTGTGATGATGAAATTTGGTGAAAAAGAGGGGTTAGGGTTTTTTATTTCTTCCTCGCAAAGATCACACCCACACGCACATTCATCGAGATTCTTCTTTTTCATTCCACATCTATCACCGTTATGTATCCTATTTTGTCTCATGAGTAAGTGAGAGTTTCTATCTTCATCCCTTCTCTCGTTCTAGGGTTTTTTTTTTCGTTATTTCTCTTGATCTCTGATGCCTAAGCTTGGTTTAGTTCGTCCTCTCAATATGATGTTGATGATGACCTGAATCGTTATTATTTATTTGATAGGTCATGCCATGGACAGAACAAAATTTCAAAATACTTCTTTTGTCCTTTAGTTCAGTTCTTGAATATCTAATAACACTTTTCTGATTATTTATATGTATAACCCTATAGGAAGTGGAAATTGTTAAGATTCTTGTATGGTGTACTGAAATCATCTTTTAGAAGGTTTGAATGAACTTCATCCGAAAGCGTAAATCCAACTTAAGCATTGTTGATAAGGTGAAATGGTTGTCTTGATTGATCCAATCAGCCACATACATTTGAAAGGTATAAAAACTATTATTGTTATTATTATTACTACTCATGTTTTTCTGTCTTTTATTGAGTGTTTGTTTGACATTTTATTTTTGTAGATCTTTGCCTATGGAACTAAGTCAGTTGTGGATTTAATGGAATCTTCATCTGAGGTTCACTTTTCTGGAGTTTACATGGAGTTCATAGAGTAAAGAAACGCTGGCATAGAGCAAAGAAACGTCGGCATAGAGCAACCAACTACTTCTGCAACTAACATGAATAAACAACCTTTTGTGATAGGTTTTTTTTTTCATGTCAAGCCACCTATGCATTCATAAAATCACATTTTTATTTATTTGTGTCATGGAAGTCAATGTGGGCACTTCTTGCATTCACTTTATCTTTTTTGTTGGACCTCATCTAATGTACAATAGTTTACTAAGTATACTAAGGATTTGGTTGTTATAAACTAAGGTTCCAAACCCATATGTAAATATTGTTGTTCTATTAAGGCATAGGAATATCACCAGTATTCCTTTTCCTCCACCATTAACAAATGGTTCCGTGAGCCATTAGATTTTGTGGTCAAGTGAAGAAGAACAATCATACTTCAATCCAATTTTGTTTTAGGTTAGAGCAATGAAGTTTCTTGAAACATAAGTTTATCTGATTGTGAAAGATAAACTACCACCAACTCAGAATTCATATCGGTTGTGAGAAGATGAAATCAAAGACTTTGAGTAAACTTAAAAATTCACATGAAATGAAAATACTTCACACTTTATGTTAATTTCTAAAAAATTTACTTTTGATTTGTGCATAAATTAATGTTATTAATTTTTTCTCTATAGTAACTATTTGTGAAAAAATATATCCAAAATGAACATACTCTAGGTTCTTGCACCATTTTTCCTGATTATTCCTGTTACTTTGTCATTCTATAGTTTTGAAATTGGGGTTACCTCTCACACCTAACCCCTAGTCAATCTTGCTTAGTTAATATTGAAATTTTATTTCTTTCAAAGTTAGAAGTAAAAGCTTTAAAAATAAGATCTTGACAGCTATGAATGTCTCATTTTCACATCTTAGCAAATTTTATTATGTCTCTATGATTCTAATTCTTTTTCTTTTTACTTTTTCAATTGTGCATGTGACAAGTGTTGGTGGTGGAGTTAATTTGATCAATTGGAGTTAATTGCAATACAATTCGATGTTTGATGTAAATCCAGTGATTAATGTACTACAACACTCTCGTGGGCATTGCCTATTCATGGAGGGTATTAAAGGTTTCACATGTTGTCCAAGTCAAAATCTGCCATATGCATAAAGAAGATCAGACCACGTGCAACTCTAAAGATTAATGTTGTTAAAGTTGCTCATAGATGATATACCTAATTAGATACATTAGAAAAATATTAGATAACCTTTTATTTTTCGTAAAGTTGTTAAAGTTTCTCATATATGATAAACTATGTTGTTCATTGGTTATTAGCTTTGAACCAATCCTATAATTTGTGGGGGTAGATTTGATTGCAACTTTCTTGATATTAGTAAATTTTGTTCAATGTTTTTTGTTGTTGAAACCACAATTATAGAAGTTTTATGGCGTGCTTGCTTATAATTTCAAAATTTATTTGGTTGTTTCATTCTAGAATTTCATCAATCTATTTGACCAGGACACGTTATATGTATCTGTGTATTAAGTGTCTTTCTGTGTACAAGTACGTATGTTGTTCCTTGTAAGATTTTACACACAAGGATGTCCTCATTCAATTAACTAAAGGAATGATTATTAAGTGTCTTTCTATGTATAACTATTTATATGTTTCGTTGTAAGATTTTGTACAAATGGATGTGCTCAATAAATTAAGTATTTTTCAACAATTTTTCTTAATATGGTATTAATTTTCATTAATTCCTTCACGAAGTAAGAAGTAAACCTTGTTGAATTATACCACAAATGCACATTTCAAAGGTAATCTCATGGACATCTACAAATACAACTATTTTTCAATGATTATTTTCAATACGATATTAATTTTTATTAATTGGTTCATTGATAACAAAAATGCACATTTCAAAGGTTATCTCATTACCACACTATCAGTAACAGTATGTGTCTTTCCTGTCTTCTTTTTTTGTATAAGATTTTGTACATATGGAGTACTAGTAAGTGTTTTTTTGTGTACAACTAAGTGTGTTTTCTTTTATGAGATTTTGTACATACGCACTTGCTTATTCCATTAAGTGTTATCCTCAAGAGTAAAGAGTAACTCCAAATACGATATTAATTTTTATTAATTGGTTAACAAAATAAACATTCATTGATGACAAAAATGAACATTTCAAAGGTCATCTCGTTACCACACTATCAATAACAGTAGGTGTCTTTCTATGTACAATTATCTGTCTTTTTTTTTATAAGATTTCGTACACATGGAGTACCAGTAAATGTCTTTTTGTGCACAACTATCTGTGTTTTCTTTTATAAGATTTTGTACATACACACTTTCTTATTCCATTTAGTGTTATCCTCAAGAGTAAAAGGTGATTCCTAGGTGTCTTTCTGTGTACAACTATTTGTCTTTTTTTTATAAGATTTCGTACACATGGAGTATCAGTAAGTGTCTTTTTGTGCACAACTATATGTGTTTTCTTTTATAAAATTTTGTACATATGGACTTTTATTCCATTAAGTGTTATCTCCAAGAGTAATGGGTTACTCCAACTACGATATTAATTATTATTAATTGATTCACAAGATAAACGTTCATTGATAACAAGAATGAACATTTCAAAGGTCATCTCATTACCACACTCTCAGTAATAGTAAGTGTCTTTCTGTGTACTACTATCTGTCTTTTTTGTATAAGATTTTGTACACATAGAGTACCAGTAAGTGTTTTTTTGTGCACAACTATCTGTCTTTTCTTTTATAAGATTTTGTACATATAGACTTGCTTATTCCATGAAGTGTTATCGTCAAGAGTAAATGATTATTCCAAATACGATATTAATTTTCATTAATTGTTCCACCAAATAAAAGTTCACCGAAAACATAAATGCACATTTCAAAGCCTTCCTTATAACATACTTCTACTAGCAACAGTAAGTGCAGTTTCTACGTACAATTATCTGTTTTTTTATTTTTAAGATTTTGTACACATGCAGATATATATACATCCATTCTGACACAAAACAAAATACATAGAAACTAACAAATATATATATATATATATATATATATATATATATATATATATATATATATATATTCATTCTGTACACTTTTTATTCAGTAATGAAAATTTAAATCTATAGAAAAATTATAACACAGTCTATACAAAATTATAACACTACAAAAGAAACAATTTTTTTTCTTCATTTATTGTAGCAAAGTCTTCCCATATAAAAAAATACAATACTGAAAGATGTTAAATTATAAGACGAATTCTACATTTAAAATTGTTATCCTTTTTTTTCTAGAAAGGAGTTATATAGCACGGTATTCCTTCATGTCAAGGATAATGATTATGTTTGTGCGATATAACTGCTATAACTGAGCCTTATGGTATTAACCTCGCCCGCCATGATCCATGATGACTTTACTCCATTATCCAAATCCCTGTAATTGAATTATGAACATGCTTGCTAATATTCAATCATCTACAACCTTCAAACATCAAAGCATAAACCTTCAAACACCAAACATAAAGGATAAAATACAAGTTCTAATAAAAATAAAACAAGTTAGTTTGAATCAAGCTCTTGGCTTCTAGTCAGATTATGGTATGACAGTATCTACAACCTTCAAATGCCAAGTTCACTAACCTATGAATATCAGTAAATATAATAGGAGACAGACATCGTTAAAAAAAGAAGTTTACTATATATTGTTCAAACAAAAAGAAGTTTTTTCTTTATCTTTGCATGTTCCCTAACATCGGAAAACATAAGTGCTAATAACAATGGAAAAGTTAAAGACAACCGCAGCTATGCTACATCTGAAAATTGTTGAAGCAGATTTTCGGGAGAAGAAATCTAGACAACCTAAAAAATTTCATTAACTCAACAGAGATCTTACTTTGGTTGAAATAAAACTTTATAGTTTACTTAATCGGCAGAGTATACACTCCTTATAACCAAAATAACATTAAAACAAATTTTTGCCTCCAAACCCAAAACAAGCATTGCACTAACCTATGAATATCAGTAAATATAATAGGAGACAAACATAGTTAAAAAAAAGAAATCAATCAAAGTTAATAGTTAAGAAAACAAAATAACTTCCACCCAGATCCAACACTTACGGATGGTGGGCTCAATTTTTTAAATTACTACATCATTGAATCATTGTAAATGATAACACAATCAGAAGGTAAGATCCAACTGTTGCTGTTACAGATGATGGGCTCAATTTTTTAAATTACTCCATCATTGACTCATTGTAAATAATAATAAAATCAGATGGTGTGACAACCAAATAACAATTTTGGAAAACCACAATCAATAAAAGATTGGGGAAACAATTATCAATCAAATATTATATACTATATAGTCAACATATACTTTATTACTTTGAAAACATGCCAATTCTTACAACACCAGTTTAAAGAATTTGTCTACGATATTGCCAACAAGTTCTATTGATATTAAACTATTTATATACCAAGATACAATTGGGTTGTATGTTTGTTCCTTATAAAACCAAGTATTCCTTACACCACTTATTTTTAAGATAGGAATGCATTGATCCCTATGTGATAAAAATTAGAAAAGGTAAATGATTTTATTTCTCTGCACACACTCACAAGAGTGAACTGTGAACCTGTAGAGCTTCAACAAATAAAATTTTGAATCTTATAAATACACACTCATACTCTCTCTCTCACACACACACACACACTCATACACACACACGCACACACTCAAACACATATAGTAAACAAACTCAGGTCAGGAACAATAAGCCTAAAAAAAAAGACGACCAGGGAGAGAAATAACAAAAAAAACCCTAAAACGAGAGAGAGGATGAAGATAGAAACTCTCATTTACCCAGGAGACCGAATAGGATACACAACGGTGAGAGATGTGGAATGAAAAAGAAAATTTGATGAATGTGCGTGTGGGTGTGTTCCTTGCGAGGAAGAAAGACAAAACCCTAACCCCTCTTTTTCACCAAATTTAATCATCACGCAATGTTCAAAGTGCCTCTGACGGAAGAGAAAAAACGAAGAACCTTGTCCCAGCAAACAAAGACTTGAGGAGATTTCAGTGGTGAGAGATGAGAGACGTGAAGGGGAAACGAATGAAAGAATGAAAAGGGTTGGCTTGAAACCTGAACTGCAAATGCCCTCTTCTACTCTAGACTACACCAGTCAATGCAAATTCCACGTCGCAGAAGTTAAAAAAATTGAAAACTAAAAATCAAAATGCCACATCTTAGTGACATGTAGGCAATTAAAAAGGGGTCAAATTTGGTGAGTTAAACTATCATTACTCTAAAATTAGGGAACACATCCCATATCTTTTTGAAATTTGCTAATTTTGGCATTTTCTGAAGGTTTTTTGTAATTTTTTTATTTTTACATTTTCACACCTTGCAAGATTAATATAACTTAAGCTACATAAATAAACATTAAAATATTCAAGAAAATATTTTATGCAACTCAAATGTTATTTTTGTTATAAAATAAAGTTAATAATAGTAATAGAGAGAAAGAATAGATGTTTTCTGTCTCACTTTATCAAGGGAGAAAAGTTCCTATTTATAGGTACATAAGACAATCCAAATAGTACAACTCAAAGGTTACATACTTAATGTAAATATCACCAATAGTAATCAAGCTGAGTAATTGTCAACAACTCAATGGACAATCCATAAATTTCATAATAATTTTTTATTTTTATCTCACGGGGCCACTATTAGAATTTGGCCAAATTTTGAATGTGTTTTGTAATTTCTTTATTTTCATACCTTGTATGATATTAACATAACGTCAGTTGCATAAAAAAATATTAGAATATTCAAGATAATATTTTATGCAACTCAAATTCTATTTTCTATGCGTTTTTATCTCACGAGACCACCATTGGAATTTGGCCTTATTCTGAAGGTGTTTTCAAAGCAATGGTGTTTTTCACAATAATTATTCGTAAAATTTGAATAAAACACATGTAATGAAAGGAATGGTGTCAAGATAACATTCTTACACGGCATTGTGAAATTCTAACCATAGATATTCATGGTAACTAATTGTGAGTAGTTATGGACAATCTTCATCTTCGATCTTAATAATGAGTTATCTCATGTAAGATTTTATAAAAGGTGTAGGCAGGATAAAGTTTTACCTAGGTCCCACGGTGGGCGCCAAATGTTTTTACCAATTTGGAGTGTAGACCTTTGTACAGGCAGCAAGATCTTGATGACTTTGATAGACTGTTGATGGCTTTGATAGACCTTGATGAGGGTACTCCTAACAGTTGAAATAGGAGGAGATCCAACTGCAAAAGATTTTCTAACACTCAAGTCAGTAAGAGAGTTTGGATCATTAAAGTAAAAGAGAATGAGTATGAGAGAGTGTGTGTTTCTTGGTGAAATACTATGTGTATTTATAGGGCCTTTTGGGCCTTGGATACATGTGATAAAATGGGCCCAATTTTCTTTTGGCATGAATGTGAAAAGGCAGAGGAAAACCCTAGTTGCTAAGAAGGGCAACCTTTTGGATTGAGAAACACTCTTTTAATGGTTATTGAATAGCCATTAATCAATTTTTAATTTAATTTTCGTTTAATGGAGTAAAGGGTGATTAAGGGGGTATTAACTTATAGAGATGAAAGAAATAGAAGTGAGGGAAACACTGCAATTTCGTATTGGCATTGGGCAGAGGTTTTTCCATAAGTTTCGGACTAGCTTGTAAACAGAATTGAGGCTGAAAGCTGTTATTGGAGTGGAAATAAAGGTTAGGGGAGTTGGTTGAAGGATTCACACACTCCAAATTCGAATTGAGCAAGGATTCCAGGTAAGGGGAGTTGTTTCTATATGTCTTAAATTCGTATAAGTTGCATTGAGCCTTGCCATGAGATAATTGCATGAAATTCCTTTGCTTTCACGTTATTTTCTAAGGTTTCTGGGTTTCTGTCTAGAAACTGCTTGGCGGTAAGGCCCGAGCCGCCAAGCGACGCATCAGACTGTCTTGTATTTTCTGCCTTTTTTTCATGAACCGCCTGGCAGGGATGATTATCCGCCAGGCGGCACGACACTGTTCTCGTTTTCTTGGTTGTTTTGATGTTGCTTGTGCAGGAGTCAGTGTGACTTCTAAATTTCGGTTGCATACAATATTTTGGTGACTTATTGTCCTGTAATTTATGATAATCACGTATGTGGTGATACTTAGACAAGAGTCATGCATGAGAAATCATGAATATATATATATATATATGTATATATATATATATGTATGTATATATATATGTATGTATATATATATATATATATATATATATATATATACATATATATATATATATATATATATATATATATATATATACATATATATGGGTTTTGGAAGGGAAGAAGTGATAAATTGATGTTCATTATATCAATAATTACATGACGCGAAAGGGGTGATATTGGACTATGTGGTCTTGATAAATTTTATGTGAATTGTGTGGCTTGGTGTAATTGAATCGAGTGTCAAACCAAGGAAGTAAGGATTTCTTGGCAGGTGCGGAAAACCTGGTTTGTGCCAGGTACTAATGTACCGCCTAGCAGCACCTTGCTTGCCGCCAGCGACAACTGTTACAGAGGCAGTTCTTGCCCTACACTGGATGGTCACGATAAATATTGGTTGGGGTGAGTTGGAATAGGAAAACTGTTTAATAAAATTGGAGGAGTTGGTATACTGGAATTTATTGTAAGCATGTCAAGGGGGAAGTTGGAAGGTATGCTATGTTGGGAGTAGGGTGGGAATGAATGAGGAAATCTGTTTTGGTGGTGAAATTAGTTGAGTGATAAGAAGAAAAGATATAGAGTACATAATAAGAGGGCTTAAGAATTTATATACCAAAATGTGGAGATTTGGTAACTTTTGGCCTATAAATAAAAGGGTGAATGGGAAAGTTAGTTAAGGGGAACAAGTATAAATCGACTAATTGGGCTGAATTATCATTATGAATTCTGACTAGAATGGGTGTTATTGAGTGTGGTTAGGGGTGGCAAACGGGCCAGCCCAGCCCGTTTTGGCCCGGCCCGTATGTGGCCCGTCAAAAAACGGGCCGGGACGGGCCAGCCCGTCAAATAGAAACGGGCCAATAATCACAACCCGTCCCGTATAGGACGGGCTAACGGGCCGGTCTGGGCTGGCCCGTCTAGTTTTTTTTTTAATTTTTTTATTTTTTTTAATTAGTTTTCAAATTTTTTAATTTGTTTTATTTTTTAAATTTGTTTATATATACATATAAATTATTATTAAAGTCATATTTA
>Ga0214542_1001181_pt1 | contig 53012 bp, 26 predicted proteins | sample CNSS1metaG_FD_160096 | JGI IMG/M metagenome (GOLD analysis project Ga0214542, IMG submission 160096) | Root nodule microbial communities from cowpea collected in UCLA plant growth center, Los Angeles, California, USA - CNSS1 | ecosystem: Host-associated > Plants > Roots > Nodule | place: USA... | reverse complement strand
TAACATAAACATAAAAATACATATATATATATATATATATATATATATATATATATATATATATATATATATATATATATAATAAATGAATAAAAATTATTACAAGGTGAAGATGTAATTGATTTTTGTATCTTAGACATAGTACTACTAACACCATATTAAAATAATTTTTATTAACGCACATAATATATTTATATTTTTTGTCATATTTGAATTACGTGCGTATAAGTATTTGTATTTTGTAAAATAACACATATTATAAGAAGGAGCAAGTTAAAATATTTTATTGGTCCATGTTTTTATTCAAAAATCTCAATTAGATTATAAGATTTTTTTATTTTCAATTAGGTCTATATTTTTTTAAGTGTGTAATAATTAAGTTTCGTTAATACGGGGTAGTAATGATGTTAATGATAGGTCACGTGTTAGTTCCTCATTCTTTCTTTTGACACGTGTCAAGTTATTGTGTGAATCTCAATTTAGTTCATATATTTGTTATTTTGATTACATTTCAGTTCATTTATTTTAAAATTTTAAATATGTTTATTTTAACTTTTCACAAAATTGTTTTAAAATTTTATATTTAAATTTATAAATTGTTATTTTTAAACCAACTCTAACATTTGTATATAAATTATTTAAAACAATTTTGTAAGAAGTTAAAATAAATATTTTAGGGTTAAATATGTTTTTGATCCCTTAACTTTCAGTAAATTTTGGAATTAGTCCATTTTGAAACTTTAGACCAATTTAGTCCTTCATCTTTCGAAATACGTGGATTTAGTCCTATTAATCAAATTTTGTTAAGTTTATTTGATGTTTCGTAAGCATTTCAGAATTGTATTTGAGTTGTTTATACTTTTTGACACATTTTTGCTTTAAGGATAAGTCAAATATTATTATGAAACGCGTTTGAAATGTCAATTAAACTTAACAAAATTTGATTAAAATGACTAAATTCACGTTTTTCAAAAGATAAATGACTAAATTGGTCAAAAGTTTCGAAATGGACTAATTTCAAAATTCACTGAAAGTTAAGGAACCAAAAACATATTTAACCCAATATTTTAAAACTTTAAAACAAAATATAAGTAAAGTTGAATGTAAAATAAAAATTTAAATAAACTAAATATTATTAAACTAAATATTATTAAAAATTTTAATAAAAATATCATTATAAAATTTATATAAAGTTAAATTTGGTCTCAATTTGGGGAGGATGAAATTGAAAATTAAAAAAATTGACTGAAATATAATCAAAATAAAAAATATATGAACCAAATTGAGATTCCGACAATGACTTGACACGTGTCACCTTGACTTGACACGTGACACAATATTGACGTGACACGTAGTATGAATAATTTTAAAAAATAAAATAAAAAAAAATCAAAAAAACAAGGAGCTGACACGTGACACACTTTAACACCGTTACCACCATACTAACAGAATGAACCTAATTGTTACACATTTTCAAAAATATAGATCTAATTAAAACTAAAAAAAATCTTAAGACCTAATTGAGATTTTTGATCAAAACCGGAGATCAAGAAATTATTTTAATATAAGGAATACTAATTAACGTATGAAAAGAAAATGTGTTTTAGGTAATCATATGAACCATGTTTCATGCGATGACAATGCTACCTTGCTATTTTAAAAGTTATGATACTTTAGTTTGTTAAAGTGTATATAAAGAGTCATCTTACAATCTGTATTTATATTTTTATCTGTGTAGTTTGATTAAAAAAGAAAAAGTATTTGAAATTTTCAACCGATATAAATTCTTCACCTTCTCAGGTATAGTCAGTTTATGCAGATTGTTACAGAGCAAAAAATGGTTTGAAGAGTGAAAAAGAGTAGCACAAACACAACACAACTCGTTCTTTTTGTGAACCTTAAGATAAGAATGAATAAGATTGACAGAGGAAAAAAATGATTATATAAGATTCAGTTCAAGAAATCCAATAATTTTAACGGTTCTGGCAAGATTGACATGTGATTTGTTATCACAAGGTAAAAACACTTGATTTTTGGGAGAGTATGTTTAATCATATAAATATTTTTTAAGTTTTAAATTGATCTATTAATAATTTTAATTGAATAAATTAAAATAATTATTATATTTATATATTAAATTATTTTATTATAACTAATAATTAGAAATTAATTATATATCAATTATTTAAATTATATAATATTACATATTTATATTTGTAAAAAAAATTAATATAAAAATTTTAATTTTTTAATTATTTTTAATTTATTTAAAAAAAAAACAAGACAGTGGGTCAAACCAAAATGAATTGGTGAATTAAAAATTTTAACCCGTCCAACCGGTTCCTTTTTCTTAACTGGTTAACAGGCTAAACTCACTTTAACACACCTACTTATGAGTTAATATTGTTTATCGCTTGTATACTGTTTACTAAGACTTACATATAATTGAGATTTATTTATAAGTAAAACAAACTAAGGAATGAAAACCGTAATAGGATTTTCATTACGGTAAATGTAATATGCCGTTGTTGGAACATTCAAATGTCCTATTTGAATTACTATGTACCTAATCCCTTGAGGAAAATGATAGTAAAAACGTTTATGAACTATAATTCTATAAAGTTATGATATCATGTTAATAATTTATTCTTCTACAGTATAAAATAATAATAAATAAATAATATATAATAAAAAAAATTATTATTTTTCATAAAGAGTCAAAATTGTGCTTTTATTGTTTATTAAAATAAAGATGGAAACAAAAACAAAAATATAAGATTCTCTCCTTATCATTACATTTAAGGTATTTAGTGACCAATTTTGACCAATATTTTTTAAGGAACTAAAATGATATATGTAAATTATATATTTCATTGTTTCCATCAAGATAAAGATAATGAGTATACAATTTAGTACAATCATAATTATAAAATAAATCATAAATTTTTACATGATTGTCATTCATTCCTTTATATTGTTGAACTCACCGATAATTAAATCAAAACTAAAATTTTTAGTTATTTATTTTTTAATGTAAATAACTATATTGTCAGAAATAAATTCATCTTTCATCTTATTATGCAATATTGTTTTGATAACAAAAATGACGCACTTGTAATCCTATGAACCTTACGAAAAAGCTTATATGATTGAACAATTTGATCATTAGTATCATGGTTGAGAAAATATGTGAAGAAGTTGAATTTGTCCTCTTTTCATCTCACCATAATAATACAAAAAATTGAAAATTGAGACGTAAATACTAAAAGATAAATTTATGATAATAATCAGGCCACAATTAAAAATCGGTTATGAAAAAAACACATAGTACATTACTTTTACTTCTGTATTCATACAAATTTAATACAAAAAAACTCATGAGAAAAAAAATGTTAATTATTAAACTAATATTTCAGTATCAAGTGAGAAAAAATATTTTTTTTTTCAAGAATAAAAGAGAACAAATGAGATATGAGAGTAGAAAAAAATGATTTTTTTATAACTTAGAGAAAATGAAAATGAAAATGAAAGAAAATATAAAAAATATTTTGATAATTTTTTTATTCCTTATTATATTTGATTATATATTTTATTATTAAGTAACATTAAATATTAAGCTTTATTAAAAAATAATAATTTAATTCTTATCGATTCTGGTATACTCTACACGTAATTTTTTAAAATTCAAAATGCTATACATAAATAAAAAAATTTCAATAGTTTTAAATACTTATAATTAAAAACAAAAATCAAAATTTTGGGAGGCATGACTCCTCCTATCCCTCTTAGGCTATTGTCTATTTTTAACTATTGGATAGATAGGAACAAAAATAAAATTTAAACTTCTAAGATTTTTTAATGAATGCTAAAAGTATCTAACTTTCATTCATATTAGTTTAAGAATATTTGAGATAATGTTTAATTAGGAGTTGTATTTCTTCGTTTTACATATAAATTATGAAGTGCATTATTATTTGGAACGTGTGTGATTTATTTATAATATATATATATATATATATATATATATATATATATATATATATATATATATATATATATATATATATATGTTGAAAAAATAATTCAAGATAACTTAAATATGATTGTAGTTATTTTGGAAATAATATAATATAAAGATTGAGATAAGAGTTTAAAGTAAATGTAAGAACTTTATATTGATTTACTTTGTAATTAAGAGAATAATTTGTAAAACGCACACACACATATATTGGTACTTAATATAATTATATATTATTGATGGTTACCATCCATAATATATAATTATGGATGTTACAACCATAAATATAACTATATAAATTTGAATTTTACTTTTTAAGTCTGTGTTTGATTATTATCATGTCATATAAATGTGAAACTCTCTTCAACATTTTATATATATATATATAGGGTTTAAAGTAAATGCAAGAACTTTATATTGTTTTATTTCGTAATTAAGAGAAAAAATTACAAAATGTACGTATACATATAATCATGCTTTATACTAGTGAAAATGTATGTGTAACATGTGTGCCAATATTTGTTTATATTAATAAAGAACAATAAAACTATTATTATAATTATAAAAAAAAATATAAATATTTTTTTTAATTTTATTGTAAACGGTTATTTTAGTTTAAAAAATATTAAATTTAAAAGAAGTCAAATAAAAAAATAGTTATAAATTGATTAAGAAATGATAAGAGAAATGTGGGTCATGGATTTAGAGTGTGAATGGCAATGTAAACCGATTCGGTTTATTTATACATGTTTTGTATTAGGCTCACAAAATTAGGACTGGATTGTTCTATTTTACTGTATAAAAATGGGTTGAAAACTCTAATTCGTTTTCTCATTATAATTGGTGGATTTGTTGGATGACTCGCATTTCTGCTACATCATTAATTTAATTTTTTTTTCTTCATTATATATTTAATTGTGTCTCAATTTAGCACATTTTTGTTTAGTGTACCATGAATCCAATAGCCCGATTTAAATGTTATTCTATATAATGCACCATGAATCAAATAACAATGTGGTTTTTAAATTAAAACTTTATAAATTATAGTGAAAAAAATGGCTATTCATTTTATACTAATGTCCTCCCAAAAAAAAATTAATTTTACATTTTTACAAAAATTATACATCAGAGGAGAGAAGTTGAGTTTGTTGTTGTTGGAAATTAAAAATCTTAAATATAAGAAATTTTTTGTCAAAGTGTTATTTTCCTAAATATAATATGGAAGCCTAGATTGAAAAAAACCAAACTTTAGGAACCATGGGTGATTAATATTTTTAGGTGTTATAAACAATGTTTTAGTTAAGCAAACTCAATAATAATAAGCGGTTAAACATGTTTGTGGTGTCTCAATTTGGACTCGGTCACTTTTTGAAAATTTAACTCAATTTAGTTTTTATATTTAGAAATTCATAGATTTAGTCTTTTTTATCAAATTTTGTTAAGTTTATTTAACGTTTCATAAACATTTCAAAATAATATTCAAGTTATTTACACTGTTTGGCACATTTTCGCTTCAATGTTAGTTGAAATGTTATCATAAACACATAGAGCCATCAAAGTGGATTAGAACCAGTGGGTCAATCCGACCCACCACGAGTTTGGGCTGTGTTTGGTTGAAATTTGTTTACAAATGTAAGTACGGGTCAATTTTTGACCCGGTCCACCAAAAATCCGGCTCACCCGGGTTGAACCCGTGGTGAGGCGGGTTGGCCTACCAATTCGTATGGTCATACATGATATGTTGGACTGCTTTTTTAACTAAACACATTAGTGGGTTGACAAGTGGAAACCTAGCTTCAACTCCAAATAGATGGGGATAAAGAAAATGCTTCAAGAGATGAAAATGTTGTGAATTTATCCATTCAAAACTCTAATATTATAGTTGGATAAGTGACAAGAATGCTTTGATCTTAAATAGTGATTTTTTTTTGTTTGTATTGGAGTTTAACATCATTTTGGATTGTACTTAGATTATCTTGAAGTTTATTTAAATTTTAATCTAAATTATAATTTACGACTTAAGAAAAAAATTATATTTTATTTTAATTAAGTGGGCTAGTGAGACAAATCGTTTAACCTACCAACCCGTAGTGGGCCGATTCAGGTTCAAAATTTTTCGGCTCGCTTATAAGTGAGTCGGGTTGGATTGACCCACTAAGTGGCCAACCTGTGGTGGACCAGACGACTCATTTTGACAACTCTATAAAATATAGTTAAATTGACTAAATTAATATATTTATAAAATTTAAAAACTAAATTATTTTAAAATTTACAAAATGGACTAATTCTAATTTGATTTATAGTCAACAAATAAAAAATATATTTAATCTTAATATAAATAAAAATAATTATATTTAATATGCGTGATTGTTTTTTCACAATATATATATATATATATATATATATATATATATATATATATATATATGCGACAAATTCAAAATAAAAATATATTACGTAGTTCATGAAATTAACACCAAAATCTAATACTTGTTCAAAGATTGACTTAAACATGCAAAATACTTAAAATATTTTAATGTGATTAAATAGGTTACAACAACAAATCCTCATGATTGAACTTGACATAAAATTTCATTGAATAGTTTCCCAAAGCAATCATAAAAATGAAATATGGTTTATTTTAATTTATACTTACACAGTAAACAAATAAATTTTTATAGATTATTGTAAGTAAGTTGGTTATATTATAAAAAATATCACAGAGAGTGAGTATCGACAAGACAAGAGCAGTGACATATATATAAAATAGTAAAATGAAAGTAGAAAAAGAAAAAGCGGAAGAAGGAAGCAACGCACAGTGTAGGCTGGGACTGCACTGCAATGCAACATCTGATGGACGTTTTGATTCTCGCGGCCTCCTTCACGTTCTTCTGCTGAGTAAAAAAGCAATCTCACGGAAGAGAAGAGAGAGAGAGAGAGAAAGCAAAAGGGGAAAGAGATATACCAAAAGAAGGAAGAGGAGAGAGAAATCCAAACATAAAAAAAGATTGGTTTGGTGTTGTTGCCTTCGTCTAGTCTCATTCCTAGCACCAACCTTTCTTTCATCTCAACTCAACCTTCCTTTTCAAATACCATGCTCTTCTCTCCCTCCTCTTCCACTCCCCCGCTCATGGCTCTGCACTTCCTCTCTCTCCTCTTTTTCCTCTCTCTCTCCTCTGCTTCTCAGCCTCGCAATCCCGAAGGTAATAATAACTAACCATTTTTAAGCTTCGCTTAATTCATATTGATTCTTTGTACCGATACCGGTGAATTGCAGTGGTGGCTTTGATGAACATAAAAGCAGCTCTCAATGATCCTCACGGCGTCTTGAATAACTGGGATGAATACTCCGTCGACGCTTGCAGTTGGGCCATGATCACTTGCTCTTCCGATGACCTTGTCATAGGCTTGTTAGTGCTTAACTAAACGCTTTCTTTCGCCAGCTTTTTTTTTTCACTTTTCCTGCATTTACTTTCTCACTTTCGTTTTTCTTTCTGCAGTGGAGCGCCTAGCCAATCTCTCTCCGGCACTTTCTCTCCGGCAATCGGAAATCTAACAAATCTTCGACAAGTGTTAGCACCTTCTCCTCTTTGCAACCTCTACAACTTTTTTTTTCGTGTTTTTCGTGTCTCTAATCGTGTAACGGTCATCTAATGCTAGCTGGATAGCTGGCGTGATTATCTTTTAAGCGTGTTTTTAGTCTCTTTTGCTGTGTTTTATGTGGTTTGAGTGTTCTAAAAGCGGTTTGGTGGTTGAATGCAGATTGCTGCAGAATAACAATATCTCAGGCAATATACCACCGGAACTTGGAGCGCTTCCCAAGCTTCAGACATTAGACCTTTCCAATAACCGATTCTCAGGGGTGATTCCTGCATCTCTTAGTCAATTGAATAGTCTCCAGTACCTGTGAGTAATTATTGTTTCCTTGATTTTAGTCCTCTTTTGGTAAAGAAAGTGCGGGAAATTATTTAAGCAACGATTGGCTAATGCCCACTATCTGTTCTTTAGTTGTTGACTTGCTTTCTTCTTTTTTTTGTTGAGGTGTAAAGTTTATTATTTTATTTTTTGTGTTTTTGGATTCTGTTACCTCTTTTTCGGATTCAAATCTTGTTGTGTAAATTATGTAGTGCAATTTATTAATTTACTGTTTCTTTGTCCATAATGGGAGCAGGAGGCTCAACAACAATAATTTGTCCGGATCCTTTCCCGAGTCACTGGCAAAAACCCCACAGCTTGCTTTCTTGTGAGTGTAGTTCCCTCTTCTCACACGTCAGTGTCTTGAAAATCGAAACAACCTGCCACTTGGTTCATTTCTTACTGTTTGTCAATTTCTTTGCTGAAACTGATATGCTAAATCTATGCACTCAGGGACCTGTCTTATAACAATCTCAGTGGACCATTACCTAAGTTCCCAGCCAGGTCATTCAAGTATGCTTCTCTCTTTATTGCTCATCTGTTTGTTTTGTGGACACGGTATTAAATTATTTCACAGTGTCAACTGTGCTTCTGTCCTGATTCACTGTTTCTTCTGTTTATTTAGTATTGTGGGCAACCCATTAGTTTGTGGGAGCAGCACTACTGAAGGTTGCTCTGGGTCAGCGACCCTAATACCAATTTCCTTCTCGCAAGTGTCATCAGAAGGTACGTCCTTTTACCCTCCCACCTTCTCGGTTTCTTATATTTTCTTTGCTCAACGTTTTTATAATATGTATTTCATTTTTGTTTACAGGAAAACACAAATCCAAAAAACTAGCAATAGCACTTGGGATCAGTCTTAGTTGTGCTTCTGTCATCCTCCTGCTTGTTGGGCTATTTTGGTATAGAAAGAAACGACAGCTGGGAGCCATCCTGTATATCAGTGGTGGGTAGTATTGTAACTAAGGTTCTTAAATTATATGATACTGGATTGGTATTATCAAGGTATTAATATTTATGGCTTTGGTATTGTTGCAGATTACAAGGAAGAAGGAGTTCTTAGCTTGGGAAATCTAAAGAATTTCACTTTCAGAGAGCTTCAACATGCAACGGATAATTTCAGCTCCAAGAATATACTTGGTGCTGGAGGCTTTGGCAATGTCTATAGGGGGAAGTTTGGAGATGGCACGATGGTGGCGGTGAAAAGGTTGAAAGATGTTAATGGCAGTGCTGGCGAATCACAGTTCCAAACAGAGTTGGAGATGATCAGCTTGGCAGTTCATCGCAATTTACTTCGCTTAATTGGCTATTGTGCTACTCCTAATGAAAAACTTTTGGTTTACCCTTATATGTCTAATGGCAGTGTGGCCTCCAGGCTTAGAGGTTGGATATTCTCTCCATGCCAGCGCTCTTTCTGTGACCATATAATATGATATATTTTATTAGGTGCAATATCATCTACTTGTCATCTTGCTTGAACCCTGTTTTAATCTATGATCTGTCCATATTTTGGCTTTCTTATTTTTGTGATCGAAGGGCCTTAATTTTCATTTCAAATTGCAATTTAATATCGCTTGGGACGTTGGGCATTATTTCTTTCCTTTTCTTTTGTTTTAGTTAAGTAATTTGCAATGTTACGCCTGCTTTTTAGTGTTAAAACATGTAGTCATGCATTCATGCTTACAATATGTCATTGGTGTTCGCTATGTTGGTGCATTCTATCAGATAAACATTCCCAAATTGTTGTAATTTTGGATGATAGGCTAGAAAGGTTCTGAATAGTCGATAATCAGGGGTACGCCTACAAACAGTAGTTGGGTAATTGATATCCTAATAAAGCTCTGATTGGATGATTTCTTGTCAGGTTTTCAATAATGTTTATCTAGGCTTCAGATCCCTACTTTTGTTACAATGATAGATTCAATATTACTTTTTCTTTGTGGCTGTTAGCAAGAGTGGCTATAAAGCCAATGGTGTTTTCCTTTAAATAGCACAATAAATGAAAAGTGTGGGAGGTTTTTCTTAAACTAACTGTTTTACCTTCAAGTTTTTCTTTGTTACCAGCGACGATTTAGCTATTGAATCTTAGTACTTTCAGACTCCTTGTGGTTTAATATCATGTATGTTATATGATAGGCAAACCAGCTTTAGATTGGAACACTAGAAAGAGGATTGCAATTGGAGCTGCCAGAGGCCTTCTGTATTTGCACGAGCAATGTGATCCAAAGATAATACACAGAGACGTGAAGGCCGCCAATGTGCTTCTGGATGACTATTGTGAGGCTGTTGTTGGAGATTTTGGCCTTGCAAAGCTCCTTGACCACGCTGATTCCCATGTCACCACTGCTGTCCGTGGCACTGTTGGGCACATTGCACCTGAGTACCTCTCCACCGGCCAATCATCTGAGAAAACAGATGTATTTGGGTTTGGCATTCTCTTGTTAGAGCTCATAACCGGAATGACAGCACTCGAGTTTGGGAAAACGGTGAATCAAAAAGGTGCTATGCTAGAGTGGGTAAGTCTATTCTCTCCAACCTAAACAAAACAATCAGCATTCTAAAACATTTGACATAATAATCTGGTAGTTAGTAATATCTTTTAGCTTATTCAATATTTAACTCTCCATTGGAAGTTCCTCATGCATGGTTTTTTCTGAACATGGTCTTTTTAATAATTTGCTATGATCTGCACTGGGCTACAGCTTCTACCAAAATGTCTTAATTTTATTTATGCATTTCTCTTAATGTATTGAATGCCCTAGTATGGAAAGGGAAAGGAAACCCCGTTCTTAAAATTTGTAGATTTGTTTACTGAAATGAGTAGCAACTGTGATAAAAAACCATTGTCTACACTTCTGTTGTGTGGTATGTGCATTGTATTAGACCTGGCTGTTTTAACTAATTGCTCTTAATAACTCAAACAACATTGTTAGTTATGTGTCGCTGTGACTGGTCTGGTCCAATATATCAGTTATTGTTGTTGAGCAGTGGATGACTTCTGTGCTGTAGTTACTAAATTACGAGAGGAACTTTTCTATCTGCAGCTGATGATGAATGATATTCGTTTTTTTCTTCAATAGTTAGTATGATATTATTGGAATATATAATGAATATAGTTAGTTGCTACCTGTAAACCAAACTTCCCGGTCCCCCCTTCTCTCAGAAAAATAAAAAAAAAGCTACTGAGTGTTGAGTAGTTGTTGAAATAGGTATCTGAAGTTTGGCTGAAAGAATTATGTACACTTCAGAGACCAGAGATGAATATTTGTCCGTATGTTGTGACAGGTTAGGAAAATACTACATGAAAAGAAGGTTGCAGTGTTGGTGGACAAAGAGCTAGGAAACAATTATGATAGAATAGAGGTGGGGGAGATGCTGCAAGTTGCTTTACTGTGTACTCAATATTTGACAGCCCACCGCCCTAAAATGTCTGAAGTGGTTCGAATGCTAGAAGGTGACGGGCTTGCTGAGAAGTGGGCATCATCACATAATTACGGTAATCACGACATGAACCCCAGCCACAGCAACAATAGTTGCAATAGTTCATCCCTCCCTATCTCTGCTTCCAAACATGATGATGATGTTCATGACCGTTCCAGCATGTTTGGCATGACAGTGGATGATGATGATGAACAGTCTTTGGAATCCTATGCCATGGAACTCTCTGGTCCTAGATAAACAATAAATGGGGAAAGGAAAACAGGAAGAAGATAGAAAAGGAGACAAAAGGAGTTATATTGGTCATGAATCTTAAATTAGTTAGTTTTGGTTATTCTAGGATAATATAATTAAATCAAATGTATATATATTCCAAAAAGTTTTGTCATATTGGGTCTGTGTTGTAAATAAAGAGGTTAGTACCAGTGCAGTTGTACTCGTGTTCCTGTGTATTTGGGTGCAAAATATATTTATAATGGTGGAAAATGTGGTAGGTGGGTGCGCAATACGCACATTAGACTTTTTATAGGGTTGGACAGGGAACATCATCAGATTCTTTGCTGTGGAGTGTGAAGCAGCAGAGACAAGAGGGTGTGTTCCGCAGAATGATATTTGACTGAAGATGAAGATGGGCATGCATATCTCGTAGAGTCCTCTCACATGTCTTGTTCATGTATGTTCAAACTTAGAAGTATGAGTGTGTGATGGTCACAGTCCGAGCTTTTGAGCTGTTAGAGGTCATTGTCAATCTGATGCTTTGCAGGGTCACGCTTGCTCTTTTTCTCCATTTAGTGTCTTTTCGTGTGTTCTTTTTTACCTTTCTGTCTGTCTTTGCTACTCCTATAGTATAGTGTTGGAAATTTTCCTTTTTCTCCCTTTGTATGATTTTCTTTGACTCCAATACCTGCTCCAAAATATATCTCTTACTAACATGGTCTAAATGAACATGGTTGATTCTCAAAGTATGTTAATTCTAATTATTGAGGAGTTTTTGGTTGGTAAAATGGTGCTTAAACACTCATTCTAGCATACAAACTCAAGAGACAAGAGAAGGACCAGAAGACAACCTCGTTAATAGAATCTCCACCTCCTCATATACTTTTAAACTTTAATAAAGAATCAGCGCCATTGTAATGCAATTTTCTCGCTTTTTGCACTGTTCCTTTTTTAAAGTGACACCGGTCTATGTTTTTAACCGTTATCTAAAAAACAACCTTTATTATTTTTGGTACAATGCTAGATTTTTTTGAGATTTTACTCTTCCTTAACGTTGGAGATTTTACTTCTGAAATTTAATTCCTTAATTAATATAAATTGTTTTAAAAATTGTAATACTGGGTTAAATTCTCATTTAGAAATGTGATTTCTATAGTGACTAGAATGTCATTACTTGAAATATAATTTTTGGAATGTTAGATTTCTGTTTCAAAATGTCAATTCATTAATGATTTAAAAAATTAATTTCGGATGACCCTGGTACACTCCAAAATTAAAATTTCGGAAAAAGTAAAAGATCCTTTAAACGGCTATTTTTGTTATAACAAAAAAGAAAGCAAGTATTAAAACCATTACCAGAAAACGGAGATGCGAAAGTCAATCTTCGGTCACCAGATTGCAACAGGTTGAATTTTGTTAAAAAATGGGAAAATAATATTTTATTTTTAAACTAAAAAAATAACGTTGATAAAAAATAAATAAATTTAACATATCAAGTATAGAGAGAAAAAATGTTGTGTACTGAAAATGTAAAATAGTTTTACATTATCATCAATTACAAATGTATAACAAAATTATTATTTTTATTAGAAATTTTACGTTTAAAAGAAATTATAAGAACAAAACGAGCTCTCCACTTTTTTTTTTTTAAACCTATTAGTTCTTCTTAAAAAGTAGTGTTGGAAGTTCGAGACTAAAGTAAAATTAGTTCACCATATATAACTGGGTATAAACAAGATTGTTTTATATGATTGATCATTTTGTTTCTTCCGATCCATCCATTAATTTTTGCAAATAAATTAATAGTTATTATTAACATTTGATATATAATCCCTATTTTTTATGGCTTACTGTTCACGTTCTTATATTCCTCTTTACAATTCAATTTTACTTTTATGCATATGATATAGTGTTTTACTAATAAAAGTACAAACACGACAATCCTGTGTGTCCATTTCTTCAGGCCGTAATAAAATAAAATATTTAGCACAAATAAAAAAATCACCACAATACATAAAATAGTAAAACAATACCTATAAACATGATAGTTTTATCATCTTTATTAATTGTATTCACTTTCTTTCATAATAAAAAAAATAATGAAATTATAATGATAAAAATAAATATAAATAATTATTACAATATAATTATGAATATTTTTATTTATTTTGTAGATGATTTTTATAATTTAAAAAATGATTAAATTTAGAAAAAAATGGTTAAATTTAAAAATGTGTTACTTACAATATAAAATTGAAAAATAATATGCACACCAAAGAGAAAAATTCTCTTCATACAATAATTTATACAATTTATTATAAGAATCTTCATCTATTTTTTTAATTATTTTTAAATCACTTTTTTTTGAACTAAAATTATTTTTGTATTATTTTTAATTTTTAAATGATAATTAATTTAAATTTAACAGTTTCTTAATGTTATAATTTGAGTAACTTTTTAAAATTAAATAATTAATTATTATTTTTATTCTTTAAGTAGTCGTTAATTATAAATTTAACTACTCTTAAAATTAAATTAATTATTTTATCATTTAATTTTTGTAATGGGTGTTTATTTATATTTAATAAACTTTTAAAAATAAATTAATTATGTACTATAAAAAAGAATAAACAATTTAATAAATGACAAGTAACAATAAAAACTTGATTTCAAATATATATATAAAGATGGTTAAAAGCAGTGGTGGAGGTTAGAAGGGGCAGCGGGTCCACGACCATCTCCCCAAATTTTTTTAATTTTTTTATATTATTTTTATATTTTAAAATTTTTAAAATTATTTAATTTTTAAATTTTTTAAAATTGTATGCATCTTTTTAAATTAAATAATATTATATTAAAAATTAATAAAAATTAAGTTAAGTATTTATTTACATATTTTATAAAGTACAATAATAAATAATAAAATATAAAATCAAATATATAAAGAAATAAAATAATTAAGATATTTTTTGTTTTTTGTTTTTTCTTTCTATTGTCTTTTGAGTTTTTCATATCTTGTATTTTCTTTTAATTTTATTTATTTTCTTTTGTTATTAAAAAGAAGTTAGACAAAAACTCATCATTTCTGTCATCATATTTTCATATCTTCTCTTCCATTATTAAATAAATGAAAAAATTATAAATGAAAAAAAGAAGTAACTTTCTCTTGTTCACTTATAGTGAACTAATAAGTGAACTATTTGTTTAATATTTAACATTATTTTTTATTTCATGACCTTTTTGTATATTAATTTTTTATTAATATAGAAAAAGAAACTTGTGAATTTATATACTCACCGAAATTAATAAAAAATGAATATACAAAAAGTTCACGAGATAAAAAATAATGTTAAATATTAAACAAATAGTTCACTATCAAGTGAGACAAAAGAAAATTACTTATTTTTTTCATTTATATTTTTTCATTTATTTAAGGGTTAAATATGTTTTTGGTCCCTTAACTTTTAGTGAATTTTGGAATTAGTCCATTTTGAAACTTTGGACCAATTTAGTCCTCCATCTTTTGAAATGCGTGGATTTAGTCCTTTTAATCAAATTTTGTTAAGTTTATTTGACATTTCAAGCGCGTTTCATAATAGTATTTGACTTAACATTAAAGCAAAAATGTGTCAAACAGTATAAACAACTCAAATACAATCCTGAAATGCGTACGAAACATCCAATAAACCAACCAAAATTTGATTAAAAGGACTAAATCCACATATTTCGAAAGATCAAAGACTAAATTGGTCCAAAGTTTCAAAATGGACTAATTCCAAAATTTACTAAAAGTTAAGAGACCAAAAACATATTTAACCCTTTATTTAATAATGGAAGAGAAGATATAAAAAAATGATGAGTTTTTTTCTAACCTCTTGAATATGTTAAATAGTCATTTTTAATAAAAAAAGTATTAATATAACATTTATATAAATAATAAATTTGGTGTAAAATTGGAGAAAAACAATGTAAATATCAGTACTCAATTTTATAAAAATATTTATACTTAATTAGTTTTAATCTTATACAAAATGGATTAAAAAATATTTTAATTATTAAAAAAATTGGGACAAAATTGAATCAAAAATACATAAGTAGGAACTAAATTGAATCAAAAAGACATATATGTGGACTAAATTGAAATCAACACAATGACAATGATATTGGAATGTCACGTGGCATTGACAATGTCACATGTCACACAAAGAACTGTCTGAGTAATTAAACCTAATATATAATGATATGTACATCGAATTTGGTAGTTTATAAGGACTGATAAATTATATTATAGTATTGTTAAGATGGCTAGGTGGATCGATCTAACCTGCAGTTCAAAAACAGTTTTACTTTTCGGGCCAATCTTGTTCCGTAAGTTGAACCGCATTTGTGATGAGCAAAATAAGCAAAATACAAACTTTTTTATTTTTGCATAATAATTGATATTCATTTTCTATCGAAATAATTCAAATTAGTTTAACGAATCAAAAAATAAGAAATAATAACACCGAAGATTATATAGCTAAAGTACAATAACAACATGTCACCTTACAAGACAAACACAAGTTTATTAACCTAAAAATGTATAAAAAGATATTTCATATTCAATAACTAAAATCATTATCTTACATACAATGATTATACATAATAATAATAATAATAATAATAATAATAATAATAATAATAATAATAATAAAAGGAACTTACATCAACAATAATAAATGATACAATGAATGATGTAGGGATTGAAAAAGAAAAATATTAATTTTGTAAACAAATCAGTGGACTAGCCTGTTCTACCCCACCTTTAACCCACATAAATTGTAAGTCTCTGCGGGATAATGAGTTTAATATCTCAACTTGTCTCATATCTTTTTTTTGTGAGTCTACTCAAAAATATTATATTAGTTTTTTAGATAGTTTAGAACGGTAATAATGTACAACTAGACATGTCAAAGTGAGCCAATCCGGCTCACACGGGTTGGCTAACTACGAGCCGGGTTGAAAATAAGTGAACCCAACCAGGCTCACTTTATGGTGAACCAGAAATTTTGTAACCCGGCTCAACCCACCACGGATTGATGGGTTGAGTGGGTTGGCTCACCAACCCACCTAAAAAAAATATTTTTTTTTTAGTATTCAAATATTTAAATAAATTTTTAAGTAACCCATGAAATGACAATCATAAAAATCAATAACCAATATTTTGATCATGCTCACCACCAATATATGAAGAATTATTTTCAAGAAAATATCCATATAGTCTAAGAAAGCATGACTAATATTACAAATTTTCTGTCATGCTATTCAACAAAATATAAATAAAAAAACTATACATCTTTTTCATGCTAATTTAGAAAAAATTGTTTATGAGACGGTTATTTGAGTAATTTACTATAAAGATTATGGTTAAAGATTAAAGTATCAACATATATAACTTGACAATCAAATTAATTAAACATTCAAACTATTCAAATATAATTAAGCAACATTCTAGCATTTAAAAATATGAAATTGTGAACAAATATAATAGAAATAGTAAATAATTATTAAAAAAATTAAAAATAAATTAAAATAAATTAAAATAAATTGTAAAAAAATGTTGATAGGTTAAGTGAGCCAACCCACCTTCAACCCGGTTCGAACCCGTTTAACCCGTGGATTAAGTGAGCCGGGTTGAGTTCAACCCACTTTTGAAAAAGTTAAATTTTTCTTAACCTAACCCAGCTCGAACCCGTGATGAACCTGATTAATTCACGAGTTAAAATCCATTTGACATCTCTAAGTACAACCTTATTATAGTGTAGGAAATGTGATGCAGAGGTAATTTTAACATTTTGGATTAGATTGGTATTTAATTATTTGGTTTTTAATGCGGATAAATTTTAAAAAAGTTTAATTGAGCTTTTATTAAATTTTTATATCTATCGACTATTTAATATTTAAACTTTTTTAATTGAACTCAGTTAAATTGTTTTCTAAAAATGTAAGGTGACTTTAATGGGTGATATAATTATTATCTGTACTCATCACCTTATTTATTATCTCGACTCACTATTTTATTTAATTTTATAACATGTAACTTTATAATTTTATATTTTTATATAAAATTAGAAAATTAGAAAATAATATTTGACGAAATAAAATAACAACAACATAAACAGCAATGCTTAATTATCAGAATGAACTAATAACAAGAATTTAATAGAAAATTTTAAATTTAAAAAAAAAAACTGAACAAACTAAAAAAAATTAATGATTGAAAATTTTAATATTTATGAAGAACTAAAAATTAATTAAACTTATATTTATTAAAAATTTATATAAACTTACAACTAACGTGATATATATTTGATTTGAAGTGAAAGAATATATTTTAAATCAGAGATTTGCCTTAACGGTAAAATATAAAAATTGTTAACCATCATCTATAAATACCTATCAGAAAACAATCAGAAGAAGCGAGTGGGACAAGGTACCTATTTGTTTTGGGAATGATGATCATAGGTAGGGTTTAGGGAAGCTTCGGAGCAGCACTTGTAATTGAAACTCAATTCAATGGCCAACCACTCTTCTACTTCCTCTATCCTATGCGCTTCTTTCAACCAAGACCTTAGGTCAATTCATGCTCTTTCAATTTCTTCCAATTCCTCCAAAATCCATTCAAAATCGCTCACTTCATGTATACATATTTCGTTGTAGTTACTTTGCTGTTGGCACCAGGGATGGTTTTAGAATATTTGAGACCAATACAGGAAAACTCTGCTATGAAAGAGGTAAATTCCATTTAATTGATTAAAAACTTCTTTTTTTTCTTTTAATTCAATCTCTTAATATTCATACTTCTTTCTTGCAGCTGTTGGAGCTTTTGTTATTGTGGAGATGCTGTTTAGCTCCAGTCTTCTTGCTATCGTTGGTGCTGGTGATCAGGTACTATACTCATGATTACTCAACAAGCTTTGCTATTGGGCATGGACTTGAGCTTCTGCTTTTTTTGTTTAATTGTCTATTTACATGCAGCCATCTTTGTCCCCTCGCCGTCTCTGTTTGTTCAATAAAACCACGGGTGCTGCTCTTAGAGAATTGAACTTTCTAACGTCCATACTTGCTGTTCGCATGAATAGACAAAGGTCAAAACTCCATCTTCACTGTCGGACATTTTCTTTTTTTGTATAAAATCATACTATGCTGTGTTTTTAATATTAGAATATGAAATGGGCATCAAACATTCTTGAAGCCTGGTGGGGGGTTGATCACTGAAACAATGATTATTTATGCATACATGTGATGAAGGCATCATGATATTTTCCTAATACTCAGTGTAGCACTGCCAAATGCTTATTTTTTGTAAGGAAGTATGTTGCTGTTATAATTATGCTGACTAGTGATATCTGTGGCTTACTTTATGAGGTTGCGGTTTGTGTTGGAACTTATATTTCATATTGTTGGAACAGAAAGGGGCAACTTTTTGTACATTAGTTAGAAAGATTGGTTACATCTGCAGGGGAAACTAAGACTCAGATTAGGGGCTTCATTCTGAATTTGATAGTTTGTGAGTGAATGGAGTAATCCTTTTTGAAAGTGGAAATCGTGCTGGATAGACTCTCCTCTGTTCTATTTTCAATCATCTAACAAAATCGTTGATTTCTTTCCGTTTGTTTCCATCTATCATTCCCTCTCTTCTCACTTGGTTTGTAACATATAGAGTAGAACTAAGGAGAAAGTTTGGGACTTGTCTGTGGGTTGTTTTTGTCCAAATTTGCTGATCATTCAGGTGACTCAAATGAGAATGTTTAACAAATTGGTGTTCTGTCTGTTTCTGGAGCTTTGTATGTGTTCATTGTGTAGTAGAGACATACGATCAGATTATTATTTTGTTAGTTTATATTTAACATTAATGCATGCTAGTCTACAAGTTTTGGATTCAGCCACTTTCCTATATATCTGAATTTCTTTAGTTATTATTCTTTTCTCAATAAAGTTTTTTGTCAAGTCCTATTACCTTCTTTGACCACTAATATTACCCTAATCTCTCTGTTTCTCCATAATGCAGACTCGTTGTCATTTTACAAGATAAAGCATATGTATATGAAATAAATAGTCTCAGTATTGTGGACATTATTGACACAGTGCCAAATATTAAAGGTGAGGGTGGAATCACTGTGGGCCTTAATTTCATTTAATTGGATACTTTAATTGTTAATTGTAGTTCTTACTTTTTAGATTATGACTATATTATTCTATTCTCATCGGATTGCCACAAACACGGTGAATTAAACTTTTAATCATGCCAACAAACTGCTATATCATGATATAATTTTCTGAGGCAATTTTTCCCCACAGGGCTTTGCGCTTTTTCCCCTTGTTTGGATGCTTGCTATTTGGCTCTTCCTGCCAGTACTACCAAAGGATCTGCATTGTTGTATAATGTCATGAATCGTCATTTACACTGTGAGGTTATACATAAATTTCCTTCTGAATGCTAAACGACTATGTTACTATAATTTCATGAATTTTTACTTTTGTATCATCCTATCTTGTAGCCTCAAACTAGTGAGATGATAAAACTTACAATATTATGCTTTACGTTTTTGAATGTTTAGTAATAATCAATTTTATTTACTGTCGTCATGATTTGGCATATCTTGTTTGTTCTAATATGTTTAATATACTAACCAGTTACATGCACGGTATGCTAATGCCTACTTGCATTATGGGATTTCCTTCTTTAGGGAGCACAGCAGGAAAAAGTTTTGAGTTTAACTACATATCAGCAATTGAGTTATTTTATCTTCTGACAGTGATATTTTCTTTTTAATGGTTGACATATGAGCTGGTATATGGTTGTTTATATTTTTTACCTATATTCATAAGCATTATCAAACATGATTTACAGATTGAGGCTCATCGTTCACCATTGGCTGCAATGGTTCTTTCTTCTAATGGAATGTACATAGCTACAGCATCTGAGCAAGGTACCATAATCAGAGTTCATTTGGTGTCAGATGCAACAAAGGTGATGAATAGAAGTCAATATTTCTAAATATTAATTGGGAATATTGGTGGTATAAATCATTGTTTCTTACATCTCTCAGTATTCTTTCTCCTTGAAATTATGGTCATAATATTGGTACTGTTCTCTGGTAGGTCCCTTCAAGTCATATCAAAACACAGTCCCTTAACTAAGAATGTTGGCTCAAGTGTGTGAATTCTCATAATATTAGCTAGTGTTCCTAAACTGTTTTTGCACCGTGGACATATACCCTCCATTTTATATTTTGCATGTGTACTTTCTCATAGGAAATTTATGCGACGAGTCTTTACATAGTTATGCATTTGTGCGGCGGTTTCTGTATTCGATGGGCATTTGGTATTGATTGTGTTTGAGGGAGAAACCCTATCTGTTAGGGGGCCTTTATATTTGTAAACTGAGAGAGTGGTTAATTGGTCTTGTGCAATTCCTTGATTCTAACTCTCTCGCTTCTCATTCTCTGTTCAATTGTCTTCTATGTTGGATGACTCTTAAAGATAAAAGCAGTTGTATGTTTTATGTGAATAGGCTGTCGATCCTCCTGTTGTTTTTTCATATCCTCATTTAAGGTTGTGTACTGTCTGTCTACCAGATGAAACTTTGGATAGAACACTAATTGATAAACCAATTAAATACATTCATGGACACATAAATCATATATGATACATTAATACAATTGCTATCCCAGAGACAAAGAGTCCTACCAAGGGCATTTTTTGCCCACAAACTTCAAAAAACAACACACTTGCCTAATAATACATACTATCATGTTGGTTTTCTTACGACTCAATGCCTCGGCTATTATTTTGTTAAGGTTTTCTGGATCACTTAATTCGATTTATAATTCATCAACACCTATTTTGGTAATATTTAGAAACTTAATGATGTTTTGACTGCTTTCTTGCTTCATCGAGAATCTCTTTTGCTTGACACAAATCCTGATTGACAATCTCAAAGACATGACTATATTTGGTGGCGTGTGTTGAAATTTTGGTTACATTCAGTAGATAGTAGATGATATTCATAACTTTGGATTTTTACTGAATAATATGTTGACACAGATGTGGTGACCAAAGACTGGTTACATTTTTTTTCTAACCATGTTAATGAAGGTAAACATGTAAAGTGTATAGCATTAATTGAACCATGAAATCAAATATTTTCCTCTAACGTAATGCTCTTTTTTTCTCAACTGTTATTTCTCGGAAGTAATTCATACATGAGTTATATTCATTGTGGATTATAGACCTAGTAGCTATTTTTATGCTTTTAATTTTATGTGTTACTATTTTACTTCAACTGTTGAACTGACATGTTTTTTTTCAGCAGTCATATAGCTTTAGAAGGGGGACATACCCGTCTACTATATTTTCACTGTCATTTGGACCATCAAAGCAGCTTCCAGATATCCTTGCAGCCTCAAGTTCTTCTGGTTCTATTCATCTTTTCACTCTTGGATTTGCTTCACATCCAAGGCGAGAATTGCAACTTAAAATATTCTTCCCCACTTTCCATCTTTTTGGCTACTTTATTGTTGTATTCAGTGAATATTGTCATATAAGTTTAGGTTTCTTAAGATCACTGATGTATTGCCAGCCTAACTTAAATTTAAAGCAACGTTATTTATCTTGCTTGACTCAGTCACCACTCAAATGGACCAGCAAGCATGAGAAACCTCTCATAATGAAAACTTCAAATTTGATTCTGATTCATATAAAGGAAGATGTGGTTGCATAATAGTGATTTCGTGATAAATGTGTACAACCTCTGTGGCTGATTTTAGTGTTGCATATAATCTTGATTACCTTCCTTTTCTCTTTGAGAAAAATTATTTCCGATGTTTTTTCCCTTAATTATCTTGCTTTCTCTGAAATGGATTTTGGAAGTCATCTCATGCATATTTGGTGACTTTAGCAGGAGCAAGAGTTCAAGTGGCTTTCTAGGATCAATAATTCCTGGTGCTGTGAGTGATGTGCTTGATCCTGCTTATCATCACGTACTTCATGATACTGTTCCTGCTGGGGTGAAAAGGTGAAGTATTGTTTGGCTATGTAGCTTTTTATTATATTGACCATTTTAAAACTTGGAATTTTTCATATGATCTTTATTTTCCATAATCCGAAAAACTTTCTATACCTTGACATCTTATGGTGTTATCCAAACGAACCTTGTTGAGGATTTATGATTTCGTATTTGTATGAAATTTGCATATTTAGAATTATTTTTTAAAATCTTGTGTTTGTCTTTCAGCTATGTAGTAATTCGCAAGGTTGAAAATATGACCAACTCCTCATCATCTGACCTCCTAGCTTGTAGGTGAGTGCTCATTATTGATCTTGATCTCAGATGTTGATAGTATTTGATCTCAGCTGTGTAGCATTAAGAATTCATCACACATAATTTTTCCAGAAATTTTCTTCATAGTTTACCTTTTCCGTGTTTCATATAATTTTTCCATTTTCCAGGGCAATTTTGTCGGTAATAACATCTAACGGATTCTTCAAGGAATACAACATAAGCATTAATGCCCGTAATGAATTATCTTGGGCCTTAGGTCGTGAGTTCAATCTTTTGACCGTGACCTAGGACAAGCTACCAGGAGTGACAAAACACTGTTTATAGCGAACCATCTATAACTCAAAAGCTTGATTGAGGAATTGCATTCTACACTCAAACTTCTAGAACTACCACTGCTACCAACATTCAAGTGTTACTCAGAAATTCTCAGAGCTGTCATGGCTGCCATCAGACGAATCAGTGATGCAAAATTCCGTATAAGTTATGTGTACAAGTAAGAACTTCATTTACTTTGTTTCTGGCACAATGCAAGGGAAATACGTTAAAAGTATATTTAATCTGGATCTCTAAAAAGTGTTTATAATCTGAGTCTCGTATGTTAAATTGGTTTATCAAGTGGCAAGTGTCTTGCACAACCCAAATTAGTACTCATGTTGAACATACTGACTATTTAGGTCATCCTCGAAAATGTAATTATCAAAATTTGAAATAAATGGTAATTGGAGGCACAGTTAACTTTGTCAAACTCTTTGACGTATTTGTATTTTGTAGTATTAATTAATAACAAAATGAATAGGTTAAGAAATATTCTTAAGAATGTATCAAAAGTTGTGCGCTTAATTTTTTTTCAAATAATAATAATTCAAACATTTTCATCTTAATTGAATTGATACACTGACCAATTACATTTTGTAAAAATGATACTTTAATTATTATATTATGATCATGTCAATGAGACTTTAATTTGAGAAACACTTGCATGTACATGTAGGGTTTTATATGGAATGACGCGAGCAATAAATGGTGGTTAATCACAGGAATGTATAATTTGGAGTATTTATTCCTCAGTTAGTTCCACATAAAATTGCTTTAAGAAAATGATTAAGATATCGGTGTACAAAAATCAAAATAAAGATATACAAAGAAATATTTTAAAATTCATGAATACGTTTCAAATTATGTATTTGTTATTATACGTTCTGTTTAAATTTGTGGTACTAAAAAAATATGCAACTAAAACTATATTTGATATTTAAACAACATAAACATATTACTCACGAAATTTCATCCAAAATAATAAAAATAGTATCTAAACGTATCCATGTGAACAATTTTTGAAAACAATCTTAAACTCATCTAATATATGCGCTTTTATTTTATATCTAAACAAAAAAATCTTTGAATGTTAAATGCGCCGTAATTAATTTGATCAAATTTTGTTTAAGATAGGAATAACATCAAATTCAATATGATTCATAAGAGGATTGACATTTTCCCGTGACATGACCAGCAAATTTCAAGCAATTAGTAAAAATGTTGACAGTACTCTGATGTTTTGATCTCAATATATTTATTTATTCATTATTTTAAGGTAACCATCATTTTATTTAATATTATTACTTTGTGATATTTGGACATTTTTTTATTTCCTCAAAATATACTATTTTTTTTTACCATCTAAAGACTAATATATAATTAAAAAATTCTAACAACCAAATAAATCTGTGTACCACTCTGGTCGACTAATTGGTTCATACGAATAGAAAAAAAAAATTACAATGATTTTTTTGGCCTAATATTGTGATTCTTTTCTATTTTCATTTTCTAATATTACTCTCAATTTAAATGCTCATTCTTTTTTAATTATGCTAATACAATAATTTTATGATTAGATTCTCAAATATAAGACAAAATACACTTAAATACAGTGGCGGAGCTTAGGACCAGAAGGGACTTTGACCACATCCCCCAATTTTTTTATATTAATTTATATATAATTTAATTTTTTTTAAAACTTTAATATATTTTTATATATTTTGTATTTTAAATTTTTTTATATATTTATATAAAAGTGTTAGTATTTTTAAATGTTTTTTCATAATCGACTTTTAAATGTGATTAATTATCGTATATTTTTTTTAGTAATTACATTTCATAAATTATTGTTTAGTTTCAATTTTTTAAATAAGTAATTGATGAAAGTTAAAAGAATAGATTTATTTTTTAAAATTGATCATATATTGAAAATATGACAATACAGTTATGTATAATGAAAGTTTGTGAAGACTTGTTGAATCAATATATTGACATTAGTAAAATAAATGATGAATTTCTTGTCAACAATATAGTTATGTACATTGAAGAAAAAAGTAGCTGAAATTTTTAATTTTGATTCAGTTATAGATGTGTTAAAAAATTTAAAAAAACGAAAGACAATCTTTATATATGTGTGACTTAGTTTATAGTTATAATTATATTAACGTATATATTCGTTTTTATTACATCAGTGTATTTAAATATGTAAATTTTGAATACATTATTTTTACTCTCCAAAACATATTGTTCAAGATCCGCCTTTACTTAAATACAATAACTTTTTAAATTAACAAATATTAAATTTATGCTAATATAATTAAATTCACGTTTTGTTGTTGTTTAAGTTTCGAGAGACTTGTCGTCAATCCTAATATTTTATATATATATATATATATATATATATATATTATGATTATTTCTAGCTATATCTTTAATTACAAAATACGTGCTAAAATAAAATATAAAAAAATGAAAAATAACTGTGGAAAACGGAAGCAACTCTTATCAAGACCAAGTTTCAATTCTGGAACTGTGGGTTATGGGCCACCACATTTTCGCTGTTCCACAGTTAAACATTATTTATCATCTTAAATAATTAGCTTACAGCGAATTAAGGTCTATTTCACCAACCAAATAATAATCCTGACACCCCTGCACATTGACGGAAAATTATAGAAACTATCGAGAAAAAGTAAATTAAGATATTACTTGTTAATTATCATCTTTTTAACAGTATTGTTTCGTCTGATTTCTTACTCTTTTTAATTATATTCTTGAGAAGTTTTTTTAGAATATAACCATCAGTTTTTTTAAGACTACTTTGTGATATTTTAACATTTTTATTTCTTCAAAATATACTATTTTTTTTTTACTGATATATAATTAAAAAAATCTAACAACCAAATAATTTTGCGTACCACACTGGTCGCCTAATTGGTTTATACGATGGTTGTTTTTAGTCTAATATTGTGTTTTTTCTATTTTCATTTTCAAATATTACTCTCAATCTAAATGTTCATCCTTTTTTAATTATGCCAATACAATAATTTTATGTTTAGGTTATCAAATATAAGACAAAATATACCTAAATACAATAATTTGTAAATTAATATATATATATATATATATATATATATATTAAATTTATGCTAATGTAATTAAATTCAAATTTATTTGTTATTTGAGTTTGGAGAGATTATGTCAATGCTAATACTCTATATCATATTATGATGATTTCTAACTATGCTTTTAGTTACAAAATACACTAAAATATAACAATTTTTAAAATCAATATACGTTAATATTAATATAATTTAATTAATTAATTTACGTAAATTTATGATAGTTTTAGAAATCAATACTGTTATCTTATGTTATAAGAAATCCATTTTAAAAATATTTCTTTAACTTTAATTTTTGAAAAATTATTTAATTACTTATGAAATATTTCATACTGGTTACAAGAGGGATAATAACATGCTAAAATACGTATAATTTTGGTTATATTTGTTGTTATCCACTAATTAAAAGTTGAGATAAAAGGTATATAAGTGATCATTCAAATACTTATTAAATAAATAATTTATAAAAAAAATAAACATCAAAGTAAGAAAATATGAGAAAATTAACGTTCAAGTGTATGATAAAAAAATATGCATTTGTTTCTTCTCAATGTATTAAGTGATTATAAAAATAGTCAACTGATTCAATTTTTTTCTTTAGTTTACATTATAAAAATAAACTTAATTATAAGAAAAACTAACTTCAACCTATATTAACAATAAAATTATTTAGATATAAAATTATTATAATTTATTTTATCTATTTTGAATTATTTTCTATCAATTTTTTAAAATATAATGTTTAAAAACAAAATTTGAAAAATATTATAAAAATGGAAGCTACTCATATCAGAGCCAGGTTTCGATCCTGGGACCTGTGGGTTATAGGCCCACCACGCTTCCGCTGCGCCACTCTGATTTGTTGAAAATAATTCGTTCTCTTTAGTTTTTGATTATGTGTATTTTGCTGGCAAAGAAGTTTTTTTACCAGAAAGTCCTTAAATTCTTTATCAATTGGAAGAAAGTTTATTGTGAAATTGTATATCTAACAAGTTAAGAATAAAAATAAAAAAAGAGAAGAAGAGTATGCTGAAATAAATTCTCACACACAGTTATTTTAGTTAAATTGTTTAAATTATCATTAAGCTGATTAGAGAAACTGCAAGAATATAAATTCTACAACAATGATTTTTTTTTACAATCTTTGAAAAATTACTTATTTAAGTAAAAAATTACTATTTTATTTCTTTATTTTGGTTAAAAAATAAAAAATTAATATATTTTAATTGTATTTATAGAAATTTTGTCAAATTTATAAAAAATAAGATTGTCCAAAAATAATTTTCCTAAATTCTTAGAATATGTTAGAAAGGTAAGGTTATATAATGTCAGATTTTAAATGAGTTAGAAAAATCCATGTTAGAGATTATAAGAGATAACATAGCTCTCAAAATGGGTCTAACCCGTGAGCCAACCCGGCTCATCACGGGTTTGGGTCGGGTTGGGTTGAAATTTTTTTACAAATTTTAATACGGGTTGATTTTTGACCCGGCTTATTTAGAGTCCGGCTCATTCGAGTTGAACCCGTGGTGAGCCGATAAAAGGGTCACACAAGTGTTTTTATTTATTTTGATTAAGTTGGACTTTACATTTGGATCATGTTAGGTTGTTTTTTTATCCAACACATAAATAATTTGTATTTTTTTTTTATTTTGGTTTGTATTTGGATTGTATTAAAGTTTATTTAGATTTTAATTAAAATTACAATTTAGTTAAGTGAACCCGTGAGCCAACCCATTTAACCCGCCAACCCGTGGTGGACCGGATCGAGTTCGAATTTTTTTGACTCGCTAAAAAGTGAACCGAGTTGGGTTAACCCACTAAATCATCAACCCGTGATGGGTCGAGCCGGATCGGCCCGGATTACTCATTTTCACAGCTCTAAGAGATAATGTTAAAATATGGAGATAAATTTGACCATACAAGTGATTATGCTACGGATTCAATACAAAAAGAATTGAGTAACTAACCTTTTGAGTCATGTAAAAATAGTTCAGCAACTGTTTTTGATTCATGAGAAAGGTGTTTTTCTACGTAAGGGTCAAATAATAGTCACTACTCCCTAACCAGTCAAAATAAGCAAATTTCTCCATAATGGATTTGAAACTTGCTCAAGAAATTGCAGTCATGGCGGCAGCACTTGTTTCGTTGCCTTTCCTTTTTCATTTCACCTTAACCATACATTTCACCACTGCCACCACAGCTTCATATAACCTATTCATTGTTCAACTCTCACCATTATCTCCCCACAATTCGAAACACACCATTTGGGATCATAACTCGGATAACGTGTTAAAGCAAGTTCCCACCAATGATTACGTTTCCAATCTCGTTCCTAGCTCCAGAAATGTAGTGTTCTTGATGAATGTCTCCATTGGTGAACCACCTGTTCCACAACTTGCTGTGATGGACACTGGCAGCAGCCTTACATGGTTTATGTGTGAACCTTGCACATTTTGTTCACAGCAAACTATTCCAGTATTTGATCCTTCAAAGTCCTCCACATATGCTAGCTTGACATGCAGTGAATGTAACAAATGTGATGTGAAGAATAATAATGGTGAGTGTCCATACAATTTAGAGTATGTTGGGAGCGGTTCATCACAAGGAATCTATGTTAAGGAACAGTTAACTTTAGAGACAACAGATGAAGGCACAGTGAGAGTACCTGGTTTGATATTTGGCTGTGGTCGTAAGTTTACTGTAGCTTCCGACGGTTACCCATATCTAGGAATCAATGGGGTGTTTGGACTTGGAAGTGGAAGGTTTTCTCTGCTTCCTAGTTTTGGTAAGAAATTTTCATATTGTGTTGGAAGTTTGAGAAATAGTAATTATAAGTTTAATAAATTGGTGTTGGGGGATAAAGCCAATATGCAAGGTGACTCAACTGCTTTGCATGTGATTAATGGTTTGTATTATGTTACTCTAGAAGCTATAAGTGTTGGTGGGAAAAAGCTTGATATAGATCCAAGTATATTTGAAAGATCAAGGATAAATAATAACAGTGGAGTGATAATAGACTCTGGAGCAGACCACACTTGGCTTACAAAATATGGATTTGAAGTGCTGAGCATAGAAGTTGAGAATCTTCTTGAAGGGGTTTTGGGCGAAGATAAGCACAACCATTATACTTTGTGCTATGATGGGGTAGTAAGCAGGGATCTAAGTGGGTTTCCGGTGGTGACATTTCATTTTGCTGAGGGTGCTGTTTTGGATTTGGATGTAACAAGCATGTTTACCCAGACATCAGAGAATGAATTTTGCATGGCTGTGCTTCCAGGGAACTATTTTGGAGATGACTATGAAAGTTTTTCTTCTATTGGAATGTTGGCCCAACAGTATTACAATGTGGGTTATGACTTGAATGGGATGCGTCTCTACCTTCAGAGGATTGACTGTCAACTTCTTGATGGGTGAGTGTAAATTAGTGTTAACTCTCTCCACCACCCACTGTCTTCTTTTTTTATTCTACTTCTAGCAGTTTTCAGGTCTTAATGTAGTTTTTTACAATCTGACAAGTGCAATGACAAGTTTAAACATATAATTTTACATACAAACTACTTTAATTTTCGCACTGACTTGAAAGAAATTAGTACCGTCAAAAGATTAATGTTAGTGGATTAATGATTTTGAACATTGAAAATGACACACAAAATAGTAAAAATATTTTAAACAGACAACTAAAAGGTGACTAAAAGTGAAACATGAACATCTTTGTGCTATGTAGTTTTTATGTGCAAGCTACCAGTCACACATGATACTAATTTTTACACGCACCTAGGATTTCAAACACCACCGTTCAAGCAATTCCACATCGTTCAATTTAGAAAATGTTGAGACGTTTGATAAATATGATGAATCCCGAAATTGACAACTCTTAATCTCAATATCCCACAAAGGTTAGCTTTTCCAAATACTTCTTCTAAACTGTGTAAAATTACATGTTCTTGGAGGGTATAAAAGCGGAAAATAATGTTATACATGAAATACAACTCAGACTTTGTGCAGCATGTTCTCCCAATAAGGTTGGAAGTTTCAGGGCTATCTCCATCAATATTGGGTTATAGTAACTGGGTGCGTACACTGAAACAAACTATCTAGTTCTTGTCTTGACAAACTTGGGTCTCGATGCCTTCTTCTCCATCTTTTCCCTCTTCTTGCGGGTCTTTTCATCTTCAAATGATTCCTAATTCACAGAAATACAGAATTTACGTTATTATGGTCTAGTTCTTTTGTGGTTCGAAAATAAACACTGATCAACAAGGTCTATGGTTCTCTTTTTGGTCTGAAGTGAACATTGATCATCAGGTGACCGTACCTCTGAACCTTGTGGCAAAAATCCTTTAATGAAGCCAAAGGACTTGTATGCTCCAAAAGCCGGGATCTAGAAAATGCCGAGCAAAGGCAAAATTACGTCACACACTTAGTTATGTTTGATTTCAAATTTAAGAAAATGTTTGATTTATATACAATTAAACAAAAGTTGTTCAGATAGAAAGAGATACAATTCAAGAACACGAAGCCAGGTGTGGAATTGTTGAGAAAAAATGAAAACTGAAATTAATGATAAAACACACCTGCTTTTGATTTTTGGTATCTAAAATACTGGCTTTGGAAACAATGTAGACTTCACAGATTTTGGATGAGAAGAAAATGACTGATGGGTAGTGTAAAATTATTTGTGTATGGGCACCAAGGACATCGTTAGCTAACAGTTGTAGACTAATCTTTGCAGAGACAGAGACCACCAAAGTGAACTTTGTCTCTCATAACAGTGTTGTTTTCTATACACATGACTAGGAACTGAACCTTGGCCAACCTGCAATTATTTGCCAATGTGCTTCGTTGGTGGATTAATGATAAATGACACTATTTTTGTCAACTCTTCTCTCTAGCATTGATTGTTTTCAGGTATAAAGAATACACAACATGCACTTAAAAGGAACTTGTTCTCTCTGGCTTCCTCTCTTTCTTGGAAAGTACTCTTCCCTAGGGTATAAGCACTCCTATGTCTAACTACAGAACAAGATGGCGATAGTACATACAAATGCACACAACTAAGGATAGAGTACAGTAAATCTCTCTTCACAGATACGAGACTGTTTGAAGTAGCTCTAGCGCAAAAACTATATAACATTAAAACTTAGAAAGCCTATATTGTAAAGCTATGACACATTTGAGAGCAGAGTCTTACCACAAGATATGTATACCAGAACTTTCCAGAGATAATGGACATGACTTGCACAAAACATGTTATGTAGATAACATCGTGTAAATATCTGCAAAAGATTAATGAACATCATACACCAACTCAGAAGATATAAAGAGAGTGAATTTAATGGTTTCACAGTGACAGCGTAAAACAATTTTACCCATATCACAGTTCATGTACTTATACTTTTAGGTCGTTATTATAAAAAGTAAACAAACTAAGAACACAATTTGTTCTGTGATCGGATGACAGTGTATTTTTTAGTATCTAAGAGGGGCCTAATCCCAACAACAAAAAACACAAAACTAAGAAGAATCATGAAACATAGCCATCCCAAATACATCACCAATTAACAACGGAAGTAGTTGAAAACGATACAACAATAAAGACATACCCACAAACTCCACCGGTAGACATATCAAACCCACCATCTAAAAGTTCACCATCTTCAGCGTAAGCAGGAGTTGCCATCCTTGCGAGCTGTTGATAGGGAATAACATATGCCAAAGAAGTCAAAATCAACCCAATCCAGTGCTTCCAGGTGAAACTCGAATGAAACACCAACATTCTTAGCAACACATAGATAACCTATACATCAATTCAAAAGTAAAGATAGAATTAAGTCCTCAATCGACAGTATCGAACAAAAAATTGGTTGCAACAATCACAATTTAAGAGAATAAGAGAGAGCACGTTGCAGGCGATGATGACTTGGCGTAGCCTAGCCATGTGACGAGCATTCTCTTCCTTGCGTTTCTTAGCGCCCTGATTCGCCATTGTTCTCTTCCTCTTCTTCCCCAAACGACCACACGCTACTGCACTTCTGATTATGTTTCTGCGTTTGCGTTTGCTGGAACAGAACACAATGACACCCGAACTTCGATAGTGGGCCTTCTGGCCCATCACACTGAATTGGGCTCTATAATTAAACAGTACTGCCAATTGCTTCCTCCACCCAATCATTTTCTTCACCCCATCATTTTATTTAATTCCGCTTTTGTCCTTGGGGATTTTATTACAAACTTGTTTCTACCAAGGAAACACAGTAAAGGTTTTGTGTGGCCGTGCCGTTTGTGGAGCTGTTCCATTTTCTGAAAATATAATTTCGGAAAATGATATCCGAAATAGTTGGACGGTGGAAAACGAATTCCGGAATATGGTTTCCGGAGCAGAAAATTATTATTCTAAAATATTGTTTTCAGTTCCTTTGATTGGGTGGAGTTTATCTCGTTGCAGTCAATATGTTTATTCTATTATTCATAAAGTTCAATGATGCCAGACCTAACCTGCATTTGCATTTCATGTTTATATCCTTTTAGGACATGCTTTTATTACGAGTGTAGTCGTCTCAAAGAATTTTGACATTTTTTTTTTCAAACCCACACCAAATCTTTCTCTTTTCTTTTCATGTCATGTCAATTTTTTTTTTCACGTAATTAGGTGTTGTCACGCCAACATTGTTAAAAATTTGTCAAAAAAATATTGTTAGAAAATAATTTTTGAGTGTGAAATTGATTCATCATGAGTAGGGTTAAAAATGAATGAGTCTAACCTAACTTATTGTTTGGTGAGCCAAAAATTTTACAACCTGATTCAATTCATTATGGGTTAGCAAGTTAAATGGGTTGGTAATTAAGTGGGTTAACACACTAACTGATATAAAAAAATGTCTTTTTAATTATTTTAAAATATTCAAATTTATAGGATGGAAACAAATTTATTCCTTTTGAGATATTGAAATTTACATGATCTCAAAGATATTGAGAAATGCAGATAAATACAATGAAATTAGAGTTTCTTCTACTAGTTCAAAGATATAAAATAGGTTTAAAAAAATGGCTTGTGGGTTAAGTGAGGCTAACTCGGCTAAACTCGCGTAACCAATAGGTTAAGTAAACTCAACCCATTTTCGCTCATAATAAAAAAAAAAAAGTTCTCATCCCAATCCAGCTTGAACCTGTGGTGAGTCAGATTGACTCACAAATTCTTACCCATTTTGACATGTCATAGGCATGCACTTTTTTCAAGAGAAGGGTGGGTGGGTGGTTATTAAGGATAATGATACTTTAACTCACTTTTTTGACCCACTTTTAACCCACCACTCTCATCACCCTTAGATTTGTGATGTCAAACAATCCAAGATGAAAAAAAAAATAAAGGTTTGGAAAATGAATTATGTAATACACATTCACATATACTTTGTTTTCAAGCATGACGAAAGGATGGAGTTCGAGTAATGTATAGTAGATATACATATGATTTTAGTTCACTTTCTTAATTTCATGTTAACAATAATAATAATTTATCATGGCTATAATAAAAAATATTATTTCTAAAATTATTATTAAAAAGAAAAAAAAAAGTTTTCATGTAAATTAATTATTTTCTACATTATATATTAAATTTATTTGTATACAAAATATATTGTATCATTCATTTTTTTTAAATATTTTTTCCTATTTTTAGTTATTCAATAAAATTTATAAAATTATTTTAAATTATTTATATATATTATTATATTACTTATAACATTAGGGACATTTTGGTAATTTAACTTTTCTTTTTCTACTAAAAGTTTTTTTTAATATATCACATCAGTCAATTTAGTCACAAACTTCACTCTTTTATCCACTCTAAAATCACCTCTAAATCACTTAAAAGAAACAACACCAACTTGACCCTCTAATCCTTTTGATCTCTTTCTCTCCCTCCCCTCTGATCATTCATCTCAAAAGAACATAACCTAAAATTAAAATTTAATTCATTTTTTATGAAGTTAAATTTAATTTATATTTTATTAGATTAAGTTTAACTTAATTTAATATTTGATTTATATTTGATTTAATTATTTCTTTTTTTTTGTAATTTTATTTTAAAAAATTATATTTTCTTTTAAATATTTGCATGTATTTATGGGTACCTGCAGATTCTAGATTATACGTGAATATTTTGTAAATAGATATTCGATAACAAGTAAATTTTTTTTGTTGTATATCAGATTATGAATAAATACTTTTTGTGTTCAATTCGATCCGTTGAGACTTAAGTATTAAAATATCTTTTACAACTTAATTTCCTTCTCCATCACACTAAGAACAAAATTTAGATTACTCTGCAAAGACTCCACCTTGAATTAAATACATATTGTCAAAATCCTATATATTTTTAAAAAAACTTAACCAAATAAATATTAATCTGATAACCTGAATTATCTCTCTCAAACCGTTCATATAAATAATAATATTTCAGTTAATAAAACTTGTTAAAATTCAAAGGAAAATAGATTCATTAAGACCAATTAATATTTCATAAATCACTACTTCAACTATATATATTGTATTAAAAATTAAATAAAAGATAAAAATCACTTGTGTACATGATTTGAAAAAAAAAAAGAAAACTCTTTCTTATCTCTGTCACGTGTTCCTTGATTTATGTCCACGTCACGTAAGCGTAAACTACTACGTGTTGGATTAGAATATGAATAAAAAATGGATGGTTGAGTTGATGGTGACAAAACAATTATAATTAAAGATTTGAAGCAACGTGGATTGTAGGAGTTGTTTTTTTCGTAGGTGTCGAGAGAATCTGGCGTTAAAACATAACCTGCGATTTCAACTCCTAATAGTGGCCGGAGTTGGAATCCACTTTCAAATCCATATTTGATTGCTTCCGCGAATTGCTCATTTGTCATTCTATAGAGCACACGCTATTATCCACTCCCTATTATCATTCAAAACAAATTTAAATACTACACCATCAAAACAAAAAAGAGACCTTCATTTTTTTTTATTAAAAATATATACTCAAAATGAAAAAAATAATGCCCTAAAAAATTATATAATACATGTACTTAATAACATAGAAAAATAATGTTTATTTTTTAGAATTAAATATATTTTTATCCCTTAACTTTCACTAGATTTTAAAATTAATCCATTTCAAAAATTTGTACTAATTTTGTCTTTTATATTTTGAAATATGTGAATTTAGTCATTTTAATATAATTTTGTTAATTTTATTTAACATTTTAAACACGTTTTATAATAGTATTTGACTTAATATTAAACAAAAAGTATGTCAAACAATATAAACAACATAAATACAATCCTAAAATACGAACGAAACATAAAATAAATCTAATACCTAATAAAATTTAATTAAAAAATTTAATTTATATATTTAAAAAAATAAAGGACTAAATTAATTTAAAATTTTAAAATAAATTAATTTTAAAATTCACTTAAAAAAATTAGGGACAAAAACACGTTTAACGTTATTTTTTATTTTAAAAATTTAGTAGTTGCGGGTGACGGTGAAAACGAATTCATTGGACCACGTGAAAGATTGTCATCTGCAAGTTTTTGGGGTCTATTATTAATTATTGTACGGATTAAAAATGAAAAAAGAATCAAGATGATTATAACTATATGTTTAAACAAATGCATCATCTCCAATATAATTTGGTAAGGATATTATATTATTATATATATGCCTTTTACCAGCTTTATAAAGACCATGCATATAACAACATCCAAACACTATTGGACATTCTTTTGTATAATATCAATGCTCAACACAAGTGGTATAAAATATAATAAATTCAAACTATCCAGTTATAGGACTTACACCTATGGTAGAGATAAATATAACCAATGCTAAGCCTCTTACAAATATATTAATAAAAAAATGCCTATCTATAAGTTTTATTATATTTTAAATGTCTGTATTTTTAATTGATTTTTTAATTTTTTATTAGATATTTGAGAATTTATATTTTTTAATTAACCTTTTTTAATAAATTCACGTGATTATAGTTATTATTTATCTTATTTTATATTATTGTTGCCTTATTTTCACAAATTAAGAAATGTAAAACTTTATAGTTAATATAGAATAATATTAAAATACTAAAACAAATAATTTTATCTTATTTGTAATATTACTTTACATTAATCATAAAAATATCATCTTTCTTCATCTTAAAATGATACAAGATATTACTTAATTAACAAATATAAAAATTGAGCAACAAAAATTTAATTAAAAAATTAAAAAATTTGAGTGTTTAATAAACATTTTTTTTAGTAAAAACTTAATTAAAAATATATAAATTTATGAAAAATTTAAAACTTTAACCAAGTCTAATTGAAACATACTAATGCTGACCATTTATACAGTTTTACTTTTAAGTATTTCTAAAAGCGCTTATATTTTTTGAAAAATATTTTTTCATAAACACTTTGAAGAGATGAATATATTAAAAATAGTTTCTTTATAAGTTAACAATAATTTAAATGAATTAATTAATAAAAATTCTCTAATACAATTTTTTTAATTTAATTTTCAAATTACTCATAAATTAATTTTAGTTTATTTAATTTAATTTATAAACACTATTTTACACATTTTTTTTTTAAATTATTAAAAATCATTTAATTTTTTTTTCTTATGGAGATATATAAATAATACAAAGATACTCTTATTGTATTAGATTGCATAGCATTTTAAAATTAGTATTAAAATATTGATAAAAGTAATAATGTGTGAGTCCTCTAAAATACAGGTATCAATTAATTTCTTTGTTGATATCAAAATCAATTATTGTAATTATAGTTAGTTTTACATTTTGTAAAATATGAACCAATCTTATCAGAATGTTAAACAAACAGATAATCTTATAGAAACAAATTAATATCATTATTAAATTATAATTCAAACCCATGACAGATTAAATTACATTTTAATAATATCTTATAAAAGTTAATCTGAAAGTAGAGATATAGATTATTTGGATGAGAGCTAACTTTATGATGCAACTGTAGGGATTGAAATAAAGAAGGAGAAAGAAAAAATGGTGGGGTCAGGTCAGGGGTTTAGGGGAAAAGAGGGTATACAAACCATATTGTCATTCTTATTGACCTTAGGTTATACCAAAAAAAATTAAAACCAAGCTGACATTAGCTTATAGACTCCGTCACATGTGAAAAATTCCCACTTTTCATGAACAAAATTAGACCAGACATTATTATTTTTTCAGAATAAAGTAAAGGAGTCTCTTTGCATTACCATTGCAGCTCTTGAGCAAGCATCTTCACTTTTTCTGAGTCTCTTTGCATCTTCAATTCAACTTTCTGAACCACTAGTATCATCGTAATCAGAGATCATCATCTCTCTCTTCCAAACACTCCCTTTTCTTTTTCTTTATTTTCTTTACTACTTCTGTTCCTGTTTAGTGGGAGAGCTCTTTTCAGGTCATTTTTTAGTCCATCCAGGTGAGGTTTTTTTATCCTATAAATAACTATAGCGGGTGTTCAGTTTTTTTTTTTTTTTTTTTTTTTTTTTTTTTTTTTTTTTATTTTATTTTTTTTTTTTTTTTTTTTTTTTTTTTTTTTTTTTTTTTTTCATCGGAACGAATTAGAAATACGCGGTTTTATGGGGTCTTATTAAGTTAAGCTTGTTTTGCATCATGCATGTCTGTTACATTTATTTGTAGATTCAATCGGTGCTTTGTTTAGTCGGATATTGTCGCAAAGTCAGGAATTTACCCTCTAATTTTGGTCAAAGCGCAATACCTTTTTAATCCTGTCTCGAGATTTTTGGTAATTTAATTTTGGATTTTTATTTATACTGAGAAAATTGTGGTGAATTATCAGTGTCTTGATTTGGGATTTCTTGAAATTTGTTCATTTATAATTCTTGGGAAAAGTCGGAGTTCAAAGACCCTTGATTTAATTTTGGTTTCTTTGTTCTTGAGGAGTTGCATGATTAAAAATTGAGTTTAAGCGAGTTGTGTTTCTGAAATCAGGGACCGTTAATTCTTTTCGTGGGGGTTTATTGGAGGAGTTGGGAGTTGTTGAGGATGAGAAACGTGCTCCGTTGTCTGCGACAATTGCGACCAGCCTTTCAGAGGCGAGATTGTGTTTTGTTCAGTGTTAATGTTGCAGAAGAATCCCCATGTCATTTTGGAAAGAGCTGTCATATTCACAGTTCAGCTTATAGAGTTGTTGGTCCTTCTGAGACCAACTTTGTCAAAAACGATTCGTTTGTAGCAATCACGAGAGCTCTCTCGACTGATGCTGCAAAACTCACAAATACAGGTTCTCATCTATTTTTCTCTGGGTGTGCTGGCTTCGGGAGGGTTTGAAATTTATTCTCTTCTTATGCCTTTTTGTATTTGAATTTGTTGCCTAAGTTACAGAAACAACCAAAGCTGGGCCTCTTGTTGAATATGAACGAAGAATTGCTAATGGTGAACTTGTAGAAGGTGATGCTTGCCAGGTAGAGTGTCAACATTTCATTTAATGCCTAATTTCATTGATGAAATGGATTTTCTTGCTTATTTTAATGGTAAAAGGTTGTTGGATATTACTATGTGGATTATATGTTGTGGCACTTATTCCTCAGTTGTTGCACTTATTCTTTATTTCCTTTGTTCATTGTTTTCTTTCCTTTTGAAACAGGTTGACACTTTGTCAGAACTTCAGAGACTATATGATGAGCTTGTTGAGTCTGCTGATGTCTGCCAACTGGATCGCAATTCTGAAAAACCTGTAAGGTAAGCATTGCTTACTTCCAGTATAGATCTTGCCTCGTGCTGATATGTCTGCTTAAATCTTGAAGCTTGTTTTCCACATTTTGTTTGCCTGTTTGGTTCTGAATTTATTGATCTTTTGATTTTGCAGGAGTGGGTGGTTGTGGTCTAGGCTCTTGTCGCATCCTTCTTACTCACCTGTAAAAGGTTTATATCTTTTTGGAGGAGTGGGTACTGGTAAAACTATGCTGATGGACTTGTTTTTTGATCAATTGTGAGTTTGAATGAATTTATTTTTTAGTGATTTTTGTTTTCTCATTTGATGTTGTCTTGCATTAGTTGCCATACCTTTTGAACTTTCAATATAGGAAGAATATGAGGCATTTTTAGAATATACTATGGAAGTGTGTTCTTATGAGGATTTATAACTTTACTGTCTTCACCGGTTGTCTCTTATCAGGCCCTCTAATTGGAGGAAAAAGAGGATTCATTTTCATGACTTTATGTTGAATGTTCATAGCATGTTACAGGTAAGTTTACCCAACCTGTTAATTTCCTGTCAAATGTTTTTCTTTTCTTTTCTTTTTGGTGGATGAAAGGGGCAAATCTATTTACTGTGATACGTCTTACACTACAGTTTTCCCAATACAGTTACTGTTGATAATAAATCCAAGTAACCTACAGTCGAATTGCTTTCCTTGTGTCTATTTTTTCTTTTTTTTTTGTTTGGAATTCATTACCTAACGTAGGGGGACAGTGCCAATAATTATGTATGTTTTTGCGAAGGATTTGTTTGAAAATCTTCATAAGATACAAAAGATGTCTTATGCTTTGAGCATTAATTGTTTGTTGCCAGTTTCCAGAATGATGTTGTCTTTGTATGTTTAATTGGCCAACAGAATAAAATGAAACCTATCTCAGATTTCCTATTGTTGTGTCCTTGTAGAAGCACAAGGGGTTGTCAGATCCACTTGATGTGGTTGCAGGAGAGATTTCTGATGATGCAATTTTATTATGTCTTGACGAATTTATGGTAAAGTTTTAGCATAACATTTATTTATTTTGTGATAATAGATCATGCATATTTTTTGATGCTATGTCTTGGGATTTTTGTTTGGTTTTTCAATAGGTAACAGATGTAGCAGATGCATTGGTACTAAATCGCTTGTTTAGACATTTGTTCAACAAAGGCATTGTAAGTAATATAGCTGTGTGGTCTGTCAAAACAATAATTGTGGGATTATTGCCTAATTAATTTTTCAAACATTCGTGTGTTTTGTGCTTGAACACAAGTATAGATTCTAGTAGCCACATCGAATCGTGCACCAGATAAGCTGTATGAAGGTGGATTGCAGAGGGATCTCTTTCTACCCTTCATTGCAGCACTGAAGGTATGTTTCTAGATGTTTATTAGTTGGTAGAGGTGTTAGATTGGCTTTCCAAGTCCATTGCTAAATCTACTTTGTGGAATTCGGGTGTGTAGTGTGGAAGAAAGCAAAGAATCTGGACATATTTATATTTTTCTCTTTGTAATTGCCTATTATATGTTTTCTTATATTATTTTTCCCAGTAATTTCCTAATACATGTATACTCCTGTAGGAAAGATGCGTAGTACATGAGATTGGTTCATCAGTTGACTACCGCAAAATGACTTCGGTATGATTTGGAATCTTTTATATGTAAGTGCACTAAGCTCAAATTGTTGGTTTTTTAATTTATTTCCTGCAAATTTGGGTTGTAGGGCGAACAAGGATTCTATTTAGTTGGGGGAGATTTATCTGGATTTCTTAAGCAAAAGTTTCAACAGTTGATTGGAGAAGGTACACCTACTCCCCAAGAAGTAGAAGTAGTTATGGGAAGGAAACTGCAAGTATGTACTAAATTGACACTGGACACATTGAGCACACAACCATGGTTATAATCAATTTTAAGCTGTGTTTGTTTTCTGCATTAGGTTCCATTGGGAGCTAACGGATGTGCCTATTTTCCTTTCGAGGAACTTTGTGATCGACCTCTTGGGGCTGCAGACTATTTTGGGTTATTTAGTAAGTCATTTTTGAGTGAACTTTCTCATTCATGCATACATACATTTTTTTGTGTCCTATCCAAAAGACAGGGTACAGTTTTATTGTTTGCTATGAATTGCACATGGTAATGATAAAAGTAACAATGCTTTGAATATGTTAAAAGTAAAAAATGATTTATTTTTTGTGTAACTTCATTTATTCTCATTGTGGGAAGTTTGGTTTCCTAAGCTTCTAATGTAAGAACCATAAACCGAAGTTCTCACTGGATATCATTTTTGTTTTCAGAGAAGTTTCACACGCTGGCTTTAGAAGGCATTCCAATTTTTGGGCTTCACAATAAATCAGCTGCTCATAGATTTGTCACTTTAGTTGACGTAAGTCTCTTACCATTCTAAATGGGTTTTCCGTATACGAAATTTTGTTTGTTGTGAGTTTCACTAGCATATTTTATCAAAACCTTTATACAGTAATATTTCATTGTGCCCACGGAATGACCTTGGTATCAGTTGTTCCTTTGCTTGTTGACTCTAGTATCATGCAGAGACGAATGCTAGAACACATTTTGAATGTTGCAATCCACTCTATTGTTGAGTGGATTTCATGGGGGGTCCCATTACAAATTATGTGGATCTCACTTACCATTCCATGTGATAGTAGTGTGTCAGAAATGTATTGTAACATTTCTCTTATGTATATTATTCTTACTCAGAATATCTGAGTGTGTTTTTCTCCATCTAGCTTAGTTTGTTCCTGTGAATCTTCATATTTATAAATATGCCTTATATGGCAGAAAATGTGGACTTCTGACTAGAAAAATAAAGAATAAAATTCTGCTTGTGTTTCCCAAATATCCAACAGCCAAGGATTCCCATAACGTGAAGCTTGGGAATAATTACATTTAAATGAATGATCATATTCTTTTCTATTACCCTCTAGCTTTCTTTTTCCCAGTGAGAGAAGAATAATTTGCTTTTTTCACTGTGATTACAGGTAATATACGAGAACAAGGCCAGACTATTATGTTCTGCTGAGGGGACTCCTCAAGATCTCTTTGAAAAAATAGTAACAATATCTGAAGCTAAAAATATGGCACCCAGAACCTCTTCAAGATCAAGGAAAAATGATGATTCTAATCTTTGCGTTGATAATGAATTGGGGTTTGCGAAAGACCGCACCATTAGTAGGTATGGTATATCTCTACGCAAAAACAACTAGTAGTATTATTTTGTAACAATTTTGATTTAGTGATTCCAGTTGGAATATCTCGCCTTTAAATATTACTGACAATGCAATTAAAGTTGTACCCTTAAATTTGTGAAATAGAGAAGAAAACTAGGATGTTAAAGAACTGGATAACGGTTGATATGCAATACTAGGAGCAGACAGCCCCCTTTATTCATTAGTATATTTTTTCATAGAAATATTCAAACACTAAATCTCTTACCTCAACCTACGATTGACATTACCAAGAGCTAAAAGCAATATAAGAATGGAAATATAACATAAAGTTACCAAGATAACCACAACTCTTCCTTGTAACAGGTGTGTATTTGTTACAATTATTGATTGTGATATACATTTAATGCAGATTGACAGAGATTAACAGCAGGGAATATTTAGAGCATCATGCTGCCATGTTATCAGAAAAGAAGGAACGTATGGATCAGAATGCCATTGAAGCCTGAAGAAAAGCATCGGAAACCTCTTTTCATTTTGGTTCCTACTGCTGTAGCATATAGTGTGAAAGTGGGGTATATTGATCGTGAGCAACCAAAAATTTAAAACAAAGAAATCCATATGCAGCGCATTATGATTTGGCTCAGTTTGGTTCTTATTGTTGCCTCGTTAAATTTTCAATAAAAAGAGAGTGTAGAGAGCTTTATATTGCCACCTGCACTGGAATAGAGGTGTTAGATGGTATCAATTAGTTACTAGCATATCAAAAAATGTTGTATAATCTGTGTAATGCAAAAATTCAAATAATTTATATGGATGATGATCTTCCTAACTACATTCATTTATTTTTAATTTTTTGGAAGTTTCCCCTTGTCAAGTCAGTTTGTCCTGACATGCTAGATGAAACCTTTGATTCCCAATCAATCGATTTATTTCTCATTTGGCTTTGCATTCCTTAACAACTGCCTGCACTTTCTTCTAACTGTAAAAAAGTTAAAAGGGTATAACTTAATATTGAGTCCTAATTCTTTTCTGCTGTTGTTGTCTCTTTTGCATTCTTGAGTGACAGTGTTTTGCTTCTTCTCTGAAGAATATATATTCTTTTTCCGAAATCACTGCACACAGTTGTAGGTGATTTTTTTTTTTAACTTCCGGATTTAATCCAGAAAATTCCTAGATTATTCAATCAGTTAACTTTTTGGATTATGAAAGGCGAGAGGTGTTTCATTATGGAGCATTCCCAGTTGGTCATTCTAAAATAACTTTCTGGATAAATGCATAATGTATATAAAATATTTTGGAATAGTGTAAGATATATGTTCCGGAAGATTTTCAAATATATGTTCCAGAAATCTTGATTCCGAAGATCTTCGGAGTAAGTAATCCAGAATACCGGTGTGTTTGTTCATGGATTTGAAGCGGAATAACTAGATGGATTTGAAAGGATAAATATAGAAAAAAAAAATTATTTATTTGGTGTTTGTTTAAAAACATGGATTTGAGGCAGAATAACTAGATGAATTTGAGAAGATAGATACAGAAAAAGAGATTATTTGTTTGAAGGATAATGATATTTTAATTTTTTTTTCATTTTTAATTCACTATTTCAATCACCATTAGATCATCTCTTTTGATTTTTTTTAGTGATGTAGTGTGATGATTTAATGGTAATTAAAGTACTGGGTTAAAAGTAGGTAAAAAAAGTGAATTAAAAAGGTGAATTAAAAGAGTGAATAAGTGAAAATCAAAGGATTAAATTTGTTGTGTGAACGGTGTGATGAATGTGATAGATAATAATTTAGTAGATAAAATTATTAGATTAAAATTTTACTCTTATGGTTAAAATTAATATAAAATAAATTATAATTAATAATAATAATAATTATTAATAATATTATCAAAATTGTAATAATAATAATAATAATTACTAATAAAAACACATGTCCTAGTAAGAAAATAATGAAATTATAATTATAAAAATAAATTTTACAATTTATTTATTTTATTTAAAAAATAACTAGATTTGAAAAAGGTTTATTTTAAAAAATAAGTTAAATTTGAATAAAATGGTACTTGAAGTGTAAAAGTGAAAAAAATAAACTGAACACCAAAAATAAATTCTTTTATATATAAATATAGATTAATATTATTATTGTTATTAATCATCCAAAAAGGTTTAATAATAATAATAATAATTATTATTATTATTATTAAAAAATTCAATAGTTTTAATTTCATAATTAATATTATTATTATTGGAATTTAAGAAAAAGCATTGAACATTTAAATAAAAATGTAGGTGTTGATTTATCATTCCTTTATCCCTTCAATATATGAATATTTGATTCTCCTTCAAATTCATCCATCTATACAAGTCACATGTAATCACAGAAACAACTGAGTTTATCCATTTTAATCATCTTCTCCGGGAAATAACCGAAAGCAAAACACGGCATAAAGCTCATTGCAATCCTTAAACTTGAAGTCATCCAGAACAAACTTCTAATGAAGTAAAAAAAATAAAATAAAATAGAACACGCCAGCAAGTAAAAAAGTAGGAAGAAGCACCATTGAAATAAAACATAAACAGTAACATAATCATTTGAAAAAACTAAGGGTGCAGGAAGCTAAAGTCTCCCTTCTAGTTTTTTAATAAGTGCAGCCTGACGTAGATACACTTTTAAACATTTGTTCTTCTTTGTTCAGATTTTACATATGTAAATTTATAAGTATTGATAATTTATATTAACATTATAAGGAAAATATGTTTGACGTCCTTGTAATTTTTTTTTCAAATTTATCTTTGGTCAGTTCTCTAATTTTTGAAAGTGTTGTTTTAATGTTTGTTAAACTTAAAATTTAACATTTACATATACTTTTATTATTTATTACAAATTGATAAGAAAAAAAGTTAAATTCATATACTATATTAATATTGTCATGTCCGAAATTAACATGTTATGATAGCTTATTACTGTCATAAAATCGTTAAATGTCTAATTTCACACAGTTACAAGTTTGAGATCTATAAATCTATTTTTCAGAGTACCGAGAAAAAAAAATTAAAAATAGATTAAAAACATATTTATACATTATTCACAAAAATCAAGCATAATCTAAGAAAAGGTAATTTTATAAGGCAATAATACATATACATAAACACACATATTAACATTTTAGTTTTAAATTTAATTTTTGATTTTTTTTTCAATTTTAAAGAATACTTTTGAATAATTCCAAACAAAATATTTACCCAACAAAAATATACAACCAAACTAATAATAAAAGATTTATCTAATACAAATTAAACATAAAATATTTATTTTGTTATGTTATTCTATTTTATCGAGTCAAAATTTAATTGTAATAATTTTAGTTATCTTACATATTGATATATATTAATTCTAAATTTAATATTTCTTTAATACATATATAATTTATTCATTTTTTATGTATTTTTTTTAACTTGAAATATTATTTAAAAAAAATTAAGATAAGAATGTAAAGTCATCACAAACCACAAATGATATGCGCAAGAATGAATAAAAATAAAAGAATAAAATTTAAAAAAAAAAGTGAAAAGAAGTAATTTTTACTTATATTAGAAAGTAAAACGTAAGAAAATCCACTATCATTTCTGTGATCACTATAATAATCATGGTCACTGTCATTATATATTATTTTTAATCTCGTTAATGAATTATTTTTAATATAAATTTAATAGTTATAAGTTGTTTTTGCGTAATGAATAGTTAGCAGATAGAAATAATGAATTGAAGCATACGAGACAAAGTTAGCAGTGGCAAGAAGAAATTAGGGAAAGAAGAACAAAAAGAATAAAATTGAATGGACGTTTTCACAGCAGCAATTGTCTTCCAGTAGTCCCTCTCACAAATTAAATGCTTAGTTGATTTGTCACCTCATTATTCCGTTATTAGAAGTTTGAATGATTTGGAGTGCAGTTCATCCAGTTTTCAAGAAGGTTGAAGGAACCTAAGAAAGAGGATAAGCAACAAGTTATATAAAGAAAAAGTAGGCTGAAGTGACATTAACTACTATGAAGAAATGGATTACCTTGACATGATGAGGCAAGATCTTGACATCAAATGGAACATAAAGCCATGCTTCAGGTGAATGCAAAAGAAAATTCTCTGGCTTACTGGTATAAACATCTGCATACTGGTGGATGTGATAGGCAAAAGCAGATTCTTGTCCTGTGCTAGTCTGGAAGGTTGCTCCAAAACATCTATTAAACATCGTCTTCATCTTGCTGCGTGCTTTTTGTCTCTCCCCATTAAGTTCTTCCAGAAGTGAATTGAAAGCTGGAGTTCTCAAGCTACTACATGCGGTTGCGTGCAATTTACCAAGTAGTTCTTGTATTATATGAAACTTTGCCTGCATTTTTCATCAGGATACAATCCATAAAATGTGAGACCTCTAACAGTAGTTAAAGAAATAAATTATACTGTTAGTCTGTTACTCAACCAAACAGACCTTTTTTACTTTTTACAATTTGAATTTTATGAAATCTCTGTATACAAGATAAATAACAACATTTGCATGAACTACTATTGATCCCAAAATTCTCCAGAATCACTTACACCTCAAGCTCTTAACATAAGAGTAAAATAGTTTTTAGTTGATGAGTCACCGAGTCTTCAATACAATACAACCACTCAGGGAAAATAACATGAAAACATCTACGGTATATGAGCTAAAAAGTATGAAATTGTAGAGAAGTAATGTCAATATGAACAAAAACGTGAAGTTACCAGCTCAGAACGGTAGGTATCTTCATTTTGCATTTGAATTTCGCTCTGCATTGTTAAAGAAGCAAATTCATAAATGTCTGTGTTCTGATGTTAACTATGACAAAAAGTTCTACAGGCATCAGATCCTAATTAAGGAACATATAAATTTGAAGGAGAGCATTCAGCAAGCACAATTTAACTTCAAAAAACATTACCAAGCACAATTATATTAATAATGTAGCAACCGCATAACCAACAGGAATTCTAAAGATTGATATTCGTCTTTAGCAACTGTGTAACCAACAGACGTTAAACACTCAACTACTACTGTTCTTTACATTCATAACGACCATCATCACATGTACAAGAATGGTAAATTAAATTTTACTTTTGATAAGGTCAGTTTTCATATAGATGACAGAAAAAAAAAAAAAAAAAAAAAAAAAAACTTCAACAATGCAAATAAATGTCTTCGTCATTGTCTAAGTTGACAATATAATAATAAATGAAGAAAAAAAAAGCACAATAATGCAAAAAACCTAGTAACTATTTTCTGAAGCTAGGCCTATTGATTAGAGAGAACTCACTGCCAATGGAGTTCTGTGTCTTACAGCCAACCACTAGGGGACTTGCACTACCGCTCAGTATGGACAAGTAAGCAAGGGGCTTATACACACTGGCAATGGTAAACCAAGCTATGGTGCTGGTGCAACTTATGAGGAGAACCAACACTCGCAAGCCAGGCCGATAAGAGGGAGAGACTCTTATGTAAATTAGAGTTCATGTTTCACACTTACAGCTCATTTAAGACTCAGATATTAGTTTCACAAACTCAGGCAAGTATAATGAGAGCCATCACGAATGCTGTTAAATGAATTAACCTCATTGGAAGCCCGACCAACAAAATATCTAAACTTGTACATATTTGCCCTCAGCAAACATAATATGATACAACATTTTCATGCCTGTTTTTTAGGGAGTCATATTTAAGAACCCATAGAAGGAAGGAGGAATTTCAACTCTGATCTATTTATCAGAAGTCATGAGAAATAATGACAAGCAAGCTCTAAATTCTACGAGAAAATGGATTAGATGGCACACATGCCTCTAGTTCGTGGATGATTGCTGCTGTACGCCAACCTGCCTTTGATGGCCCTCTCAAGTCGCTAAATAGATGATCTCCAAAATATATCACCTAATTAAAAATGTGAATATTAGGATTTTAGGGACTCCATGTGAAAGAATATTTATGTCAAATTCCGTATTTGCTTTATAATTAACAATTATCGTAAATTCATGTAAGTAAATGGAAATATTGCATACAATGGTTTATTATCAGACATCAAATAAAGCATACCTCTGGGCCGTTCCACTTGGTTATTTTGAGAAAGGATTTCAGGCATCCATGATAATAAATTTTACCGGGAAGAAATTTATCAACCTTGGTAAAAGTTAATGTGTCCTTCTCCGTGTCGTAACAACTGCGTGAAAGAGCATGTTTCAGGACCTTTGCAAAGAATTCAAAATTTAAGAATATAAATTCAAAGAGATAATAATGGAATTAAATAATTAGCAAAAAATGATTCTGAAAAGAAAATATCCACGTTAGCTACACTACCTGTCAGAAAAATTATTTGTTTCTACTAGTCCTTCAATCACTTAATCCTAATGAAAGCCACATTTAAATGATCTCGTCCCGAAATCAATTTTATTATGTTCTTAATAAAAATAAATAAGTCTATAGCACAATGTGACTCCCAAGTATCCCTTACTAAAAAATAGACCAGAATCAGAATAAGAAAAATTAAGTTAGAAAAGAAAACAAGCACCATATCACATATGATAAAATTACATGTAAGGGATACAAACCGGAATGGATGCTCAGATGTATAAAATTGCGGTTTATTGGCGTTAGCAATCACAACATCAAACAGTTCCGTCCAGGAGTCTCTACAATCCATAGAATCCTAATCAAAATTCAAGAATGAACTCAAGGAAATTATGTCCAGAAATGATAAGTGCTAAATAATCATGAACCACAAAAATTACATTTAAAAAAAAGTAGGGAACTTTCAAAATAACAATTTAAGAGACCTGACTGTCAGTGTCAGTGTCAACTATCTAAGTAATACGTGTGCTATACCATAACTCCACCATACACCTTCCCTTCCCTATAGAAAAGTTCAGGGCAAGTCTATAGTATATTCCATATTCTCGTTCATGAGCACAGGTAGATTTCAGAACACGATAATTTTACTCAAAAACACTAAAGGATTAAGAGTGAGATAATTGAAATTAGGTCATAGAGAGAAACCCAGGTTATAGTCAACGGCTACAACAAATGACATCGTGGACAAACGCAGAACTGATGTATGTGACCCTCATAACAAACTACAATTAAATGTAATTGGTTTTCCACATTTTAACCTGATAAAGCAAAATCTACTAATAAACGTGAGCACCATGCTAAGGTTTGTGGATATATATGCCTTACAATAAAGTAGAATACCATAACTCCTTTATCCTCCACAACATTCTGACGTAATTTGATATATATCTTCACAAGTTACTAAAATGAAGTAGTGCACGCAATCAGCAAGAAAACTGAAAAGTACAGAGGATTTCCATTCCAGATTCCGTCATCATGTCAATGTAAATTACATTAATCATAATAACTGACCACATTCATTATTCTACCAATACTGTTTTTGCATTCTTTGAATAATAGTTTGCAACAGGATGAAAGAAAAAAACGCATATGTATTTTAGAGATGGAGCTTTTGAAGCTGTTGAATCAATTGAACCATGTGATTTTCATGTGTGTCGACAATAATTGGGCAACATCTCTTTCCGCAAAAGAAACAAATACTAAACAGCAAGTGGTAAAGTGGGAGTGAAGTCATAATAAAAATTCCTAGGTTTTGTTAGAAATAGAAGCCTTTACTGTTTATTATCCTTCAACGTATGTTAGAAACTTGTGATACTTGAATAGTTCTCTTGAAAAGTAGTACGTATTTATTATCTTTGTAACCATTCCTATCGTAAATAAATCAATATTCTAAGTGAAAAATACACTTAAGCACATTCAGGAAATTTCTTTTCTCATTTTCTCATATCCTATCGTAATTAATCATTTGGTACCTATAGTTACAAAAATATTTCCTTCTAGTCCTTATCCTTGAAAATATCCTCGTTTAGTCCTTATACATATAACTTTTAATACCTTTTAGTCCTCTCTATATAGACTAAAAGGGATTAAAATGATATGTGTGTAGAGACTACACTAAAAGGTGATTTTTTAAGAATAGGAAGGAAAAGTTTTATAACTATAGAGACCAGATAAGTAATTACACCAGAACACAAAATGCATGATATAGTTTCTTTTCTATCAAATACCTCTAACATAAAACGCATTCCTCCATCCACAAAGTAATAAGGAGAATTAGTCAACAAGAAAAGCTTCTTCCCCCGCTCCCTTAGCATCTTAAGAAAATGCAATATCTTTCCCTGAAATATTCATCACAGGAAAAAGAAAAAGCTACAAAGTCTCAATAGGAGAATAAAATAATTCAATCTGATAATAAGACAACACGAAAAAACAATGTCTACCTTGATAACAGATAGTACGACTGTCAAAATAAAACTTAAATGGATTAAGATAATAGACCCTGAGATAGCATTTTGCTCATATTATGACCACTTATTACAGCATCCATTGAACACATTCCTTCATACCAATTAAAGGAAATCAACAAAATGGTTGGAACTTACATTTTTCACCATGTATCTACGTGGATCAGATAGAATTCCTCGATGTACCAGGCCACTTCGATGGACATGCTCAATTGCACGAACAACATCCTCATATACATAGGAAGGATCAAATTCTAGCTTAGCATCAACAAAGTACTGCACTATATCTGCAAGAAGGCATGCCTACAGAGTAACAACGCAAACAATCAGTTCTCAGCCCTAGGATAGAAAGAGATTTCGTAAGTCAATAGACAGTCAAAGAAGAGGCAAATGAAATTGGAGGAGATTTTTTTAACTTTCAGTAGATTTTTCAAATTTCCAAGGGAATCAACTCCATAAAAGGAGCTTTCCCTTAAAATGTAAGTTCTATAGTTTCAAAAAATTGGCAACATAGTTCTTGCTTGGCGATAGTGGTATAGCTTAGCCTGACAGTCTAAGAGATGTGCTTTAGCTTTGTTTGGATACAGGAGTGAGAAAGGGGAGTGTTTGACCACTTCTGCCTTCTTGGAGGGTTCTTTTCTTAAGTAAAGACTCAAGTATCCATCTTTCTCTGTTTATCTCATGATGGGTGACACATACGTTTGTTATCTAAAATTCCTTGTTGAAGCTTATGATCGAAACATGCTGGAAATCCCACATCAACAAAAAATAAGGTAATATTTGAATATATATATATATATATATATATATATATATATATATATATGGCTGTATATTAAGAAGTAAACTTTAACCCTTACTTAACCTCACAAAACTGCACTCATCTATATATTGTAAATTGACTTTATCTCTAGTCGATATAGACTTCCAACACACATTCTCACACCAAAGCATATATATCTCAAGCGTAGGTCTAGACATTAATAGTGATCCTATAACAGGTGGAATAATAAACCCAACAAACAACAAACTTTGTTAGGATAGGCAACCCATGACCCTGATACCATGTTTACAACTCAATAGTCTCTTATGTGTACGGGAGACTTTGGTAGTTGTGTAGGTTTACAATTTTGTCCAAAAAAATTGCACTAGAAATGTTTGCAATCTTTTCCAAAAAATTCTATTTGCATTTTTAACTAGAAAAATTGCACATAAAGGTTTACAATTTTGCAAGAAAAATTATACGAAGATTTGCACTTTTTGCCAAAAAATTGCAATATTGATTAATAATATTTTGTTGACTATTTGTAGACATAGAGGTCTTGAGGTGTCTAATCACGTTAAATTTATGATGTACTTATATTTCTGCTAGTACTTGTGGATGTGCTTCCACTAGAAGATATTATTTTCCTATTGCTTGATTCCCTTGTCTATAAGTCGTTTTTGTAAGAGGCTATCCCTAATTAAGTTCTTTGGAGCTATGGAGCTATTATATATATATATATATATATATATATATATTTTGTCCCCTCTAAACTGCTACACTAAAATATAATATAAATTCAACCATTTTTACGGAATTAGGTTATTATCTGCATGGTTGGCCACTGGAAACACTGACATCTGTCTAGTGGCAACATGATTTTTACACTATTGGATGAGAGTGACCAAAGCTCACCTCATTTCTTTATTCTAGATTTATCTAGCACCAATGAAGTAAATAATATTTTAATTTTATAATATGAACTAATTTAAAATAAATCAAGTTGACAAGTAAAATTATTAGTTTTTTGTTTGATATTAAAAGATATAATGTAATTGAACGTTCAGATATAAAATATTCCATGAAACTATGGTGGAAAAACTGTGTGGTGTTTCTTGCTTGCTTGTACTAATTAATAATTGTACAACAAATAAATGAAGATCTGTACACACTCCTGTTATCAAGCTTTTCTATTTCTAGTCAAGTTTATGATTCTGTTTTCGAATGTAATCAAAATTTGATTAGATCAAATAACATAATTCTTCTCTTAAAACAAATGCTTTTGTAAAAAAATATATATTATGGCAAAATTTAATCATAAATAGAGTTAAAAGTTAGTCAGCAGAATATCACTAATATCATTAGTTTTACGATATTTGAAAGTTTTGATTTTCTTAGTTTGTATTTAACTCAATTACACTAATATGTATAAAAGTATCTTAAAAAAAAAAATTAAAGAATAAGATAAGTATGAATTCTGTATTGATTTTTTTTTTTATATTTTTCTTTATCATGTTTTAATATATTAATATAATTGTTTCTGCTCCAAAATGAATATAGATATA
>Ga0214542_1001178_pt1 | contig 53074 bp, 27 predicted proteins | sample CNSS1metaG_FD_160096 | JGI IMG/M metagenome (GOLD analysis project Ga0214542, IMG submission 160096) | Root nodule microbial communities from cowpea collected in UCLA plant growth center, Los Angeles, California, USA - CNSS1 | ecosystem: Host-associated > Plants > Roots > Nodule | place: USA... | reverse complement strand
GGAAAGGAACCTTCACATCTAGATAGCTTGCTATCTTAATGTCCAGTGGGGATTTCCTTGGTTTTCTTAATCAACTCACACCATATTCAATAATCTTAAAAAGGAACAAGATAATCCTTCATCAGCAAATATGTGGCTGAGTATGCAGAAAAGTCCAAACATCTCAGTCGTTTCTACACCATGCCGCTGGATGAAGAGTGACGATGTAGGAAATTCGAGAACGACCTCCGTAGAGATCTTCGTTTGATGGTGGCCCCGTTATCCATCAAAGACTTTGCAGCCTTGGTGGAGAAGACTAGGGTCGTAGAGAAGTTGAAGGTGGAGGTGGAAACCCAACACCCACATCAGTAGAGAGTGGGAGGACCATCTGGGTCCAGGCATAGGCACGAAGAGAGGAGGAAACCCTATACTAGGCCTCATTCCTAGTCTCAAGGGTCTACGGAGTCTTCTTCCCAGTAGAGTAAGATTCAGTGCTACCAGTGTGGGGGACCGCACAAGAGGAATGTTTGCCCCCAACTTGCAGGCTTTAAGAGGTGCAACAATTGTGGCAAGGAAGGCCACTTTGGCAAGGATTGCCCCACCCTCGCGAGGATAGCGACAAGTACCCCAATTTCGGCCCCAACCTAGAACCAGTAGAGTAGGGGAGGCAATATGCCTCAAACATCGGGCAGAGTGTACGCCATGACTGGAGCAGAGGCAGCAGGCTCAGGTAACCTCGTTATGGGTCGTTGTGTGATTGCTAGTAAATCTGTGTGTATTGTATGACTCTGGAGCGACACACTCTTTTGTGTCTAAAACTTGTGCGCAAAGTTTAGGTCTGTCGGTTTGTGAGCTACAATGTGACCTTGTGGTATCTACTCCGGCATCGGGTTTGGTCAGGACATCATTCTTGTGTGCTAGGTGTCCAGTGAAGGTAGAGGGACGCAGGTATAAAGTGAATCTAATCTGCTTACCTCTGCGGGAGTTAGAGGTGATCTTAGGGATGGATTGGCTCTCTACCAATCACATTCTTATAGATTGTCGGGAGAAGAAGTTGTTATTCCCCAACTCAGAGGAGCCTAAGTTGGTATCACCTCAAAGGGTTATGAAGGAGGTCCAAGGGGGTGCTTAGTGCTACATGACGCATATAGAGATGGAGAAGGAAGAAAAGACATATGATATTCCGGTGGTGCACGAGTTTGAAGATGTGTTCCCAAAGGAAGTGCCAGGATTGCCTCCCAGTAGAGAGGTGGAGTTTTCTATCGATCTGGTGTCAAGAACCGATCCAGTGTCGATGACTCTATATCGTATGGCCGCAGTAGAATTGGTAGAACTCAAGAGTCAGATTGAGGAGCTTTTGGGGAAACAGTTTACATGACCTAGTACGTCACCATGGGGAGCACCAGTATTGTTGGTGAAGAAGAAGGATGGGAGTTCACGTCTGTGTGTGGACTACAGACAGTTAAACATGATGACCATCAAGAACAACTATCATCTCCCGAGAATTGATGACTTGATGGATCAGTTGCATGGAGCATTGGTATTCTCGAAGATTGATTTGCGGTCGGGATACCATTAGATTTTAGTGAAGACTGATGATGTGCAGAAGACGGCCTTCAGGTCCCATTATGGGCACTACGAGTACGTAGTGATGCCTTTTGGGGTGACCAATGCTCCGACAATGTTTATGGACTACATGAACAGGATCTTCAGGCCATTCTTGGATAAGTTCGTCGTAGTCTTTATAGACGACATCTTTATCTATTCCAGAACCCAGGAGGAGCATGTTGAGCACTTGAAGCTAGTGCTTGATATTCTGAGAGAGAAGCAACTATATGCCAAACTGTCCAAGTGCGAATTCTGGATGGTTGATAAAACAAAATAAAACATTTTTAAATCTAAAACATTAAAATTTTGATAAAACAAAATAAATAGTTATAAACATATAAACATACAAAATATTGTTATGGTTATCCAAAACAAACAATCATATTAATATAATATAAACATACTGAAATATATATATATATATATATATATATATATATATATATATATATAAGTTTTTTAAATGAAAATATAACTTCTATTCTAACTATAAGAAATTTATGCACTACTTTATAATCTATTTTTTCATTAAGTGGATCGACTTTATCTATTTTCTCATTTACTCATATCATTAAGTGATCATCGTAAAAGAGACAAACAAAACACAAGCAACACAAAATCATATATCAAGGTAAGCTAATAATAAAAACAAATTTAGATCAAGTAGATCATGTTAATTGCACACAACCATGAGTATAATATATACAAATATATATGCCCACAAAATAGTTGATATGAAACTTAATTATTTAGATACATGCCTTTTATGTTGGACACACGTGAGATATGCACTTGTGATGGTTCCTAAACTTTACAAAGCCTAGCCTTAAGGGGTTATCACCCAACTACACGCAAGGTTAATCCCCTTCATCCCTAAGACCAACAAGTCCAATGACTAGGATCTTCTACGACTCTCACCACATAACCCATTATACTCTATTTGAATGTGAATGATTATTAGACTTCGGGATACCTCCTTACATACATTACAATTACCATCGCAAGAAATTCTCCTTGAAATTCTTTAAACACCATCATCTTACATGCTCAACCACATTCTCATATCAAATATTAACCATCTAAAACTATAAACAATATCAACTCATCCAAACAAAACCATTCACAACACAAAAAGAGCAAAACATAACTAACCATAGAAGATTGTGGTGGGGCACAACACCATTCTTTTTGCAATAAGTGGCCTTAACGTCACTTTGAAACCACTCAGCGCCCAACAATTTGCAAATGGTGGAGCCCAACAGTACAGTCCACCGCTCAACGCCCTAGAGTTAAAATGCTCTCAGACCTTTAGTGAAAAATTGCGTTTAGTGCCACTATAATATCGCCCAACCCTGTAATAGTTGACCTCAAATGATTTTGAATGAACTTAGACCTGATCAGTTGCTCAAATTGGTACTCCTTCCTATCAAATTGGTACTCTTTCCTTAGTACATTGGTCGAAACAATTTTAACTCATAAAAGAGAATACTAATTTGTTCAATTTGCTCAGATTCTCAATTCCCCAATCAACATAAAATCAAACAAAATCATTCAAGCATGAATTAACATCTATAACATACCAATGTACATCAAAACATACACACAAAATCATATTCATCATATAGTTCCATCCTCAATTACAATAAATCATCACATGTAAAACAATCAATTTATAAACTCATGTACACAAGTAATGACTAGCTTTTCTTGTCTTGACCAAGCTCCTCACAAGTCCCAAACAAAGATATTTCTTCCGACTTGCCGAGTTCCGCTTTTTACACATGTAGATAACATTCAAACGATTCAACCATATCAACAAGAATATTGATTAATAGAAATTCAAGAAAAAACCCACGAGAACACATGCGAGTAGAAAGTCCCACATGTAACCACATTAAACTTAGATAAAAGTTTTTAAAGAAATAAAATATTTTTAAATAAAAAGACTTATTTATAAAATTTATATTTTGAATTAAGTATTTTATTATTAAAATAATAGTTTTATTATTTTAAACAGTGTCACTTTTAAAATACAATTTTCTAAATTATCATAATTAAGTACAAAATTTTGTTCCACCATATAACCTATTTATATTTAAATATTTAAATCTTAGTAATCTAATTTATGTTCTTTGTTCATCATTAATCAACTAATTCTAGTCAGAATCCATTTAAAATAAATGTTAAATTATTCTTTTGGTCCCTCTATTTGTCATGAAATTTCAGTTTGATTCTCAAGTTTTTCGTTATCTCAATTTGGTCCTCATTTTCTTAAAAATGACTCAATTTGGTTCTCACCGTTAACTTTGACCAAACGGTGTTAAAGTCAATGGCACGTGTCAATTTCTGGTTTTTTTGATTTTTTTTTTGAATTTTTTTTAAATTTTTTTTTTAATTTTGACACGTGTCACTTCATAGTTACTTCACGTGTCAAAATGACTCAATTTAGTCCCTATATTTGTTTTTAGTTTCAATTTAGTCCCAATTTTTGTAAAAATGAAGCAATATTGTCCTTTCTTAAATTGACACTAAATTTACTTTTTTATAAATTTTATGGTGATATTCATACTAAAATTATCGTTTTTATTAAATATTCTATAAATATTTTAAATTAACTTTAAATTCTACATAAAACATTAGACGTTGGTTTTGTTTTGAACTTGAAATTTAGTTCATAAACTTATGTGTGACAAGTTATTTGATTTTTAATCTTTACTAAGTTTGTATAATATGATACACTTTATATATGATGACAAAATTGTTAATTTTTGAAATTAAGTTTGGGGTTTAACTTTGTTTAATAATAAAACTAAAAAAAAACTTATTTAAAAATATTTCTACAAATATTTAATAAAAACGTCAATTTTATTAAGAATATCATCATAAGTTGTATACAAAGATTAAATTAAGTGTCAATCTAAAGAGGGACAATATTGCTTCATTTTTTACAAAAATTGGGACTAAATTGAAACTAAAAACAAATATAGGGACCAAATTGAGTCACTTTGACACATGACACAATTGTGAAGTGACACATGTCAAAAATAAAAAAAAATTTAAAAAGAATTAACAAAAAATTAAAAAAAAAAGATTGACACGTGGCGTTGACTTTAAGACCGTATGATCAAAGTTAACGGTGATGACTAAATTAACTTATTTTTAAGAAAATAATGACCAAATTGAGACCACAAAAAACTTGAAAACTAATCTAAGATTTCATGACAAATAAAAGGACGAAACAAATAATTTAACCTAAAATAAATTTACGTTCATTAACGATTAACAACAAACTACCATTCATTCAACCTTTTTGTAAAAGTGTTATCTAATTAAATAAAATAAAAATATATATATTTCTTATATGTCTATTTATATTTTATTTTAAAATAAACAAATCTTATCCACTTCTTAAATAAGTGTTTTATTATTAAAATTTATTTATTTTAAATATAAAAAGGTCGGTCCATAATTCAAGAGCTATTTCCTATTTCTTTAAATTATGGGTCCTCCTCTGTATTATTTAACATATTTAATATACGTTTTCTACTTTTTAAAGTATTATTAGTTAAATTTAATTTTAATTCATATGTAATTTAAATTTTAAAATCTTGTCATGATAAATTAAATTCAAAATATTTTTTATTTTTAAATTAGTTATGTTATAATGTTATTATAATTTTAACTGATTTTTCTTTTAATTTTAACAGGCTGTATCAATAAAAAGAAGTGTTTTAATTAAATAGTTATTGTCATAGTTATTAAATTATAAATACTATTTTTAATATTTCTGAAAATTGTCATAAACATAAATGGTTTCCATATAAATTGTTTGTATACGGAATAAACTATATTAAGAGAATATTCTCTATATATATACTAAGAGGGAATAGTGTTTCATGTTTTATTATATTAATCATACACTTAACTATGATTAATGTATAATAATGAGACGATTGAAAAAAATCATTTAATAAAGATTATCTTGTTTATTTTACCTGTAATATAAATCAATATATTTTACAAAATGGTTATTTTTTTTTATCAAGTAGAAAATTAAATAATACAAGATTAAGTTCATCAGAAAATATCATCAAGCAACATAGATCAGAGTTGCTGAGGATAATTTTCCCAATGACTAAAAGGTTGCAATTCTAATTTCCTCCATGAAAAATGATTGATTTTATTGATAATTATCTTAAGAGTAATATTTATTATAATATTTAATTGATTTTTTTTATTTTATCAGCTAGAGATTTGTATTAACCTATGCAACAATAAAAAAACTGGAAAAACCGATTAAAAACTGAATATGGACTAAAAGTTTGAAAAATAATTTTTGATTAGATTACATCCGATTCAATTCAATTAAATTAAATTTGTACATGTCTACATATTATTATACATAAATTTACAGTATCAGTAATATTCGTATATATTTATAAAATTATCACATAACTTATTAACAAAATGTGTAAATTTAGTTTTGAGAAAATGTGTATTTAAAAATTTTAACCATTATCAGCTATAAAATAGTGCATCCGTAAAATATTTTTATTACAGGTTTTACTATTTATTTAATTTTTGTATTATTGTTTTCTTTTTTATGCTCTTTAAAATTAGATTGTGGAGTGAGAACTGTTGTTATTTTCTGAAATTTGAAAACAGAAGAAAAAAAACTCAGAAGAAATCAGCAGAAAGAAAATGAGGATGAATAACTGAAAAATTATTCATCCTTTCTTTCTTCTCTGACTGAATATTTTCACAAATTTAAGTGCATTCATTCTCAGTTTCGCGTCAGCCTCACTTGGATCTCAATTACCGAGACGCATAGTTTCACAAACAGACAAATCAAGCATTATTTTTTACTTTTGTTTTCCTTTTGTAGTAAAAACCATAAGCTTTTGCATTTGTAAATCCACCACCAATCATAATCCTTGGATTTCTCATTTGTCCCAAACAAAATTAAGGTTTGGGGCTTTTTCCATACTCCGTAATCCCAACTGCAGATTCCCCTCGTCAATTTCAGGTTTCACTTTCTTCTATCTCCTTAAATTCCAAATTAGGGTTCTGAGTATTAATAATTTTCGTTTCTGTGGTGCTTTACAATTTGGGAATCTACGAGGTGATGATTCAGGATTTGGGTAGTCTTTAAAATTTAACCTGGAATATGTGGTTTTATGTTTGAAATGAAACTTGTGCTTGATGATTGTGTTGCGAATAGAATCTCTTGATCATATTTCTGGTCACTTGTATCAGTAGTTGTGGTTTATATCAGATAAGGTTATTCATGACAGCTGAATTTTGAATCTTTACCTTATTGGTTTATGTAGCTTAGTGATTGTGAAAGCTCTGCAGAGGGATTGGTGCTGTAGACCGTAGTCCCTGAAATGTATATGCCTGTGGCTACCTCTGCCACACCACGGGGTGGATTGCCTACTGACAGTGGGGACTCTGTTGTTGCATTAGATCAAGTTCCGCGATGGAATGATGCTGATCAGTCCTTGGGGCTTGAAACTTCATTTTCTGGTTCACATTTTCCTGATCCTCTAGCGTTGCCCTTGGGAGCAGACAGTGGTGATGGCAGTGAGTCGGTGTCAAAATTTCCTGTTGACCGTGAAGTTAATTCAAAAATATATTTGTGGAGAGGGAATCCCTGGAATCTTGAAGTGGATGCGGTGGTAAATTCAACAAATGAGGTGAGCACTATCTAGCTCTTTTAGTATTGTTGTGTTGTTCAAGGTTTCCTTCATTAGTATAACTTTTGCAGGTTGGTGTTTTCTATCTTGGCTCTATGATATGTGGAACCTCGTGATAGAACTCATTCTCATTTGTTAGAATTGTTAAGGCTGGATATAAGAAATTTATTATAAAATTTTCCTACTGGCTGAAAGTTAACACCCAAACTCTCCAGAGAAATGAAAACTCTGTATTTTAATTAGTGTAACTGTGCAGTCAGTATAACTGTTTTAGTTAGTATAATAACTAAGTATTATTTTTTAGGTATAAATACAGATTTGGTACCCCAACTTTTTCGGAAAGTTCAATTTGGTACCCGAACTTTAGGAAAGTTTAATTTGGTACCCGAACTTTAAGAATGTTCAATTTGGTACCCAAATTTTTTAAACATGTTTATTTTGGTACCTTCCGTTAAAGAGTACATAACGCCGTTTGCCTTCTGTTGAGATTAGCTATTTAAAGTTGTTGGATTTCATTTTAGCTGTTTGAAAGGTTCTTTTGTAATATCAAATTTAATGAAATCAGTTAAAGTTTGGAGTTATGGAAAATGTGAATCATCTGTCAAAGTTTTGCATTTATTTTTCTGTTATTTGAAATGTTTCATGGACTGTAATTACAAGAAAGGACTTTAAATTTGAACAACATCTGTCAAACGACGTTATGTAGTCTTTATCGGAAGGTACCAAAATAAACACGTTTAAAAAGTTTGGGTACCAAATTGAACATTCCTAAAGTTCGAGTACCAAATTAAACTTTTCCAAAAAGTTGGGGTACCAAATATGTATTTATACCTATTTTTTATTATCAAATTGTACTGTTTACATCACAAAATTCTCCCTTTTTCATGTTTTAGCTTTTCAAAAGCTTGTTTAAATTATTTGACTTTTCCGTCTCTTATTCTTTTCTCCTTTCCCCTTCAATTTTCCTCCACCTATAAATTACGTAAGCATATCACAAAAATTTTCCCACTTAAATTCTCTCATGCTTGCGAATTTCCCACCACCTGCTAAAACCCTCAACTCAATCACAATTCCCACATCGAACCAATTTTCCCATACACACTTAAGCATCCTCTCCCTCCGCCTTATCTCTCCCTTGTGCTGCAAACAGACAACCAGTTGAGATGGGTAAGTCGCCGGAAGCACCTACATGGAAATCATAGAAAGGTCTTACATCTAAACGGACAGGTCAAGGATTTAGTTTATGATAGAACACTGGCATCATTTGGTTTATGTAGCTGATTTAGTCCAGTGGGAAAAGGCTTTGTTGTCGCATAATATCTTGTTATGCAGCTATTTACTGTCTATTTGTTGTAAATTTAAAGGTTTGTGTTGAAGTTCTGACATATTTTTAAGGTTTAAAATCAATAACACTGTAGGTTAGCTAAGATTTTATCACTGATAAAATCAAATTGAACACTTGTAATTTTGTATGAATAATTTATTCAGATATTAGGCAAAAAAATCATGATGACTTTTGACAAATGTCGAATTTTTTTTATTTTTCTCATCCCACCTGTTGCTATATATGGTTGATTGCGACTAGGAATCACATTATATCCTAACATTCATTGTCACTTGTGGAGAGTTTGTTAGACCCCCCAATTAAGAATGTATATAATAGAAGGATTAGGAATAAGCATTAGATGAGCGCAACCCAGTTTGTATATCAGAAGCATATGTGTAAAGTCAGGGTTGTTTAAGAGTTATAAAAAATGAGAGGTTAGAAGGGAACAGTAAGTTCTGGAGTGGTAACTGATATGGGGAGAGGCCCGGATCTCAAAGTCCTGGATAGTTTACACTTTTATTTCTCTCTTTGGGCGCCTTTGATTCTGATGAGGAATTTACATTCTTTCGGATATTGTTGTCATTCTTTCATCTTTTCATCATTCATTTTTTACTAGTTCATTACAGTCTTTTCCACATTCTTGTAGTTTTGAATATTTTATCCTGCATCTCCGAATGTACCTAAATATGTCAATAATTCTTTACCCGGCTCTTACCAACAAACATCCTAATTACTGAATAAAAACGTTATTGATTGCTTTTCAGCCACCATGCAGCTACCGCTATTTTGCCTGTGACACCGATAAATAGAACTGAATATAAAGTGGATTTTCACCATTTTTTGAATTTTCACAATCCACTATTGGCAACACTGGTTATCAAATAGAACTGAACACCGATAAATGAAATGGAGTTAATTATATCTTATTTCTTAAATTCTTAGCTGGTTTTTATTTCTTGTCATGAACAGAATATGGACGAAGCACACAGCAGCCCCGGATTGCATGATGCAGCTGGACCCGAGCTTGCAGAAGAATGTGCGACTTTGGTATATTTATTTACCAAAAATATATTATGTCTCTATGTTGAAGTTGAATGTTATGTGAGCTAGGGACTTGAATTACACATTTGTTTATTATTATGTTTTTAGCTGTCTTTTTATATTTTTGTGGTTTTATATTTCTTAGACTTGTAAGAAGCAGCTTTTGAATATCGTCATCATTGGAAGAAGAATTCTGTAAATGATGCTTGGGAATATCAACTAATATATCTGTATTTTGTACAGGGTGGATGTCGAACAGGGATGGCTAAAGTTACCAAGGCATATGACCTTCCTGCCAGGTTTGTATGACCTCAAACCCATATTTTTTTCTTGCTAAAGGTGTCCCGTTTTACTTGATTTGTACAATAATTTTGAATGTTGAATACCGTGCTTTATTCATCAAGATTTGGATCTTAGAGTAAAATCTGAGAACTGTTAATCATGTGTCCTAATCCAGAAATTATGTTGATGCATTCTACTTTTTTCCCCCTTGTTACTGACCCAACCTCATTTGTTACTTAGCAATCTCTTGTCTAGAATTTGTATTATTTGTATACCATGTTTTATTCTTTGATAAATTACCTGCAGGAAAATTATCCACACTGTTGGCCCAAAGTATGCGATTAAGTACCATAATGCTGCAGAGAATGCTTTAAGTCATTGCTATCGTTCTTGCCTGGAGCTTCTGGTTGAAAATGGACTTCAAAGGTTCACCCTCCCCCAAAATGTTTTGTTGTTTATTTTCGTAAAATATTTATTGTTTTCATGATGTCATGTTATTCAAAATTCTACGACTTACTTTCTTTCTTTGGCTTGTATTTATGTAGCATTGCTATGGGTTGTATTTATACGGAGGCAAAGAACTATCCCCGAGAACCGGCTGCACATGTAGCTATAAGTGAGACTTTATGTTGTCATGATTTTACTTTTTCAATTTATTTCTTTTGATGTTGCGAGCTGATGCATGATTTATCAGGAAACCTCATGGGAAGTTGAGAGCAAAATTACTTTTGGGAATTATTATTAAATGATCATTGTTGTTTCATTTCATCCTTACATAAAGTAAATGAAACACCGATAATAATCTTGTAATTATGTAATACATTGTATATAGGGACATATTGTAATTCGCAGCGTAGTATACTTTTGTTGACATTTTGCACTGTATTTGTGGCTCTAGTTATTTTAAGTAAGAACCTTTTCTGTGTACTTAAGACGTGTGGATTCATTCACATACCCTCTTTTTCTTCATCTCAAGCCACCAATGCCAAAAAAACAGAAAAATGAATTGCCAGCTTGATAGTAAGGGAAATTAAAATTTGGTGGAAGGGAAGGGGAAGATAGAATGCCAAAGTATGTGCCCTCTTCAACTTGTCTATCAATTCATTGTTGTTTACAGAATTTGATATTCTATATTATCATTTCATCAATGTTTAAATATAGGGATAATAGTTGCAGCTTTGAGTAGGGAAACAGAGTCCATACTGGGTGCATCTTTTTTTTTTTATCTTTTTCGATAAATCATAAGTATATCTTAATGTGTAATTTCCTGTGATCTCAGGTTATTTTATCATATCCCTGCTGAATGCATCTAGTATATAGAGTATGATTCTCTGGCAAGTTAACAATTGTTTGCAAATGCTTGAAGGATGATATATTAATATTAGGCTAAAACACCTTTTATTCAGGAACTGTGCGACGATTTCTTGAGAAGCAGAAAAACAATGTAACAGCTGTTGTCTTTTGCACCGTGAGCACAACTGATACTGAAATATATAAAAGGTATTTTATGCATTTCTTTTGTTTTGATGTTTATACCTGCAATTTTTTTTAGAAACTTGAACTTACTATAGTTAGATAAGTTTAGTTGATTTTCCTTTTCAGCTAGCCTTTAGAGTTTGTATTAATTATTTATACCTTTTGTATTATTCATGAAGGTTGCTTCCACTGTACTTTCCTCGTGATAAACATGAGGAGCAGGTTGCTTTAACTAAACTTCCTGCTGACGTTGGGGATGAAAATGGGGAGACAATCATGGCTGAGCGTAAAATCAGAATAAAGGCTTTGCCCAAAAGGAGTGTTTCCAGACCACCTGAATTTACAATTGATCTTCCTGTTAGTGACGTTGGCTTGGTTAGCAGGTCAGTAATATTTTCATATTTTATTGTTTTTTTAATACTTTGATTTTTGTGTTTGATTATGGAAAAAAAGTACTAGGATGAGCATTATCAATCCTACTATATGTGATATTGATTTATTGAAACAGAAAATATGGTTATTTTCTGATATATTTAAATTTGTTTGACTGCACATAATTGTAACTGCTTGAGAGTTTTTAATGTATTTGATTAAATAGAAAACAATCCATTTTTTAATCTAACATCCGGTAGAATTTTCCTAATTTATTTGGCTTTAATAGGAATTCGTCATATTTAGATTCATTTCTGGATCCTGCCTTCATGTCCATGATTAAAGACCCTGATCTAAGGCGTATGGAGCAGTGGGAGAAAACTGCTGAAGCACAGAAAGGCTGGAATTGTGCTAAATTGCTAGGATATGGCAACCTTGGTGGACCTACTTTGTCTGCTGCCGAAGAATATTCTCTACACTCTCGATACCTGACAAAAGCAAATTCTTTAAATCTTTCTGAAATTGCTGAAATGAAAATTGTGTAAGTATCCATCTATTGCATCATCTATTTGGTCATAGTTATAATATTATTTGCGGTGCTTTATTTGTTGGTTTTTGTTAGGATGACTGAATCGTTCTTACTGACAATGTTTGCTAATTAATTTAACTTGTTATAAAATTTCTTTCATCCTTTGGCTTCTTCATCAAACAACTAATTGCAATGCTAATAGACCAAAAGTAACTGGAGTCAAGAAAAAGGGAGGAATTGGGACAAGATTGTAATCTGGAGAGTAGTAGGGCAATGAAGGAATAATTAACAAGGATTTGATTGGGGGCAAAATATGATGGGTGTGAAAACACAATGGACAGGTGGCAAGTCTTCTGTTGGGAGGGGTATTCTAGCATATTGGAGAGATGGAAGAGAGATATAGGAGGGGAGGGATTTGGATGAAGGGGAAATTTTGGTGCAAGGATGTTAGAAGGCTCCTGCTAGAGGACTGCTAGGTGCAGACATAGGGCTGCATATTTTTAGTGTAGTCTCTATTTATTAATACTTTCCTTTTGTTTCTGATTCCAATGTTGTTTGGTTCATATCAGTAAGTTGTAAAGGTTTTTCAATATTATTATGCTCAGGGTTTGTTAATCCCTATCGAATGTATTAATATTTAATAGTCAGAATGCTCTGTAATGATAGCAAGTCTTTTGAAGAGGAGAAAATAAATGAAATGTTGCTGCATAAAGATTTTATAAGAAGATTTAAAGGTATTGTGTAACGAGCTCATACATTTCTCTATAAGGAATAATAATGATGCAATATTTTTTCTCCCCCCAACGTTCACCGGGTTCATTACAAATACAATCTACATGAAATCCATTGAGTGGTTTTATGAAAATATTTGTGAATTGGTCATTGGAGCTAACAAAGTTGGTGGTGATTTTTCTGGAGAACACTTTCTCTAGCAACATGACAATCTATCTTTGTGTTTAGCTCAATCATAGAAGAATCAATTTGATGCAATGTGAAGGGCATGTTGATTGTCACAAATAAGCTTCATGCCATGAATTTCTCCAAATTGTAAATGTTATCTCACATGTATTTTCTGCCATGACATGGTATTTAGATGCAACAATGGATCTAGCAACTGTATTTTGCTTGCTTTTCTCAATGAGAACAAAACCTCCTTGAGAAGAGCGCAATAGCCAAAGGAGATCTCCTGTCTAATTAGAATCAGTGTAACAAACAATCGTGGCATTGCCTTTATGCTCACATGAGTCTGCAATCTGGTGCATTCTTAATTTGAGCACGCACATGTAACATCCCAATGGCTGTTATAAGGGGCATTGAGGAACTGACTTACCACATTGATTGCAAAGGTGATGGTTGTGACAGTGTGGTATTCAAGTCTACAAGCCTACAATATCTTCCTTGGTGTTGTAGGGGCTCCATCTAACTTAAACGAAGCTTGATGTTGGGGTCCATATTAGTGTTTTTGGGATGACAGTCAAGCATACTTGTCTCAGTGAGGATCTTTGGTGCATATTCTCTTTCAGAATTGACAATGCCAGATGCTGATTGAACGTCAATGCCTAAAAATATTTGAACAAGCCTACGTCTTTCATTTGGAACTGACTGTCGTGGATGTAATTGAGCTGATGGGTCCCATCAGAGTCATCATCACTGATGATGTTATTAACAAACCATCAAATAAATGCATAGGTTAATATGAGCGTCAGACGAATGCAGTGACCAACCCCATAATGACCATAGCAAATTGGGGTAAGGTAAGTCTAAAGTTACCAAGCTAGGCATGGGGAGACTGTTGTAAGCCGTACAGAGAGTGTCAACAGCAGCATACAAGGTGAGATCTAGAGGCTGCTCCATGTAAACCTCTTCCTACAACTCTCCCTACGAGAAAGTGTTATTTTGGTGAAGCAGCAAATAGAAGATGGTAGGCACTACAAGAGATAGATATTTAGAAATAGGCTTGGCATTGGGAAAATTGTCTCCACAGTTGAGGCTTACAGTTTGAGTATAACCCTTAGTCACCTAGCAACCTTTGAACCGATCAATGTTGGTGTTTGGTCCAACCTTTATAGGATACACACTTGGTGATAATGAACAAGGGATGTAAATGAGACAACTTTTAGGAGCCATTGACCTGTAAAGCAACCTTTTCATCCAACATCATCTACTACCAAAAGGGATTAGTCGTGGCTTCACTATAGAAACAAAATCCAAAGAGGAAGTAAAGGAGAATTAGAAAGTTTCTAGTTAATTAAGTGAAAAAGGAGTACTATGACCCACTATATACAACAAAAACAAATTTATAGTTGTACAGAAGTTAATGATCAACTTTGACACTCTTCACAAGCTTAAGCGTATAAATTGTATGCACAAAACTTGAAACAAATTGAATTTGAGTATCTCTTAGGGATTTTGTTAAAATGTCTGCAAGTTACAGACTAGAGTTGATAAATTTAGTACAAGTCTCTTGGGACAACAACTCTCAAACTAAATGAAATTTGATATATATTTGCTTAGTCCTTTCATGAAACACAAGATTGGAGGCAACACGAAAGGTTTACCCAATTACCACAGTACAACTTTAGAATGCCTATGACGACATTCTAGTAGTCAATGTGGGAGTCTTGCATGAATTGACTAACCACTCCATGTGCCAAACAAAGATTAGGTCCTGTGAATGTAAGGTAAATGAGATTCTCCCAATCTCCTATATCTCAGTGGCTATGAATTACCCACTGTTGTCAATCATTAAGTTTTGATTCAGGTCTTTAGGACTATCAATGGACCTTCATAGAAATTAGGCTGGAGAGGTGGTGGAGACATGGGCAATTGGTTGTGAGAACTAAGAGAATCCCCCACACTCTTTCCTACACAAATAGTGTTTGGTAAACTGATCCTAGGCAAGAACAAAATTATTAACAACAAAACAATAAAATTAAGTGAACAGGTGAGCTTATTAGTGGGAATTAAATCAAATGAACAACCAGAAACAAACAAATTATATAAAGAGGTTAGGAAGTGGTGGATTTGATTGGTGCCTCAAACTTCAATTTGTGAGTCATTTTAGAGAGTAATATGGGCAGGAGATTGGAAAAGGATAATTGAGAGGAAAGAGACTGGTTACTAGTCATACAAATGAAGACATCAAAATCAAGTATCCATGCTCTTAAGGAGGACTAAGAAACGAAGGTTGCATGGTTATCAGATTGAGCTACAACAGTAACCGTCAGGGAAAGATGTTGGGTTGCCCAAAACTGGAGGAAATTGTGATAATCAATGGTCGAAATAGTAATGTTTGCATGTGGGGCAATTTCAATGGCATGCGTAACATTAGTTGCCTTTTGTTGTTCCCTTACTTTGGTGCAACATTAAATCTTGTTGCTAGGTCCCTGTCGCATCTAGGGATGTCAACGGGGTGGGTAGGGTACGGGTAGTAGCTCCCTCATACCCTACCCGTTGTCTACCCTGTACTTGTACCCATATCCGTCGGGTATCCGTTATGCGGGTACTCGCCTATTTTTTTTCATATCTGTGGATATCCACGGGTACCTGCGAGTATTTACAAAATTATTTAAAAAACAAATATTTAATCATAAATTCAAATAAAATAAAATACATCACTGTCATAAATTTTAAATCAAGTTCAAATAAACTCAAGTTCATACAAGTCCAAATAATTATAAAAATAGATATAAAAATAGATATAAAATGACATCCAACACCATGGAAATTCCTTAATTAATGCTTTGATCAACAAGCTCATTTTATCCGATTGATTCCTGAAAATTAAACAAAATAAACAAATAATAAACCTCAACTACCACGTGCTAAGTATTCTTATTTTGATTTCATCATTTGACAACAAGCATATCATAAACGTTAATATCTATATAAGGTTTGATATATATGTCCAATTTTAAAGAAGAAAGGAAACAGAAGAATGTCAAGGGGTGTACCTGGAAGAAAACAATGTACCAATACTTGAAGTTGGACGAATGAAGACAGAAAACAAGATGTGCAGCGTAGAAAAAATTAGGTCAGAATGTTTTTTACTAATATATATATATATATATATATATATATGAGGGTATTTTTGTGAATTAAAGTTTAACGGGTATGGGTATCAACGGGTACGGATACTATGATACCCTTAACATGGTATCAAAAATACTTGTTCCCGCGGGTTGCGGGTATCCAATTTTAATATTCGTTTTCTACCCGTTGCGGGTTTTAATATTACGTTAATATCTATATAAGGTTTGATATATATGCTCTAGTTGCATCGTCTATGATCACTTGATTGTGAGACCATGGTGGAGGTGCCGCAAAATAGGAAGGGGATGCCCAAAAACTGTGCAAAGTAGAGAGTCACAATAGTTGTTAACTAATCAAATCATAGGCAGGGATCATATGGCTGGAATCTGCGTACGCACAAGTCAAGGTCTAGTGGGACATAGGAAATTGGAACATTAGTATGGTTCTACTTCGAACATGATTAAATAATAATTGAAATCACAATGGAGTTGTGTTTTGGAAATTCCTTACAGTTTACTCATACTCAATGTGAATGGTTCATGTATGTGTTCAGATTGATCTTTCGAGGGTTTATATGATATTTGTGATTAATGTGAGATATATTTGTTTTTCAGCTATCGTGGAGGGGTAGACAGTGAGGGCCATCCTGTCATGGTTGTTGTAGGGGCTCACTTTTTACTCAGGTGTCTTGATCTGGAGCGGTTTGTGCTCCATGTGGTAAAGGTTAGTTTGGCTACCTTGCCACTGGACACTATTTTTTCTGGTGTCATGCCTTAGTTTGGCCATTGTAAATTTTTTGGCAGTTCATACTTCTATTGAAGTCAAAATAGATTTATTTGCGTGAGTTCTAATCTCAATCTTTCTTCTCCTTTGTTTTCTTGGTGTTAAATTTCAGGAGTTTGAGCCTTTAATACAGAAGCCTTTTTCCATTGTGTATTTCCACTCTGCTGCATCTTTGCAGATGTAAGTGTTTTAATGTTTGAATTCTAGGATGTTCTCATTGGTTTATTATTTTTCTATGAAATGTAGGTTTGTTATAAGCTATTCATCGATAAATATTTTAGGAACGTTCAAGTGGAATGAGCTGATTATACTTTCATTGCTAACTCAATTATTCTGTGAATTATGTGTTTACTGTTCAAATTAATTGAATAGTTTTTGTATACATAACTTTTGTTAAATGGTAATCCACTCCTTTTATTCGACTAGGTAAAGGGAAATCTGAAAATTCAGCAGTCGAGAGATATGGAAAATTTGTTTGAACGTTTTTGTTTTATCCATCTGCAATAGTAATTTAGTTACCGAACTATTCGCATTGTATTGGCAGTGCATATTTGTAGGAAAAACGTGCTTGGCCAATGGCTTCGTCCATGCGAGGCATAGAATCATGAAGCCACTTAACTACTTGTAGTTTGTACCTTTGTTATTAAATTTGAGAAACCCTTTGGTTTCATTCAATGTGATTTAAGTATATGCTACTTTGCTGAGGATGTTATAGCTGTTAAAATGTGTTGCTTGCTGAGGGAAGATATTACTGTTTGAGTGGTTTGCTTTTATGAAGAGCATCCCTTAAGATAGACAAAGGTGTTTTTGGATAAATTGTGTTAAAACGAATTGAGGTTGTGCTACTGGAGTGAAGCATACTTGAATTTAAGATAGTACGTTTTGAAGGTGGCTTAAGAGTATTTTACATAAGCTCGTTGCTTTGTGAGTTGTAAAAGTGTCGTTACTGGTTGCTCCTGATTGCTTTGAAATACTCTTTATTTTTGGTTTTGTTGGCAGTTGAGTTTTACTTTTTCCTCCACTGTTTTCATATAATTAGACAGCCAGACCTGGGTTGGATGAGAAGATTGCAACAAATACTTGGTCGGAAGCACCAGCGCAACCTGCATGTAAGCACGGTTTCCTTCTCTCATTTTTTTGATTTGTTACTCTTACGAACTATTTCTGCTGTTCTAAAGTTCTCTGATTTCTTATTCTGACGTGTGTAGGCAATATATGTCCTTCACCCAACTTTCGGACTAAAAGCAGCCGTATTTGGGCTTCAGTTGTTTGTGGACAATGTGGTAAAGCAGTGGAACCTATAAACATATTTTATGACCTCATGTGTTTTGTATATTTGTTATTAAAATATAACTTTCAGGTTTGGAAGAAAGTGGTATATGTTGATCGACTTCTGCAGCTGTTCAAATATGTACCCCGTGAACAGTTGACCATTCCTGATTTTGTGTTTCAGTTGAGTGTTTAGTTTTGGCGTGGAGCATCTTTACTCTCTTTTTTTTCATTTTGTTATTTTGTACAATGTACCATTTTCAACATGTCTTCTAAAAGTATTTAGAATTTAAGGATTCTAGCATGTCAGGAATTCTTTTGCCCTATTTGTGCTTCAATTTTTTTTTCTTGTGTGTATTTATTTCTATAGTAAAGGTAGTTTAGATCATAGGCTGGCACTAATTTGTTTCATACTTTTATGCATGTAGGCATGATTTGGAGGTAAATGGAGGGACGGGTCTCATTGTGGATCCCAGAACAAAATATGTGTATAACAGACCGTGAGACTCATGTACTCATCATTTGGTGGATAAAGAAGTTCACTGCAGTTTCTTCATTATTTGTCTCGCCCTTATTGTCGTTGTTAACAGGAAGAGGGCTCATATTAGTTTGAAATGTGAATGGAAGCATTCCTTGTTTTATGTTCTGGACTTATGGAAAGAGTACAAGTTCCCTTGTACGTATATGTGATTGACCGTGGAAGCTAATTGGTTTGATTTCTTGGATTATTTGTACTTTTCAAGGGTGATATATTGAATAAAATTAGGCTTTGGTTCCTTATTGCAGCATTATATTTTGTTATCTGGTGACTCTGAACATGAACGTTTCAATTATATTTTGTTATCTCTTAGAGAAATTCTCGCATACTTGCGGCATTTTAGTATTAGGTTAGGTCGATAAATTATTGGTATAAACCAATACTCATTAATTGTCATAATGTATTCATATATTTATTTGCATAAAGCATCTGATTTGGATGTACTATGTTTATGTTTATTCAAGTCCAGGATCTTCGAATCCAAGAGGTAGCATTATGTTATTTCCTCTCCCTCTATTTATTCTCCCAATCCTTCCCAGATATGACATACCTGTTAAAAATATTAAAGGAAATGAAATATACCGTTTACTTAGAAGGTTATCAGTGATCGATCAAGATTACTTAAGATACTGATTAAAAAAGAAAGTGATGAGACCTGTCTAATCCATTTATGAATGTCGGGTTGACAAGGTTCTGTACAAGTAAGACAACCACTTATTACACTATAAAAATCATTGGGTGACGGATTTGTAATGTTTTACAAGTTTGAATAACAAAATTACAACTACTTGTAACATTGTACAAACTAATTCATAAACAAAGATTCTAACTATTCGCAATTTTCCACTGTCGATGAGTTCTTTGGCCTTCATCGTTTTCATCTTCATATCTTAACTGTAGCATACATTTCTAAAGTTATTGAAAAAAATTCAGTCGATGTCATTGACTCAACCTTATACACTCGTTCCGAGGAGTCCTCACTATTCTCACCATATTAATTCTCCCGAATTACCATACTTTCTCTGCAGATCATTCACAATCCAACATATCCATTTTATCACTGCAGAATACTGCACATTATGCACTACATTGCAACAGCAAGTAAATGACAAGACAATATTTGCCTCCCCTGCATACCTCATAAGGTCATCCTCAACAGTTTCTTGTGTGGCTGCGCTGGTGACACCAGTGAGTTTCATTGCATCTCTCCACAATATTTAACTTTCACTTCAATTCACCGGAATCGGATCCATTACATCTACCAAGCACCTAAGCTCCTTGATTCTCATATCCAATGGTTATCTCCAATCTTCCAAGAATAAAGTATACAGAGTTTAGGTTTTGTTGAAGCAAGTAGTTCTGCTTTACCACTACACAAAGACTGACTAAGAAAGTACTGCCATTTTGGCATAAGTGTCATTGTTGAGATCCATCTCCACTGAACTAGAACCAGGGACCTTGTTTAACCCTCTTTGTTTTATCGTCTCCCTCACCTGCCTAACCATGCCCCATCTCCCATCTGAAGCATACAGGTTTGAAACAAGCACGTAGTATGAAGCTTCATCAGGGTGCAACTCCAACATTCTCTTAATAGCCACTTCCCCCATCTCAAACCTAGAATGAAGCCCACATCCATGGAGAAAAGCTCCAAACACACTAACACTAGGTTCTAAAGGCATTCTCTCAATAAAATGAAACGCCTCTTCAAGGTTCCCAGCGCGCGCCAACATATCAACCATACACGCATAGTGCTTCATGGAAGGAACAAAATTCAACTCTCCACACATCAAATTAAACAACCTGGACCCTTCTCCAACCATTCCCGAATGACTGCAAGCCGCTAATATAGTTGTAAACACTGCTTCATTAAGCTCAAACTCCTCCTTCAACATATCCCTAAACAGCACAAGAGATCCATTTCCATCCCCCTGCATCCCATAGCCACCAATCATTGCGCCCCACGTCACCACATTCTTTTCCCCCATCGAATCAAACACCATCCTCGCCGCTTTCGCATCCCCACATTTTGCGTAGAAATTCAGCAAAGCAGTGCCAACGTATATGCTGGACAACACCAGGCCATCCTTCAACGACAAGGCATGAACAGAACAACCAAGCTGAAGCGCGCCAAGGGAAGCACACGCAGAGAGAACACCGACCACAGTAACCGCATCCGGCGAGAACAACTCCAATCTCATCCTCTTAAAAAGCTCCAGAGCCTCACACTCTTCCCCACTCTGCGCACAGCCAGAAATAATAGAGTTCCAAGACACAACATCCTTGTCAATTGATTCAAACACGTTACGGGCATCCGAAACAAGGCCACATTTCGCATACATATCAACCAGAGCATTCCTCGCAGGAGGATCCTCCAATCCACACTTAACTACCAAACAATGAAGTAGCTTCCCCATAGCAGAACTACGTAGTTGCCCACACGCAGATAACAAACTCGAAACGGTGACAGAATTGGGTAAAAGCACCGCCCATTTCTCATTCTTGAACAACTCTATCGCTAAGCCAGGATAACCTCTCTGAGTATACCCTACGATCATAGCTGTCCATGAAACAAGATCCTGATGATGATCCGAAGAAGAGAAACTTTCATCAAACACCGCACGTGCGTCCCGAACGCTCCCACATTTGACATAAAAATTCAAAAGCGAGGTGGTCAAGTAGGAATTAACCAAAATTCCGTTTTTGATAACAAACCCATGAACCCACTTTCCCTGGTGCAACCACCCCAGGCTGGTGCAGGCGTTGACCACGCTCCCCATTGTAAACTCATTCCCGTGGACGAAGGCTTCTTGCATTCTGTTGAACAGGGTTAAGCCCTCACGAGCGCAGTCGTTTTGCACGTAGGCGACGATCATTGAGGTCCAGGAAACGACGTCGCGGTGGGGTATTTCGTCGAAGGCTCGTCGCGCGTGAGAGAGTTGGGCGCATTTGGCGTAGGCATCGACGAGGGAGGTGAGGAGGAAGCTGTCGGGAGGGAGGGACTTGGTGACGTGGCAGTGTGTGAGTGTGGCCTGGAGGAGGTCACGTGTTTCGGCGCAGGATTTGAGGACGACGGAGAAGAGGACGTCGTCGTGAGGGGTGGGGTGGAGGGAGTAGCGCATCAGGCGGTAGACCGAAACGACGTCGGAGTGGTGGTCGTTGAGGAAGTAGGAGCGGATCATGACTTTGAAGGAGTAGAGGTCGCGGGAGGGGAGGTGGTCGAAGAGTGCTCGGGCGCGGTGGGGGACGCCGAAGGAGCCGTAGAGGCTGACGAGCTTCGTCGAGAGGAGGAGCTCGCCACTGAGGCCGTGGACCACCACGGACGCATGCAGTTTCTGCAGACTTTCGAGGTTTGTGCAGAGCTGGGAGAGGTAGAACGTGGCAGGGAACGGCGGCGGCGGTTGTTGTCCATGGTAGTGGTGGTGGCGGAGGGAGCTCCGTAGAAGACGAGGTTTTGATGTAACGCGAAGAAGTCTTGATATCGCAACCATCTTACGTTACCATGGCGAATTGAAGCCTAAGATTAACCCACTGGAGTCGAACGACGCCGTCTCCTTTGGCCTAGGTTAGTCCCTATTTTCATTTCTGGGCTGCCCACAACATTGTGCTGCAATGCACCCTTAATTACTTTTCTCACCTCCGTCACTTTTCACTGTACCTCTCCTTTAAACTAATTGTTATATTAAAGTATTTGAACTTCTGGAATTATGGTATCCCAAATATAATTTTTTTTCAGAATTATACATTTTGAAGAAAAGAATTTCGGACTGCTCGTTTCTGAAAAGAAAAAACATATTTTAAAATAAGGACGCATTTTTTTTCCTTTCCAAATACATAAATTTGAAGTACATTTTAGTTATTTCAAAACACTTATGAACAAGTTTTATTATGAACTAACCTTCATAAACATTTAATTATGAAGCATGCATTAATTGTGTGTTCTTTTTGTCCCAACAAATATGAACCAGCAACTGTTGAAGCGACTCATTAGTCGCTACCATGTTCTACAAATGGCAGAGTTATTAAAAATACCTGGTATTACAAACTATTAAGAACAATATACAAAGAGGTTTCAATTTTAATATAGGATGTAAACAACATGGTGGCAATTCCATATGATGTTCCCATCAAACTTTTGGTGACCTTGAAACCTATCGAAGGTCTATAGACACCAATACCTCAACCACCAATGAAGATTGAATAAAAGATTTCACATGCACTCTACTAGAAAAACAAGACTTCTCAATTTTATTGGGTAAGCGTGCCAAATAGATATTAACTTTTAGTCCACTTTAATCTAATGTGTATTGGGAGGTGGACCGACTCTGGGTTTCAATCAATAATTTTATATTTATTAAGCCATGAATACAAGATTTCTCAACTTTATTGGGTAAGTATGTCAAACAAATATTAGCTTTTAGTACACTTCAATGTGATGTTTATTGGGAGATGAACCGGCTCACTATTTCAATCAAAAAATTTAAATGCATTATGCTTGCTAGGAAGACAAGACTTCTTAGCTTTATTGAGTAAGTCTATCAAATAGATATTAGCTATTAGTACACTTCAATGTGATGTTTATTGAGAGATGAACTGACTCACTATTTCAATCAATAATTTTAAATGCACTCTGCTTGCCAGGAAGACAAGACTTCTTAGCTTTGCACTCTACTCGCAAGGAAGACAAGACTTCTTAGCTTTATTGAGTAAGTCTATCAAATAGATATTAGCTTCTAGTACACTTCAATGTGATGTTTATTAGAAGAAGAACTGACTCAGTATTTCAATTAATAATTTCACATGCACCATGTTAGTAAGAAAAGACTTTCAACTTTATTTGGTAAGTTTGCCAAACAACTTCAAAAAACCAATCTCACCAACTCTAAAATACTTCTCCTATAAATACCAACATCATACATCACAATCCAACCATAAGTTATCATACTGTTACTTTAACTGATAAACCCAACCAATGCCTTCTCTCTCTAAACATCAATACATGGAAAATTTTGGCATAAAAACTCTGATATCTACGAGGTAGAGAACTATTCAAATTTCTATCTCGCAACTTTATTTGCAAATGGGGAAATCATAGAATGTGAAGATGGTGTGTAGTTCAAATGTGAAAGTCCAAAACTATTTTGCATATTATACAATTGCACATTCAACATCTTAAAGGAAAAAAGTATGCACAATTTTACAAATTCCAACTAACATATTCATCAACAAGGTCTACTAAAGAAATACTTTCTTTTCTAAATTCAACTCCCTCAACCTCTTTCACAAACCCAAACCCATCTCGTGTTCACTAGGAATGTTTATTTTAGAGGACCTCTCAAAAGGAAACCATCATGAAAGGTCCATGCGGTTACAGTCTCACATTCTCATTAGACACCTTGCAACCATGTCAATTCGACACAATTGAAAGTTTAATAAACTACATGAAAAAATGATCCAAAAAATACATTATGGAAACCGTATAAGAGTTGCTGAAATCAACTATCATCCTCTAGTAAAGGTAGTTAATATCCACCTTGTGCATGATACACTTGAAATCAAATTTGATAATGATGTTACACAAATGATCAACTGCTGGAAACAATTCAACATCTAGACCTATCTATTCTACATCTCGACACTTGACAATACATTGAAGTGTTCATCCAAACAACAAAAAAACGCCTACCAACCCTTGTCGAAGAATATGATGTCTTGGAACTATATTGACAAAATAAGGTGTAAAAGATATGCACAAATATGATAATTTATCTGTTTAATTTCATTTTTATTTATGTCAAATCAATTCACATGAACACAAAAGTGCCTATAATGTCACTCAGTTAACGTCTGCTGAAGAGAACATAGATGTCAAAAATGACCGGTGTCATTTTTGTAAATAAAGCGTCAATTTTGATGTCTATCCAAAAAATTCCCGATGTCCCTTAACGTTTGTTACTGACGCGCCTGACGTCCCTTAACGTCAGTTAGTATCATAACCAATGTCCCCCCTTCATAAATTCAGTCATAGTGCCGCGAAAATCTCACTATTTTTCTTCTCCGCGAGCAATCCGCCGCCTTCTGCCGACCAGCACGACCTTCGCAGGTGAATTTTCGACCATGAATCTTGTTGGGTTTTGATTTGTGCACTGATTTAAGCATTTTGAACCGATTGGATTTCGTTTTGGTCTCTATTTTACATAAATGCAAGGTTTTCCCTCTTTGCACCGTGAACCTTTTTTTCGCTGGTAGCCCACCCTCCTCCATCTGCATCATTGTTTTTGTTACAAGAGGTTAGTTTTTCATTTTCCTCTAATTCATGTATGTGTTTATTTTGTATATTTTTTGGCTTATTTTTTTATTAGTAAAATTATGATTTTTGATATATTTGGAATAAAATTTAGATTTATTATAAGATCAATTGCATGTTAAAATGATTTTAATGTATTTTGTTGATTTTTTGGCTTATTTTTTTTATTTGAAATTTTATGATAGTTGATAAATTTGGAATAAAATTTATATTTATTATTAGATTTGTTGCATGTTAAAATATTTTTATTTTTATTTTTTAATATTATTATTGCATTGTTATTTTATATGTGAAGATTTATTATAATTTTAGTTCACAATTTTGAGCGAACCTTAGTTCCCGTTTGAGATCGAGTACAAATGATTAAATTTTTAATTGTTTGTATTAGATCTTGAATTGTTCGATCGGACTGTTTGAAAAAATTATTTTTCATAATTGGCTATAACGTGTACATTGAGGTTTATGCATAAATTTGATAAAATTTCGATTGAGTCAATTAGTGTTGTTCTTTGGATGCATACTTGATTGTGATCATGACTGATCTCTTTCATTTCATGTACTTCAAAGACCAAAGCGAAATGTTGTTGAAATTTTGTCAAATTTATAATGTTTTACTTCTTCGTATACGTGTTAGGAAATTATGAAAAATATTTTTTTTGAATGGGTAGGGTCTTACCTTGTGAGAATTAAAAATTTGAGATTGATGAAGTTTTTTACGAAAATAGTATGGATTAAAGCTGGATGAATGAGCGTCGCATCAGTGAAGGGTGTGATAAGGGGGTTTCTGACTCTTTGCAATATGCTCAAGAACACACAATCTCTGTTAATGGGACATATTTTTGTCCTTGTGTTCGTTGTCTTAATCAAATACGTCACGACTTGGGCACAATGCGTGATCATCTTTTCATCTTTGGTATAATGAGAAGTTATACACTTTGGACTTGGCATGAAGAAATATTAGACAAGCCTACGACGTCACGAAGAATACATTATGTAGACTAATGAATGAATGATTATTTAGAAGACATGGTACATGATGTTGGGGAAGAAAATTTTGAAAAAGCTCATTTATTTAATTCTCTTAAGTTTGATTCAGAGGAAGAGTTGTACCCAAGATGCGCTAACTTTACACGATTGTCAACAACTTTGAAATTGTTCAGTTTAAAAGCAAGGAATGGATGAACCGGTAAAAGTTTCACAGAATTGTTGGAGTTGCTAAAGGAGATGCTTCCAGAAAATAACACATTACCTATCTGTAATTACGAGGCACAAAAAAATTTATGTCCAATGGGTTTAGAATATCAAAAGATACATGCATGCCCTAATGATTGTGTTCTATACAGAGACGAGTTTGCTTCACTGAAGGTGTGCCCAACATGTGGTTTATTACGATTTAAAAAGAAAATTGATGAAAGTGGTGATAAAGATAAAGATGGTCCACCTGCTAAAGTGATGTGGTATCTGCCTATAATACCTAGAGTCAAACAATGGTTTTCCATTAAAGAAGATGCAAAGAACCTGAAATGGCACGTTGATGGAAGAAAGTGTGATAATCTTCTTTGACACCCAGTTGATTCTCCACAATGGAAGAAGATTGATGAAACATTTCCATACTTTGGTGCAGAGTCAAGAAACTTAAGACTTGGACTTGCTGTAGATGGTATGAATCCTTATGGGAACTTAAGTAGCAAAGAGCACAACAGATTAAAGTATTATACCCAAATGTTGTAACTCATTCATTTACTAAGTTATTATTTTCACATGTCAACTTATGAACTTGATATGTGATTATTTTCTTTGTCATCTTTAATGTAACAAGCAAGAAGATTCATGGGAATGTGGGTATTGTGTCATGTATTGGATAAGAACAATCATTCGATCTGTAGTTAAAGATGAATGGATAGAGGTAATAATATATGTATATATCTTTAAGATATTATAAATCATATCAAACTTTAAACAATAATATTCATGCATAATGAATTTGTATTATCTTTTCAGCGCTTCAAGAATTCATCACCTCTATCGGATGACACTATCCAGACAGTAAGACAAGAGTGGTCAGCTTATTTATTGGAACAATGAAGTTAGGCCCTAAAACATTAGAATTTTATTTTAAAAACTTTGTAGAACAATTTCTTGATGAAATTTTTAGTTTTGTGGTAATTATAAAAGTTTATACAATTTTATAATTATGAGTTAAAATTACCATGTAGCTAGAATATAATATGAACTCTGTTATGGGAATTTTCTGTTTTTCAAGTGTGGGAATATGTAAATACAACGAAAATTGAAAAAAAAAACTGTTGAAATTGACGTCTGTCAGTGCATGAACAGACGTCAATCTCAATAGTTTTTTCCCTCTTGTTGGCGCGAGTTGAACGTCGGGTCGGGTTCGAACTTACGTAAAGGGACTCAGGCTCTTATTTTTCGACGTTAGCTAACGTCAATTTTTTTTCAGACGTTAATTTTAACGTCACCATATATGACGTCTGTATTTTTGCAGACGTCAAAAGTCGAAAATAACAAACGTTATAAAGATTTTTTATGTTAGTGTCAGAATATTTTTTTTTTCCAGGAATTGTTAACTATTTTCTTCTCGTTTTTAATTTTATTTTCAATTAGTCTAAAAATATTTTAATTTCTTCAAATTCTAATTTTTTTTCTTTGTATTAAGTTACCTTCTATTAGTAATATATACATACCTACAACCACTAAAATAATTTAATTACATAATCAAATACAAATAATCTCATTCTTCACGTCAAATCATTAAGTACAATAACAATAAATAATTAAAAATTATATCTTTACATTTAAACAATTAAATAAATTTTTAAAATTTAACTTCATTTCAAACATCTTAAATCAAATCCTTTTTATTTTACTATAAATCTATTAATAACTTATTTTAATAAACAACAGATTTCTTCATGGATTATTTTTTTCTTTATTTTCTTAACTTTAATTTTAATCACCTATAAATTTTAATTTACTTTTCTTAATTTTACATACAGTTATTAATCTATAAATTCAATTTAATTTTCCTAATTTCAATGTCAAAATAGTTATTAACTTAAAATCATTTAATTATGTAACATTCTAATTTTAACAGTTTAAAACTAATAAAGTAGGATGTTTGTTCAAAAAAAAAATTCAGGGTACAAAATATATTAATACAGTCTCTAAAAAATCTCAGTTCTTCAATCAGACGGTCATAGAGGAAGAACTCTTAGAGAGAAATCAGACAACTCTAAAAAAGTTGTTTCTAGAGACATAATGTATTTTAAAATAATAAAACTCGTTTATAACAATTCTATTTATACTAAGGAAAATGATACTCTAACCTGGTTTTTTTTACCTGGTTTTTACCCGCCTACGTGGCACTGACACGTGGAAAAAAAGTAATTGTTTTCGAAAATAGAAACTGAAGGGACGAGGTGACGGTTTTGACGGTTTCTGAGACAACTGCGGAAGAAAGGGCAACGTCCTACGGTGCGCTTGCGCGTGAGGAGACAACACGCGCTATCCATCTCAGTTACCCAAAGTTTTCATTTTTTTCACTTTTTTTCACTGAACGCTTTTTTCACTAAACGCGCGAACCAGGTCTGAACCCACTCGAAGCAAAGAAGCGGTGCGGTGCCTTCAGTTTTTGTACAAGCGGTGATATTTTCACTCAACCAACCGACCCTAAATGTTGTACAAAATGCGAAGTTGTTAGCAGAAGGAGAGGGAAAGGAACTTGGGAAGCGGAAGAAGTGGTAGAACGAGGAGGCTTGGTTTTCCAAATTTTATTCGTATACCTTTGTTGTGTTGTTCGTGCACCTGGTCATTGGTGGAAGAAGGAACCCCTAAAAAAACCCGAACTTGGGAAGGGAAGAAGTGGTAGAACGAGGACGTTCGCGGTTCGTTTTTAAGATTGTGTTTTCTTTACGCTCAAACCCTTCGCGTTCCTGCATTACATTCTTACTGCATTGTATAACAGGGTGAAGTTGTGATTTATATTTCTTTTGCTCGTGTGGGTATTATGATAATAAAAGAGTTTGTGTTCGTTGAGTGAATTTTTTTAATAGTTGTCGGCGCCGTTTAACGAGAGGAAAGGCGAATTTTTGATTTGTGTAGGTTTTTCTGTGTAAGTGAAAGTAATGCTTGTTTTTGAATATCGTTGTAGGTTTTTTAATTGGTGTGTATTGATTTGATTTTGTGTAGGTTGTTTTTGCAGCATGGCTCGAAAGGGGAAAAAAGATGGGAAAAAACCAGACGTTGATGAAAAAGACAGGGTTAGTGCTGTTAATTGTTATATTGTGCATCACAATTTCATTGTTGAGCATTAGTTAAATTGTTAAAATTGAATGGAAGGTCCGGCTGATAAATTTTGTGGATACAAAGCACATTGTGGAGATAAACAATGTGTTGACTGATGGACACTGGAGACGTATAGGAGTCACCCCTTTCAAATGGTGTCTAGAGTTAGAGAGGTCTCTAGATATATGCATTCCTCTACTAGTTGAGCTACTTCAGCGATGGGATGACGATGAACAATCCTTTCACATATGGAAGCATCTTGTACCTTTATCTGTTGTTGATTTTTGTTTTAGTCTGGGGTTAGGTGTAGTTGGTGAAGAAGTACAATTTGATGCATATGGATGTGGGTTAGTTGGTTCACTCTTTTGTGGTCAAAGAATTTGTATTAAAGGGATAACAAACATGATTAGGAGTGTAATAGGAACCGAGCATGATGATGTAGATAATGTTTGTTGTCTGTATATATTGTTGTGCTTTGCCGTCTTGTATTTTCCTAGGAATTCAAAAGTTATTTGCAATATGCCTTTTAGAATATTAGATGATATTGATAGTTTGGTTAAGTTCAATTGGGGGAGTGCAGTGCACAGTTTTTTGGTTAACTCATTAAGTCGTGCATATGGGGTTCATAGCCAGAAAAAAAATGACCACAACATCACGTTGCCAGGGTCAGTTGTGGTTTTGCAGGTACACTAAATTTTATTCTCTTTGAATCTTTAGATCTGTTTTATATTTTTTGTGTTTAGTGTTTTGATATAAATGATGTAACATTTGTTATTTTTAAATTTGGGCTTTTGAGAGGTCAGTTATTTGTAGTCGACATGGCACTTTTATTCCCTGGAGTTAAGGTTGATGGCTATACCACATCAAAAGAATTTGAGGACATCGTCATGGGTGAAATTTATTCATTAACACCATTTGCGAAGGGCCTCATACCTCGAATGTCGATTTAAATTGGTTGTACAAAAAAATTAGCATAACCAATCACTTATTTGTGAAGAAAAACTCAGTTAGTAGTTTCAGTTATTGTACAAATAACATGACTTTGTGAAGATGAAGTGGTTTATCATGCGTGCATTTCACGATATGTAGAAAGTCAGTTATTTGAAGACAACATGGCACTTTTATTCTTCAGAGTTAAGAATAAAGGTTCATGGGTATACCACATCAAAAAAATTTGAGGACATCGTCATGGGTGGAAGTTATTCATTAACACCATTTGCGAAGTGCCTCATACTTCGGATGTCGATTTAAATTGGTTGTACAAAAAAATTAGCATAACCAATCACTTATTTGTGAAGAAAAACTCAGTTAGTAGTTTCAGTTATTGTACAAATCACATGACTTTGTGAAGACTTAGTGGTTTATGATACGTGCATTTTACGATATGTAGAAAGTCAATTATTTGAAGACAACATGGCGCTTTTATTCCTTGGAGTTAAGGTTGATGGCTATATCACATCAAAAAAATTTGAGGACATCGTCATGGGTGGAAGTTATTCATTAACACCATTTGCAAAGTGCCTCATACCTAGGATGTCGATTTAAATTGGTTGTACAAAAAAATTAGCATAACCAATCACTTATTTGTGAAGAAAAACTCAGTTACTAGTTTCAGTTATTGTACAAATCACATGACATGTTCATATGTTCATTTATCGAAATGTATTGAACCTGTTTATTTAAATATATCAATGCACTTGTCGTCATGGATGGAAGTAATTCATCTATACATTTATGCGTCATAAATTAATTGTTAATTTAAGATAGTTGTGAAAAAAATATACCATAACCACGCATTTCATTATGCATAAAAACGCAGTTACTGAGTGTGGTGTTTGTGGTAGGTGCAACCATTTTTTGCTCCCTACAATGTTAGACGTGTGTAGATTACTGAATGTAAAAACCCAAATATATAATCAAAGAAAACCACTTGTTTTTTTGTAGTTTTACTATCTTCATCGTCGTACATGATGTAAGATGTCCAAAATAAGACCCATTTCATACACACAAAAAAGAAACATACTAAACCTCAAAACATGACATCTGCTACGTCTATTTCATAAGTTCATAACAAAATAAAGTTTTGCCAACTAACATATACTTCAAGGACTGTCGATGATGATTGACTTGTATGATGGATAAAAATCACACATGCAGTCATTAACAAAAACTTCAACATCTTCATCATCTCATGCCATCTCCATCTCAAACAACACTCGATCACCCTCTTTCAGTTCATGGTCAGTGCAAAATTCCTTCCAACCATCAAGGATCCTTGTCGCGTAGGATGTTTCTAAATTCAGAATTTTGCAGGTTACAACAGTTTTTTCCCCAACAAGGATCAGGTTCTGAATGTTCTTATTACGGATCAACCCAGTTATATCACCGTTCAGATCCTGGAAAAAAACGATGTCCAATATTAGATGCAATTTGTCTTAAAAATATGTAGTGCAACTGTGAGGTTTTACGACCAACTTACCAAATGATCCCCGGTTGTCTGCTCATTGGTCAACTTCACGTAGTGGATGTAGTTGTCGTTCTCCGTTGTCGCAAGATGCAAGTAACGCTCCATGCTAAGATTAGAGCAATTTCCTGTGAAGACGATTATTTCAAATTGGTTACTACCTAAATATCTAAGTTGCACATGTACGTTTTCCTTGGATGTTGAATGCAGTCCTGAGTTTGGTCCAGCCTTTGGTGAGTCTCGGCGAACGTGGATCCTGGTTGTACCTCAGCTTGTGTAGTTGCCTATTGCTGTCCACTAACATCCATTTGTCACTGAGTTCATCGGCATATGCAACAGCAAAATGCCTATCAACATAGCCAAAATTCTGCAGCATCCATTCACGGTCTTTGAAAAGGGAAAAAAGATGGAAGCAAAAAAAAAGGCATAAAATATGACATACGAGACTAGTGGGAGGGGGAAGCACAGAGAACATTACCCTATTTTCGATGTGTAGTGTGGTGAACGTCCATAGAAAGTTGCTCGGTTGGTTGCTTGCGGAGGCCGCCATCTCAGTGCTTGATCACGTGAACAAACCTTAGTTGAAGCGGAAAAAGGTATTTTGAACATGAGTGAATGTGTATTGTTTCCGCAAATGGCCAGCATTAAATAGGGAAAGTCGGATCGCTACAACAGTCCCAACTCCTCATTGCATTGAATGGCAGGGGGTAATATGCACCGGCAATTACCGCAAATGTTCATAAGGGGTTACGAGGTTTGGTACACATTAATTACACGAATTCAATGTCATTCAATTACACCAAGTTGTCGGATTGCAAACTTCTGTTTTTCATTACCATGTAATAAACACAATGCAATGTCTTTACTGATATTTTCCAAAGTTTCTAGGAGTTGCAATAATAAAGAAGGGAAATACATTTGCAGAGACGAAAGCATGAAAGCAATAACATTTGTCTGTTTTTGTGCAATCACCAATTTAAATCCCATATGCTTTTGATACCTAAACCTCTCGAAGGAGTTGTGTACAACCATGGTTTTATGTCTTCGTACGATTCTTGTGGGGTGGGTGGCCTGATTTCCTTCATTTGTACAAAAAACTCGATATAACTACGGGATTAAGGGCCAACATTTTTTTAATTCTGTATGTGTTTGTTATTCTGCTAGAAGAATTTAAACCTCGGACGATACTAATATTCTGTTATCTAAAAATGCAAATCTTGTATTTTTAATAATGTAGAGCAAAGTAAGCGAAATGTCGACATCCGACATACTGAACCCCATTTCACTTGATGAAATAAGTTTATGGAACAACGATATAGTCCAGCAGGAAACATTACCGGATTCTATTGCTTGTCATACCCAAGAAGATGAATTAAATGAGGTTCCTATGGTTGGAATGATTTTTGAAACAACCGACAAGGTTAAAGAGTTTTACAAGCAATACGCCATAAGATGTGGATTTGGTGTCCGTGTGAGAAGTTCAAGTAAAGGAGAAGACAATGAATTATGCTTTGTCAAATTGGTCTGTAGCCGTGAAGGAAACTACGTGTCCACCATCCCTCCGGAATTGAAAAGCCAACCAACAAAAATCAAGAATTGTGGTGCAAGGATAACAGCAGTTAAAAAGGGAGGTCAGTGGCACATAAAGAATGTCATACTTGATCACAATCATGACCTAAGCTCTATGAAGTCAAGAATAATTCGCGGCAACAAAAAATTGAACATGCAAGTCAAGCAAACACTCGATATGAATGATGAAGCAGGTGTGCGCATTAACAAAAGCTTCCAATCACTGGTTTATGATGTTGGCGAATTTGAGAACCTTCCTTTTGTCGAGCGTGACGTTAGAAATTATATCGGATGACAAAGAAGGGCACTAGGGAAGGAAGGAGACGGCCAAGCATTGATGGCACACTTCTCTCACATGAGACAAATGAACAATGACTTCTACTTTGAAATTGACTTCGATGATAACAATAGAATATCAAATGTATTTTGGGCTGACGCACATAGTAGGGCAGCATGCGAGGAATTTGGAGATGTTGTCTCCTTTGACACAACATATCTAACCAACAAATATGATATGCCATTTGCACCATTTGTTGGAGTCAATCACCATGGTTTGTCTATATTATTAAGATGCGGGTTGTTGTCAGCTGAAGATACATCGACCTTTATGTGGCTTTTTAATTGTTGGCGTAAGTGTATGTTAGATAAGTCACCTGATGGCATTCTAACCGATCAGTGCAGGGCCATGCAAAATGCAATTGACATTGTTTTTCTAAATACTCGTCATCGGTGGTGCTTATGGCATATAATGAAAAAGATCCCTGAAAAGTTGCAAGGATATAATCATTACAAAACTATCAAAACTAAGTTGAAGACATTGGTTTCGAGTCCCTCAATGTGCACCAATTTGAGATCGGGTGGCAACAATTAATGAATGACCACGACTTGGATAACAATGACTGGTTGGGCACACTATACGAAGAGAGAAAACGGTGGGTGCCTTGCTATCTGAAAGGAAATTTTTGGGCTGGTATGTCCACTACACAACGAAGTGAGGGATTCAATGTCTTCTTTGATGGATTTATCAATTCAACAACAATGTTACAGCAGTTTGTAGTACAGTACAAAAATGCGCTATATGACAAAGCTGAAAAGGAATGTGAGGTGGACTTTGCTTCTTTGAACACTACAATCCCATGTGCCACCCAGTCCTTTATTGAACGACAATATCAGCAAGCCTACACACATTCGAAGTTTGCAGAAATACAAATGGAATTTCGTACGAAGATGAATTGTGCAATCAAAATGGTGGATGCTACTCCATCGGGATGCAACTACGTGGTGCTGCAAGAATTATTATGGGATGGGAAATCTGCAAACAAATATTATGTTATCCATTATGATGCCAAAACCGGCACAATAACATGTTCATGCCATCTTTTTTAGTTTCGTGGTATCGTCTGCCGACACTGTTTCACCGTCTTTGGCCAAGAGAAAGCAACAACAATACTCACGAAGTATATCATTCCTCGGTGGAGCAAACTTATACGAAGGAGATATACTTCAATGAGAGCAGCTTACAACACCCACAGTAAGGACCCAACAATGTAGAGGTACCGGGCATTGTGCAAGGAATTTTTTCAGATTGTCGATGTTGCATGCGAATCTGATGCCGGAACAGAATAGTTATTTAAGCAAATGAGGTCTGGCCGAAACCCGATGGAGTTCACTCCGTGCGGTGATGCTCGTAATGTTGACGCGAGGATGACGTCTTCCTTCCCAGCCCCGGATTCATGTCAACCATCCCATGTCCGCAGCCCAAATGCAGTAAAGCGAAAGGGAAGGCCTTGTATTCTAAGGTTGAAATTCAGTGTAGAAAAATTTTCAAAGAAAAAGAAGTTGGTAGTAAAGATGACTGAAATATGCACCAACAACACTGTAAGTTAATCCTTTGTTATTATCACAATTAACTGGCGGTGCATTTACATAATATAACTTGTTTTTTTGTAGGCAACACTTAACAACGACGTGTGGAATGACACGCCAGATGTACATCGTCATATAGAATGGGTATGATTTCGTTATATGTGGAGTAAGGTGGAAACACTTTCGTTAACGACAACTGAAAATTAAAATCCAATTTGCAGGACTTGAATGTGGCATAAGTCGGTGATGTTTCATTCAATTTGAGCGTACAAAACAAAGTCGGTGGCACAACAAGTTGCAATATAACTAACTGAAAAAGGTGCTGGTTGTAGTGAAATAACTTTGAATGTCCAAATTAGATCCATCTAAACGCACCACAATATAATGATTGTATTCAAATTTCGCAGGGACAACGTACAACACAATGCATATTTTTTGAGTGGATGGGAGCTTTGGGCAGTTGGAAACATGATGACATTGCCAAACAACAGGTCTTTGTCAAATCTTTGTTTGTCGATGACATTATACCACAACTATTCTTTTTGGGCGTCGGTGTACCAGTAACTGCCTTTTTGTTATACAATATATGTATTTTTCGTTACACATTTTGAACCAAGTACAGTGCGTTCAAAAAGTTTGACATTACAGGCAAAGTGGTTCCCAAAAACTAATTGGCTATTGCAAATATGTTATTGACCAGAAAGAAAATATGCTTATAAAAACCACAATTAATTTGGGCAATCATTTGTTAAGCAGAAGCACCTAACAGTAATTGGCTTTTTATGATACAATATATGTGTTTGTACTTAATTCTTTTTGTACCAAGTACAGTGCATTGGAAAAGACTGGTATTACACGGAAAATGGTTGGCAAAAATGATAATTAAATGCCTTTGTATCATACAATATATATGTGTTTATACTTCATTCTTTTTATACCAAGTACAGTGCATTCGAAAAGTCATATTACACGGAAGATGATTCGCAAAGTTTTACAGTAACTGCCTTTTTATGATACAATATATGTGTTTTTACTACATTACTTTTGTACCAGGTATAGTGCTTTCGAAAAGTAAGATATCAGAGGGAAGATGGTTGCCACAATTTTGCAGTAACTACTTTTTATGATACAATATATGTGCTTTTACTACATTATTTTTGTACCAGGTGTAGTGCTTTCCAAAAGTAAGATATCAAAGGGAAGATAGTTGCCACAATTTTGCAGTAACTGCTTTTTTATGATACAATATATGTGTTTTTACATCATTCTTTTGGTACCATTTAAAGTGCCTCCGAAAAGTCATATTACAGGAAAAATGGATCGCAAAATTTTGAAGTAACTGACTTTTTATGATACGATATATGTGCTTTTACTTCATTGTCTTTGTACCAAGTATAGTGCGTTCCAAAACTAAGATATTACAAGGAAGATGGTTGCCACAATTTTGCAGTAACTGCCTTTTTATGATACAATATATGAGTTTCTACATCATTCTTTTGGTACCAGTTAAAGTGCCTTGGAAAAGTCTGATATTACAAGGAAAATGTTTCGCAAAATTTTGCAGTAACCGCCTTTTTATGATACAGTATATGTGCTTTTACTTCATTGTTTTTGTACCAAGTATAGTGCGTTCGAGGAGTAAGATATTACAGGGAAGATGGTTCGCAAAAAACAATTTGGGTACTGATAGATGTTATTGACCACAAAAGAAATATGGTTATGCAAACCACAAGAATTTTGGACCATCATTTATTAAACATAACCACCTAACAGTAAATGGCTTCTTATGATACAATATATGACTCTCTACTTCATTTTTTTTGTACCAAGTGCAATGATTTTCATAAAGGATGAGATAAGGAGGAAAATGGTTCGCAATAACTTTTTGGCTATTGAAACATGTTATTGACCACAAAGGAAATATGCTTATACAAACTCCAACATTTTTCGACCAAGTCATAATATAACTACACCAAGATTTCTTAATAAAAATAACCAAACATTAACAACCTTTTTTTATACAATATATGTCTTTCTACGTAATAATTTTTGTACCAAGTTCTTTGATTTTGAAATCACTGAGATTACAGTCGAAATTGTTCACAACTTTTTTTTGACTATTACAACACCTAATTGACAACAATATCATATTGTTACACAAATCACAATATTAGAACAGCTAATTCACTTACAATTCAAGGATAACTTATTAGTCAAACATAAGGTATTAAGAGCAACAACCTTTTTTTGTCAAAATATATGTCTTTTTCATACACAATTTTTGAACTACATTCATTCAAAAAATATATCACACATATATGCTTCCCGCAAACACTAATTCCAGTAATTGTCTTAAGCATGCAAAAAAACCAGCAACCTTTCTTAACATCTGTGGTACAAAATAATTATGTTAACTTTGACTTCCGCGTGAAACAAGAAATGATCAATGCTTTCACCCATCATACCAAAAATAAAGCTTCATGTATGTCACAACAACAAAATTTTTGCGAACCAGATTTTTTAGGGGCATTCCCAATGTAAGGGGTACGTAGTGCGCGACTTTTAATCCGTACCTGCCGATGAAGCTTCATTCTGTCATACATATTACTTTGTGGTGGATTTGGTTCCTCTACACGGCTCACATGTTTTGACAACTCTTCATCACTTCCATCTGGGGTGTCCACATTAACTTCTCCGACTTTGACACCAACATTGCGCTTAACAGTAGTCTGCAATGGGCTCCATGCTTCATGTGATTGATGTCCACCTTGGCTATAAAATTGGTCTTCAAATGTTTTACCTCTTTCGTTGTGAACATTGGTAGAAGGAGTAACAGAATCGCACTCCTTGGTTCTTTCCGTCTTCCTCTCATGAAAAACTCCTTCTAAAAGGGATAAAGATTGGCGAAGTTCACCTATTTCACGTTCTTGCCTTTCAATTAGAACCTCAACTTCAACCTTCCTTGTTCCTAAATCTACTCCTTCAGTTTGTCTGTTACTTCGACCAACTTCATGACCAAACACTTCATACGCTTCTCTAACTACTGCATGAAGAAGTTCTTGCTTTGACACACAAAGATCAACAACTATCTGTGAAATAAATTAAGAATATTTAAACTAAAAAGAGGTGCATTCACACAACAAACAACAATCTAACTAAATCAAACCCAAATCACTTACCACATTCTTCTCCAAACTACTCTTTAAAGCACCGTCACCCACTTTAATATTCATCCTACGCAACAACCTTGGAAATTCATTGCCACCGCCTGCACCCTTTCTCTTCACAAATAGAAAGTGATCAAAACACCAAAGCTGAAAGTCCACAATTAAAGCAAATGTAAGTAAATAGAATTTACCTGTAATAAATAAACACAACCCACAACATGAAAGTGTTTCCTATGTCTTTTCATCTTCAAAACCAATGAAGCATTACACAAACTCCCAACCAGGTACTCGTAAACTACACGACCCCAGTTATATTGGCATAAACTTTTCAAGTCATCAACAATCTTGAACAGTATGGGGAATACGGTTGCATTTCTATTAGGCAAAAAAAACTCGGATATGCCTATGAAGATGTATAACCTGCAAAAATCATCTACTCCAACACATTCCGAGTGGTTCAAAAGATAGTTATATATCACCCCAACAGTAACCTTCTTCTGACTAAAAATGTTCCTACATACACTTTCAATAACGACTTCATCCAAATCCACTACATCTCCGACAATCCTCAATCCTAAGCCTAAACAAACATCTAATAACTTAAATGGCACAATTATAGAGTTAAATAAAAAACCACATCTTCTTTCTACCCACAAATTGCACAAAACACCAAGAACATTTCTACTTATCTTAACAGAATCATTCAACAAAGTGAACCACCAAAATGGTGTTCTTTGAATACAAAGCTTTTGGTCCTCACTTAAGTTCTTATTCAATAACGATAAATATGTGGTCCTACAAGAATGCCTGAACATAATCTGCAAAATAAAAACAACATAAGACCACAATTAACAACATATTCTTTCAAATCAATATGAATAAACATTGTTACCATTGCTATATCTGAACAACTTACCTCAGTACTATCACTGAACTCTCCCACATCACCACCTTCACTCCCTTCACTATCATCACTACCATTGTTATGATTACTTGGACCACTATCTTCACTCATGTCTTGTAAAAAAAAAAATAAGAACGAAACTAATGAAAGGTATCAAATCAAAACATTACAACACACCTCCAATTAATCTTCACTTCAACAACAAATGCGTCGAATTAAATCAACCATTACAAGACACAACCAACCAACAATAAAACAAGTACCGATATACCTAAATAAATGCAACGGGACCAAAACGAACAAACGAACACCGACGAAACAAATTATGTATTGTTCCACCTTCCGAGTCAATAGTCTGCATTCATAACAAAAACACAACCGTCAGTTTTGGACACGCAAAATTATTCCTCACAACCCTAGATTCACAATATAACACTCATTTAACGAAATAATGCACGAACGCGAATGGTTTGGGCAAAAAGAAAACACAACCTTAAAAACGAACCGCGGACGTCAACCTTATTCTACCACTTCTTCCCTTGCCAAGTTCGGATTTTTTTTAGGGGTTCCTTCCTCCACCTATGAGCAGGCACACGAACAACACAACAATGTCGACGAATTAAATTTTTGCACCAACCCTCCTCGTTCTACCTCTTCTTCCGCTGGTGGTGTTTTCTTTTCGTGCTGCTTTCGCTACCAACTTCGAATTTTTGTACAGCATTCAGGGTCGGTTTAGTGAAGATATCACCGCTTGATCAACACTGAAGGTGCCGCTTGGTACGAAAAAATAAGGGTTAAGAGTTGCTTCAAGGGTTCAGTGAAAAAAATGAAAACTTTGGGTAACTGAGATGGATAGCGCATGTTGTCTCCTCACACGCAAGCGCACCGCAGGACGTTGCCCTTTCTTCCGCAGTTGTCTCAGAAACCGTCAGAACCGTCACCTCGTCCATTCAGTTTCTATTTTCGAAAACAATTATTTTTTTTTCCACGTGTCAGTGCCACGTAGGCGGGTAAAAACCAAGTAAAAAAAACCAGGTTAGAGTATCATTTTCCTTATAATAAAACCTTTTAATATTAAAATAATCGAATCTCATTATTTTTAAATCATTATCACTTCTTACAACGTCGTCTTCTAAAATCTTTACAAATTATATACTTATACATTTTCCTAATTTATTTTCTCAAAATATTACAACAATTACAAATTATCATTACATTACTTAACTTTATTTTACATTTTCTTATTTTTTTAAAATTTCTTTTTCCACCTTCTATTCTTATTAAAATCGTAAAACAAAAAAAAAATATAAATTCAAGCCCAGAATCCCGTTTTTCAATAACTAAATTTTGACTAAAGGACAAACCAGGTTCGAATTAAATGTGAAAAAAAAAAGTGTGGTATGGTGGTAAACATAAACTACATTGAAAAAACATATCAAACTGCGCTATATGTCAGATAAAAAAAAAAGTTGCATTTATGAGAAGATGAGATGTGTGTTGGAAAGAGCACTTCAATTAGTTCAATGCATAATTGCATGTCTCAGATTGATGACATTATCTCCTCTGCCTAGTCAAATCCTAGAAAACTAGAAAAGGTAGCAATCAGCCACCATATCTTTCTATTATTAAGCATTAAACTCCTTAATCACAATTAATAAAATATAATGGTATTAGTGGGTGAATTCAACCTTATTTTAAAGGAAAAATATTACATCTCATTCAATTAAATGTGCAACTACTGAAAGAAAAATAAACTTACAAGTATTCGGCAATAATTTAAAAAGTTCAATTATAATAAAAGACTGCAAAAAAAAATTAAAAAAGAAGAATGAACAAAAAGAAAGGATTACAATACGTCTGGTAACAAAATTAGAAATGAACAGAAGGTTAAAAGATCTTTTTTTTTTCTCTCTTATGAAATAACACATTCACTTCTTGTCATAAAAATGAATATCAAGGAATCAACACTCAATAATATTTTCTACTATGTTTGCTTAACAAATGTTTAGAATGATTTTACATAAAACCAAATAAATGTAATAAGAATGATGAATCTGTCGAAAATATTTATATTAATTGACATAGAATATATAAGAAATATTTAACTTTAAAATTGAGTATAATAGTTAACATAAATAAATATGTATTCGTTTCAATACTCATTGTTTTAAATTAATAATAAAAAAATGTATATTGATTTTTCTTTCGTTTAATATTAATATTTTTTATAATATATCTGATTATTTATTTTTTTATAATTATTTAATATTTATCTAATTATTATTTAATATTTGTACAATTATATAATTTTATTAATATTGATACTAAAAAAGAAAATATATATAATTTTTATATCAAAAATTTAAAAATATTATATTTTTATGATGATAATTTTGTTTTGTATAAATAAATTATATAATTAATATTTAAAAAAATTAAAAAATACATAAATACGAGTATAAGGATTTTCTAATGAAAATAAAAACGGAAATAATATAAAATTTTAAATTTGTCAAGTATAAAAATAAAAATAATTGTTTATTTAAAAATTAAAATAAAATAGTAAAACTCGGTTCCATGTCACTGGCTTTATTTCCTGGATTGGTGTAGGGAATAGGAGAAGAATAGGTATATTTCCTGGATTTTGATAGATTATGGATCTATCTAGGTGGGCCACTTATAGCTAGTCCAGGTGGGTCATACAGAGTTCTAAAGAAAATACAAACAATACATGTCTTTAAATATTAATTTTTTTTTTCTAAATACTCATAAGTACTTGTGAATATTAAAAAATATGTAAATATTTGTACATATATGAGTATGGATACAGATACTGAATAAATATTTATCCAACAAATATGAAAAAATTACTATTCGTAACCCAATGCCTCTGTTGACATCCCTATGTATAGCTAAACAAATAATATTAACTATTTCTATTATTGTTAACTATGCTTAAAGAAGTTTTTCAAAATCAAAATTGTTAAAATCTTTGTTATCTTCTATATCACAAAAATAGATTAAATAATCTTGTTCTAGTTTTCTATTGAAAATAATTTTTAAAAAAACTTGATTTTGAAATAATTATTGATGATTTTACAATAAAAAGTACAAGAAAAAAATATTTAAATAATTAGAAATACACCATTAGCTCAGGGTAGAAAAGATCTCACCTAAGGGGATGCATGCATGGTGTATGATATAAACTCAAATTAATAGTTGACATATATAAATATTCCAAAAACGAAAAATACATATATGGACTATATTGATTTAAATACATATGAAAAGGTGTATTTACATAAAAGTTACATGTATGGAGTTATTTTTTCTGTTGAAAGACAAAAGAATCCACTAGTATGGTAAGGGAATTGCAATTTAATAGAAAAATTATATATATTGAACATCTATGCTTCCTTTATAACTACAAAACTGGAAAATCTTTGATTACACTAATGAAGATCTGTGATTGTGGAGAAGAATGTTACCATAAATATCCAGAACAAGGTAACAAATCTATGACCCTGTCAGAAGCTATAAGTGCTATTTGATGGAGATCCAATTCATTTAAGCATGCAGCCTAATGTGCAGTATAACCAAAAAATCACTAGTAAAAATCCAAGGCAGTGAGAGTGCACAAACTGTATATATATCTCCTCCCAACAGTTCTTAAAAGAGACAACCAAGAAGAAATCATGCGACGTTATTTAAGTTGGTATAGACCAAAGACTGACTGCAAATCAAACATATACCCAAATTCGGGTTTGAAGAAATTTACAAGAGAAATCCCATGCTTGAGATTAACATTGTGTTCCAACAATATTGCAATGGACCTGCCTTGTGCTTACCCTCTATAAATTCTCATCTATAAATTTAATCCTCTACCACTGATCAGATTAACCGGATGGATGGAGGATTACCTGCTGGAAATCTTTGTCTGCGGGGCCTTCTGGTTGTCTTGCCCCAACCGGTTAGGCTTCTATCCTCCAATCCCACTTCAATGTTATTAAGCTGTTGAATAAGTGGGGTGCTTGTTTCAATGGTTGCCGCCGCCGGAGGAGGGGGAGACGGGCTTACCTGTGGCTGTGACCGCCGTCTACCCCTACCACAACCATTTCTAGATGAGCTTCTCCTGTTTAATCCTGAATGCCATGCATGACCTGTTGCTCTCATAAGCCCTCCAAACGTTTGAAGATCTTCCGTTACTTCGTGCCTTGATAAAGAAGCAAGGCCTGGAAGGATGTCCCTTTGGAAGTCTCTCCGCTGCCTCCCTCTCCTAGCTGGCCCCTTTCTAGTCCTCGCAGGTAAAGAGGTTGTTCCAGTTTCTTCCACTTTAATGTTTTCTGGAACAAGGGGCTCGGGCATGTATTCTTCTTCCTTGGTCTCTGTCAGTTTCAATGTCATTGATTCAAAGTAATCCATGCCATCTGAGGAATATTCCTCATTATCCTCACCATCTTTTCCCCTTCGATTATCGTTCTTCTTCTGCAGATCATCCACACATGAGGAAACTATATCCACAAACCAACTTAGAGGGTCCACCACTGGGCTTTCTGATGGACTGTTGATAACATCATCCACTTGCTGGAAGCAAGAAGATGACAAGACAACAATTGCCTCTGCTGCATACCTCATAAGTTCATCCTGCAGCTTTTCAACTGTCCCCTGCTGGCCTAGTGGTGATACTGATTGAGTTTCCAGCCCTTTTTCTTCAGGAATGGTATCCTCCTCTGTCTCAGGAATGGCAGGGGCTTCAAGATCTATTTCTGCCTTAGTTCCTAAGCTGGTAGCTGGAATATTTGTCAGAAATGCTTCCTCCTCCTCATTCATACTCAAGTTCAAATCAATCTGATTTCTAGAACTGGCTTTTATAGTAGATGATAATCCAGTCTCACAAACAATAACTTCAGTGATAGCTTGATTGTCCAACTCAGGAACAGAAGCATCACAAGGCAAGTTAATATCAAGAATCTGTCTTTTCCGATTATTTTCCGCTAATTCTACGCCAGATGAATTAGGAACCAACCCAGATGGAGAGTTGAATGAAGTTGACTCCTTAGAAGAAATATGAGGTATGCTAAATATGGGAACACCAAGAATTTTCCTTTTACTACTAGAGCTTTCATTAACTTCTCTCCCCTTTGGCTCAATATCATTTGGACACAAACCTGGCGTTACATTGTGCGAAAATTTTCTGTTAGACCCCTTTCCAGACTCATCTTTGTTAGATAAAGAAGCAATTTCGAAAACACTTAAACCTCCGGCATTTAAGCTTCTGCCAGCATTTTGTGCCTCGTTCTTACATGCTGACTTGGCTCTAAGCCAAGGCAACACTGCAAGCTGCTCCTCTCGATTTTGTTCTCTATCCATGAATCGAAGACCTGACTGGGAAACCAAGTTGTTGGAAGAACCATTTGAAAGCATCTCATTCAAGTTAATATTTTTTGCAGCCTTCATGTCATTGCAATTTGAACTCTTATAACAGTTTGCTGAACCATTGTTGAAATGTTCAGGAAATTTCTTGCAATCATTATCCTGGTTGAGATAACTAATTGAAGAGATGTTCACTGAAAGCTCATTGGTCCCAGATGATGTCCTCGTATGAAATCCATTTTTCCCAGATGCCTCATGTTGAAATCTGGTATTAAGCTTTGAATTAATATTTAGAGGAGGCCAACTATCGCCCAACATCCCGTTACTCTGATGTGACTGGGAATTCCTACTCAACGCAATTGATGCATTTAGACATGGAGAGGGAGGTGTCTGTACTGATATCAACTTCTGGTTTAGGCTACTACTTGCCATTTCCCAAGATGATTGAGACCAAGACCTAGCTAAATCTGAGGAAGGAGCAATTGCAAAGAGACCATTCCTATGTGATGATGCAACAGACTCTGAAAGTTTATTAGCAGAGTATTCACGGTTTCTTTCACTGATATCTAAATCACTAGCTGTCTTTTCCCTCAACAAATCCGCTATGCTTCGATTAGTTAGACGATCAGATGTAGGTTCATGAACTTTATTGAGTTCATCTTGCATTGTTTGGGGTGATAAAAGTGATTGCTCTTGTTTGAGGACTTGATGAATGGGTTTCAGATTGCTTTTAGCTTGCCCTGCCATCATCAAAAACAATTTGATGATTTATCACATACCACGTTAGTATTAGTACTCGTTTGTCGCCACATAAAAAACAAGAGATATAAAATTAATGTTCAAAATAACTTTCAAAATTCTACTTGGACCAATAATACGCATGATATTCACTATTATTAAAATATAGCTTACCAGCTTATTTTAACAAAATCACCTGAGATACATGCTAATATAGCTAAGATGTTTAATGTATCAGATAGGAGAGCCAGGTTGAAAGAGTAAATTTGAAGCAAGCAGCTGAATAAGAAATCTAACCTGACTCTATTGAAGAAATCCACATTTTCCCATTTCTGTCATTATCCAAATATCCATTATTCCGAGCCCAGCTGTCAGTTCCATGACGTGAGTTCAGTAAATCTTCCTTAGACAAACCAAAGAACCTTGACTTCTGTTTAGCAGATAGATCAGAGCATTCAGTTGGCCCTTGACAGGGATTATGGTCTTCGGGAGAAACATATGCAACATCATTTGGTTCTTCCCGTTGAATAGGTTCATTTAAGTCTGCCAGACCATTTATGCTTCTTAAAGACCGCTCGGGTCTTAAAGTGTTGTCTTCCTGGCCACCATTGCCATAAAAAATGTTCATATCACCTCCCTTTTCAGGCTTATAATTTCTATCAGAAAGATATTTGGTTGTGCCACTAATCTTTTCATCACCAGGCTGTTCATTTTCCTCAGTATCAATGTACTCATCAGCAGGGAGGTGAAGGTCAAACATTTTTCTCCTTACCTTTGAGGGTCTGAACCCCAGTATCTCAACTTCTTTCGAGCTGCTCCCATTTGGGGATGGGAACAGACCAGCTTGCCTACCGGTTCCTTTATTAGAACTCAAAGGAGAATGAATGCCCTCAACACCTGAAATAGATGGTCTAGCAGAAGTAGAACTTCCAACTATTGGAAATCCAGGAATCTGCCATTTCTTAACATCTTCAGATGTTATGTGGGAAGCCAAGGGACCTGTGGAAAATGATCTCTCAACAGATATCTGGTTTCTGTGTAAATCATTCATTTTAACCTCATCCATCAAATCCCTTTGTATTCTGTATAAGCGATGAAGTTCGAAGACCTGATTAAATACATAATATAAATAAATTAAAATGTTCACCAATAACAGGGTTCATAAATAAATTGAGCTGATAAGAGCCACCACTTGGTAGAAAAACCTACATCTAAAATTGATTAAAGCCAAGTTTGCAAACTAGTGTTGATAGCATAGATGAAATACTATCCACTGCGAAAATTGAAAACAAGAGACATTTTAAGTAGAAAAAAACTCTGGAGAAGCATAGCAAATCAGAATTCAAAATCCAAAAAGCCTCTCACTTTTATTTTTAATTGGACAAATCAACAGGTGAAGGTCCTACCTGATATATTAAAGCTAAAGGTCAACAGTTAAAACGAACTAGAACCTTCATACCTGATTCTTAAATATAGCCTCGTGCTCAAGCATTGTTTGCTTTACAACATCCTTATCATGTGTTGAACATGCATCCGCAGCAGCACTTGGCAAATAATTATGATAATGCCCATTTGCCAGTGTTTTATCTCCATAATATAGGGGCCAGCCACAACTACTGGATTCCTCATTAAGATCTCTCATTGAGTAATATCCTGGCAGACTCTGAACTTTGGTTCCCATCCCTGAAAATTGAGCCATTATATATAAAAGACTTTTCAACCATGAATTAACTGGTACATAGCTTTCAGTTCAGCCCAAGATTACGATATCTTAATTTATTTTGGACTCGTTAAGAAGGTATGCACTTTGGTTAACATTCTGTATGTTTCATGCGTCAAATACCACAAATAATAAAACACAATCCATGCAAGCAGCCAAACAATTGCATGACTCAAATCCAGATTTAATGGCATGGCATATACACAGTGCTAGCAAAGATACTTGCATATCAAGCCTATTTAAGTTTTATTCTTAATTTATCCACTAAATTTAACTAAATGATTAAGAGAACTTCTCAATATAAAAAGAAGCAGTATTGATTAATAAGATTTTCACTTCTTTTAAAGTGAATTGATCTGAGTACAATAAATGAAATTAAATCTTCAATTTCAATACAGAATCTACACAACTTTAGTTTGGTTAATAGATTAACTTTTTAGCTGTCTATTTTATTTGGAGAAGAAAAATAGTTAATAGATTAGTAATGAATTAAAGGCCAGGAGGCAAACACCTTCAAAGCCATGCAACTTCTGGTAGCCAGCTTGCACATGAAAAGTTTATCCTAATAATGCCATTGAAAACCTTAGGAGATAAGTCTGGTACACTTTTTACTCATCTCATTTTTTAAGTAATAACTATAATTTTTCAAATGAAAATAAAAAATGCTCATTAAGGAATCAAAATTGCCATCAATGTTTTCCATTTTAATTCAAGCTATGTGACGTGAAGTTTTAGATGACCACATAGTGTTATAACACCCAAGTCATATCTACAATAACATTTACAGTCATTCAAGCATGCACGACAAAGGCCTTGCACCCAACTTATATGGCATTACAACAAGAATCTAATTACCACTCCTTTAGATTCCATAAATTAGCTTTTATCTTGAAAGAAAATGTGGATTGCCTCAATAAATTCAGTAAAGCAACATGGATTTAACTAGTTAGAAACAGGAGTTACCATGCAACAGTAAAGGTACCTGCTACTAGATTAAGCCAAGTTCACCACTCCAGCTCACTATTTAATTTAGTTGAATAGATTTGCCAAGGTGAAAACACTTATTTAACCAGAAAAAGGTGAAAATATTCATTGATATAGGTTAAGCTGGTAAGTATGGGAACAGATCCAATGTGATGGACACAATACAAGAAGAAAGCAATAGCTACATCATCAAGCTTTGAGAATCTTAAACCAGAAGACTCTTTATGGCACGTAGAAAAATCTGTTGTGGCTGAAAAAATTTGTGCACAATGTAACTCACCAACTATCATATAGATTAATTTTCAAAAGCGTCAACTGCCAATTAAATTCACAACTTCTGTGTTCGGGAGGTCAGTAGAATACTGCATAACAAACGAGGTTTTGAAGTGTTAGAGATGTAAAGTGCATTCTTAAAAGTCACTAATTGCACACATTTATCAATGGTGAATTACAGGTTCAATCTGACACACATTTTAGGCTTCCTTAAATTTTCAGACCACTATGGCATTGCATCTCACATTTTGCTGGATTGAGGACAATTACGTTTGAGCCTATGTTACTGCACCAGGAAAAAGGGCCTCATCATCATATGCCAACTCAGAAATATTTCACTTTCAAGACATCAAATATTCAAATATGGACAAATTACCCTTTAATATTTTGGTGGAAGGCAAAAGATCTGAAACCGACTTTTCACAGCACTACAATAGTAACCACGTTTAAGATAATGATGAACAGGGAATACAAATCCACAATTTACTATCAGGGCAATACAACCACTACCCAAAAGACAGAATACAAATTCACAATATTACTCTTTCACGTGAATTAGAACCCTCTGATTCTACACCAATAATCCTAGGACTGAAGAATTCCCAAAATTTCAGTGAAAAACTTATAGGGCCTCAACTCTATAGGTACACAGGTTGCTCATCACTGTGATAAAAAAATACCCATGGAGAAGGGGAGTAGCTTTAAACTAAGCATCACAAACTCATCCTTGATACTAGGGACTTTATGTCCTTCACTCCAGTTACGAGTCAATGGAAAGAAGGACCAATAAAAGTAACAGAATATCTTAATTCTATCCGTAATGAAATATGTAGTTGCCTTTCAAGTAAATTGACAATTATGTCATAATTTATAGACTTGAGAGATTAAAAACACTAAAAATTATAAGACGGAGAGAACCTAAACGGATGACTAATTTGAACTAAGCAGATCTTAGACAACAATTACCATACCAACCGATATTGTCGACGAAAACACAAGAATTTAATTGACCAAAACGAAGCATCAGAATATTACAGCTCCACATACAAAGTAAACAGATAAACTCTCGCAATTAAATTGTCCCCCGAAACAATAGGAACCTAGAATTTCATTTTCATCCTACTCAAACCACTAGTTCTAAAATAATAAACCAAATTCAGTAAACCATGAATTTACGAAAAAATATGCACAATTGAGGAATTATAGCAAAATTACCTCAGACCCACATCCTCTCATCACATGCTCCTAAGAATCCACCATGGATTCCACCATTCAACATCAGAGAAGACGAAAAATTCAGTGTTTGACTCCCACTGCAACAGGAAGCAAACGAAAAAGTAGCTAAAACAAACAATTGTAGGAGAAACAGCGAAGTGGGTGTTGCTGCAACAACATTGAAGAAGTTCAGATCGTCGATTTCGATCTGCTGGGCCACTCCTGTTCCTCTTTCTCTATCGCATAAAGGCAAGAACAACAGAGCTTTAATTTTCCTTTTTTAGAGAGAGAAAGAGGAAGAAAAAATAAAAATAAAAAGAAGAATGGGCGAAGAGAGAGATCCCAGATAAGAAATCTTCACACAAACAAACGACCTTCTAAGAACAGTGACATGAAATTTGTCAACATCCGGTCTCTTTTTATTCTCTGCTTTTTCTTCACTTCTCTCTCTTTTCCATTTTTATAAAAAAATAAAATAAAACAAATATTAATATATTTATTTCGGTCTTTTTGAGGATATCAAAACAAATGCCCATTTCTAGATTCTCTCCACCCTCCTTGCTTTTTGGTACAGATGCATCAAATCAAACATTATTAAACATAACGGAAAATGCCATTACACAACTTTTATTTAACAATAATGATTTACAAAAAGTTAACTATAATTTATCATTTCATAATGTATTGTTATTATTAGTTTCTGAGTTATAGTAAGAAAAAATATATTAAATATCAACATTACCGAGACATTTAAATTTAAAATGATAAATTTGCGAACATGTCTGTATAACTCCAACAGCAACTGGCACAACAAACTTGACTAATATTCAATATTTTCTAGGCTAGTTGTTAGGACTCTATAATGACTTATTAATTAACGTAATGATGTTTATTTACTAAAAAACTGTGATTCTAAGAAGTGTTTATTATGGGAAACAAGTGGGACCCAGTAAACTATGGAAGAAAAAGATTGGGTGTTTTTTGAAAGGGTTGTTGTTTTGGTGCTTAATGCAAATGCCCACTGGGGTCTTAATATTTACCATAATGGGATTCTCTCTCACTCTCTCTCTACTTTACTTTGTGTTTGGGGAATTCCTTTGTTGATTGGTGGAAGGATCCTTTGGCTGAGTTTTTTGTTGTTGTTGTTGTTCTGTGTACTGTACCTCTTTATAGAAAAGAAAGAAGAAATAGATGGTTCCCTTATTGTATTGTAACCATCTTCATAGACACGTGGCTGCTTTAACACTGAACCATCTCCATCATGCACCAAATTACAACCCTAGTTTTTAAGCTCAATATTCTAATTTACCAGATTTTACTCATTACAATTCTTCAAGGGAAAGACAATTTATCAGAATCACATTTATGTCCAAACTCTTCCCATAATCACTGTTGCTTTCATATCTATTTTTCTTTTACGATTATAATGTGTAACATACGGAATTAATTATGCTGCTATTCAAATTAAATATTTTGGAAAAAATATGGATTTTTTTTTAGATCAGATTCAAATTGGTTTTTCAGTTAACTCTACTAATAATTTGTACAAAAGTTAATGAATGTTATGTATTCAAACATCAATCTTTAATTGGAGTAGAATTTAAATTATTTTCCGTTTGAGTTAAGTATTTTAATATATAAAACTAAAAGACTGTGTTGACTCGAATTTGAATTTGATTAATGAAATAATGGTAGAATTAAAATAGTAAAAATATTGAAATGTAAAGAAAGAGAAGATGTGATGGTTGTGTCAGAGTGATATTTGTGTTGTACAATAGAAGCAGGAGCAGTTAGAGTAGCTTCTTCACTCACTCATGGTTTATTTAACAAGCAAAACGCATGCATACATACACCCACAATAACAGACATCTGACAACTCATGACATACTTCAGATATCATACATAGTTTTATGTAACGCAATCTCCAAACTATCATTAATTATTCTCACGTTACACAACTACCTAAGTTACATAATTCTACCATTTCTTTATTATAAACATATATGTAACCACAATTTTTTAAAATTAATTTATAACTATAATTTCTTTAATAGTATGGAAAAAGCTTTATTGTATCTTCCTTCAAATAATTGTAACTCACCGGACTTTTCTAACATGAAAGAATGATCTCGATTTTAGACGTGCCCCATGAACTCGACTGAAATTTTCCTTTACTCATTCTTCATTTAATAATTTTAATTATTTATCTTCAAATATTAATTTATTTTACATACAATTTATTATTATTAAATAATTACTCATGTAGTATTAGTTCAAATAAACACCGCTTAAATAAGTATAATCAAAAATGAGAAAAAATGTTTTGGAATAATACTTTCTCAAAATGGTCACGAGCTAAAGAATTATTGTTATGTATGTGTCAATTAATTATAATTTCAATTTATTTTTAAATTTAAACACATTATATCAACAAAAACTATGTATTGGTATTAATTTTTTACTCAATTTTAGATAATTTCTGTTACAGATAAAATATATCGTTTTTTTCTAGACAAAATATTAGAGTACCCTTTACTTTTTTAATATTATTATTTCAAAATTATTAATAATTGTATTATTTTTTTTGGACCAAATGATTTTATAAAGGGTGTAGATTCGAGAATTAAAGACATTTACATTTGTAAATCCCAAAATAGTTATATACACATCAAATTCAGATATCATCATGCGATGCGTATACTATTTAAGAGAGTTTATACACTGATATGGAAGGGTTTTGACATAATTTTATATTATGCTTCGATTGTTTTAAAAGTTGAAGTATAAAATATATATATATATATATATATATATATATATATATATATATATATATATATATATACACACTATTTTTAATAGAAAAAAATTATTGACTTAGAAAATTTAAATAAAAAATTAGTTTATTAATTTCATATCAGATTCATTAAGTAAATTCTCATTTGTTGAGCAAATTATATGGAACTGGTAAAAATAACAAATTTCACAGTCTCGGAAACGTAACAACATAAAATTTAATATTTGTTGAATTTGTTATGAAATAAATCGAATAACATAGAAAATGACGACAGATAATAGAGAAGAGAAGAACAAGAGAGAATAGAGAATGAGAGAATAGAGAGCAACTCATCTATGTATTATTATTGATAGGAAGAGTCCTATTTATAGATACAATATGTAATCCATAAAGGAAACAAATCAACTTAGTTAATACAAATATTTACCATAAAGAGTAATGAATCATATCAGTAAATGTATCA
>Ga0214542_1001177_pt1 | contig 53096 bp, 47 predicted proteins | sample CNSS1metaG_FD_160096 | JGI IMG/M metagenome (GOLD analysis project Ga0214542, IMG submission 160096) | Root nodule microbial communities from cowpea collected in UCLA plant growth center, Los Angeles, California, USA - CNSS1 | ecosystem: Host-associated > Plants > Roots > Nodule | place: USA... | reverse complement strand
AACCATACTCCTAATATTGAATATTTGATAATATTATGTTTCCTTTACCGTAATTTTTATTATTTTATAAAAATTAGTTAAAATTAATATTAAAGTAGTAAGTAAACGGGTACGGGTATGGGTACGATATTATACCCGTTACTCGGTGGGGATGGCGATGGGACAAAAGTTTGATACCTGTTGGGTTTGGGTATGGGGATTGGGATGAATTTTTTTTATGGGGATAGGTATGAGATAGTGAAACCCGTCCCCGCCCTGTTGCCATCCTTACTTAGGTGAGGGTCGGGAAGAGCTTTCTACTACTATATTTGATGTGGGTAAATTGTTTTTGGTGTTTGAATTATAGTTTTAAATTTTGTAATATGTAGATTTTTTGGATTATATAATTTGAAATAAAAAATATATTAATTTTATGTATTTTGAATTGTATAATTTAATTTACATTTTGTATTGTACAATTTAAATATAATTTTTTATTCAAAGTTATATGATTTGAAACATAAATTTCTCTAAATTTTTGTATTATTAAGTCTCATTTTACATTATACATGATAATCCATGATGACATTGGAAGTTATTGTGTTAGTTTGTATTCACTTTAGAGAGACAGAATATTAGACTAAAATATGTGATGAGATACACAAGTTATCAAACATGAAAAAGTCTAATATAATGAGATATATAAGAAATGGAAATGAATTAGTTAGAGGAGATTGCCTTCAACCGTAGAATTTAATTCATGTGTGTGAAAAAGTAGTCATAGTACATTTTGTGCAAGGGAAGTTGTAGGATGATTGTCTCATTCCAATTGTGAACATACTATTGCCTAGTTATTGTTATGTGAAAGTTAAGCAATGGACCTCATTTTATACTAGTTGCATGCAAGTTTTTGGGCAAATGTTAATGGTTGCACTTACATATATTAGTCTTGCAGTTGATTAAGATGATTATTGTATGTTGATTGATTTGACTTAATTGTGATAGTTTCTAACAAGTACACGTGAGTAACCAATTGTGTTTGATGTACATCTATAAAAAATACAAAAGAGAAAGTACAAATAGCAAAATCTTGACACATGTCATCCTCTTATCAATCATCTCATTTTTCCATTTTAAAATTTAAATTTTTTTACCTTTTATAGTATTTTTAACATAAAAGAATAAAGAAATTCACAACATACCCTTTGTTCGCCAAGTGTACAATTTCCAATTCTAATTTTTCTTTCCCTCTCAAAATATCTTCTCTTCTCTCTCTTTGATCAAAAACCTTAGTCGTAGGTTTCAAAAAAATTAAAGTTATCTCTCTCTCATTTTCAAGACTTTGCTCTCACTCATTCTCCTCAGGTTTTAAAAAAATTAAAGTCTATCTCTCTCTCATTTTCAAGACTTGCTCCGACTCTTTCTCTTCCACTGTTATCTTATCTCTCTTCTCCATATTCTCCTCTACCTTATTCGTGATCCTCGATGTCCATAGCATGAAGGTCCCCACCTCTCCTCTTTTTTTAAGTTTTGTTTTTTCGTTTTTCATTTGCTATTGTATGTCCACAACATGAAGTTCTTGATTTTTTTTTTCATTTACAGCTTCCGTTTCTATATTTGTGTGGAGTTTAGGGTTTAATGTGTCATTGTTCATATATGTTATTATTATTTTTTTGTATTTTTTTGATATTTAATCTTTTGTTGTATCATTTTGTTAGAGGTTTTAGGTTTTTAGTTTTTTTATGAATGTGTATCTCTCATCGTAAAGAAATGTTTTTTAATATCATTTTTTTTTGTTTTTGTGTTTGTGTTTTGTTCATGTGGCTTTTTGGAGATGATTTTTATGATTTGGAGAACCAAGTTTGAACATAGTTGCAATCTAGTGAGAATATGGATAAATTGACGACAAGTTTTAGAGCATTACATGGGTAATTTTGATTAATTTGTCTCATAATTTAATATTGTTTTTGTAATACAATTATTCTTTTGAGATTAGTCAGATGATTTTGTTCTGGTGGAAGAGTTCAAAGAGGAGGGCTTGGAAATAATTATAATTTTGGATAAGTATATGTTTTGTTTAAGATATTTTAATTGAGAGAGTATAATGTAGAATTTCAACCATTCCTTATTTATTTATGCAAAATGTTTTTGGATTTCTTACAATTTGAAAATAAGAAAAACCTTTATTTTCCCGTGACAATACATGTTAGATAGAGATCAATTGATGCACTTTTTGTGTCTATTATAAAAGGCAATTTTAGTCAATGATTGGTTATTTTTGTGTCTTTATTACCATCTTTAAGTTTGCTCTGTAAAGTTTAACATGATATCAAACTACTTAGATAATTTGATACATTTTTCATATGACCAAGAAATAAAAGTATGGATATTATGAATCGTTGTTCAGAACAACTGCTACAACCTTTTAGTTTCATTTTTCACTTGGTTTGTGGCAGTTTCCCTCATTGTGTGGATAACTTTGTAACTAACAAATGCCATTGTAATTATGGCCTCTTATTTTAAATCATACTTATCATCATTATTTATAATTAGCCTTCAATTTTCTTTTTGTTTATGTTTGTGTGTTTTTATAGTATGAGTGTATAAGTTGGAATATTCCTCTTACAGCAGAAAAGCTAGAACAAGTAGAGAATAATTGGGCACACTCATGCTTTGGACCATTAATAGCACACAATGTTTGAAAGAAAGAGGTGAGTGACTCTTTTTATACAAGTAGAATTTGTATGTCAATGTTTTGAAGTTTCATATGGATTATTGAAGTTTTTCATCGATGTAAATTTTTTATGTTGAAATCCTCTTTGGGTGATTATCTCTCACGTAGTTGATGTTGTATACTGATTACATGTTTGGTGTGGATTTATGTTGCATTTTCTAAAGATTGCTAAATATCTTAATCTGATCATGGAGCTTGTTAGTTTGTTTCAAGTTCACTACAAAAAATTGAGATAAATATGGTGGTTTTAATATCGTAGTTATGAAAAACTGCCATAATTTGCTTTATAATACGACAATTTTATAATTGCCACATTTTGTATGCAAAATATGGCATTTACAAGCGTCATTATACTCCCATTATACATCTTTCTTGGCAGACATCTTTTTCGTGGTGTTATCTTTTCCTCACAATACTTTTTTTTATTCATCTCTCATTTAATTAATTTTTTTATTACCAAATAAAAATTGAATTTTAATATAGTGTTTGTAGGAGACAAGACAAAGTGAAGACAAAACCTAGAAAATCCACTCAATCATCCCCACCCTCAGCCAACACCTAGTTGTTTCCAGAATGCCTCATTGTGACTATGCAGAATGGGCTCACTGGCGCGTACTAATGCCGAGGAGACCTCACTGGCTCTGACTGCCATAGCTGCGTGGAACAAATTTCGGACATGCTGGGTTGCTTGTGCGACGACGCGGTTGCACGACGCGAGTCCAGCTCAGTGGGTGCTATTTGAGGTACAAGGTGGTCGGGTTCAAGCAAGTTGCGACGACACAACTGTTGTACAAGGTCTGCGGTGCCCACAAGGTGGTTGATGGTGGGGGGTTCGAGGCGAGGAAGGATACGGCGTTTGGGATGGTGGAGAACGATGTGCAGAGTAGTGGGAACTTGTTCTACACCGGGATTTACCAGAGCCTCTATGTGTTGGGATAGTGCGAGGGTAATTTGGGAAATGCATATTGTGGGGTTTGTATGAGGAGTGTTGCGGAACAGGCTAAGGATCAGTGTGGCTACTCCATTTTCGCGCAGTTTATCTTCAAAATTGTTACATCAGTTAGAACTTTTACCCCAATGGAGTTCCCACTTCTTCTTCTTCTTCCCCAAGTTAGTGCACCATTCTTCAATAGTGAAAATAAAATCACCTTTTTGCTGATGATGTGATGTGTGTTGGTTATTTGTTCGATTGATTTGAATTCATGAAATACTTGGAAATGAAACGAAGGGATTTAATGAGTGGGGTTGCGAAATCGATTTGCAAGGCAACATATTTAAGCATAGGATATGGGTTCCTAACATCTGTTTGTTTGAAATTTGTTACCCTGTTATTGTGAGTTTGAATGTGTATTTGGATAAAAATTGGAAAATTAGTTCTATAAATTTCATTGTGAAATTGTGTGATTTCATACTGGTTTTGCCCCACAATGAGAACCAAAGCCTAGCCTATTTGAATACGAATTTGAAACAGGTTTAAGAAACCAAAAAAGGATAAAGGTTGATTCATCATATCTATTAGTGCTAAGCCATAAAAGTAGAAACTATAATCTTTGATTTGTAAGGGGGTTAATTATTATTGCACACCTATTTTTTCAGAAGAAGAGGGTTCTTCTAAACTTTCTTTTTTTTGCTTGTTTTATATTAAAACAATGGTTTGATCTATGTAACAAGTGGCACAGATTGTGCTAGAAATAAAATAAACTATCCATTAACCCAAGTTGCTTCCCCCACGTTGCGTCACCCATGTCTATGTGCCGCACCATGCATCTTACATATGCACATAAATAAACACCACAAGCTTCTTTTGTTTAATTCTAGATTACCCTTTTTCCAAATCCTTAAAAGGGTGTTTTTCATTGTAATTACCTTTTACACACAGAAAAAAAAAACATACTAAAATATGAAACCCTTTCAATATAAACACTCTCATCCTAAAAAGTATACATATTCCTCACAATAAACACTCTCATCACAGTTTGATCCTCCTAATAAGTGAGAGAAGTGAATGTTACATATTTGAGTCTATTCTTCCCATAGAAAGAAAATCCAAACTCCTAACACATATTTTTGTCTACTATCGTATCACTAAAAATTGGTTTGCTTGTTTAAACAATATAAATAAAATTATAGTGACTTAGAACAATACATGGGTCATATATCTATATATCCAAATTAGGCTTATTTAGTATCATATTTTGTAACATCTTAACACTTTTCACAGCCATGCACATACTAGATAAGTAAAGCATGCTTGTAATTGTGCTTATTTTAATACATTTGATATATGATAGACCTGAATCATAATCAGAATATGTGTAACCTAGTATATGGTTAATCATATTATTCGGCACACTTATTTTCATGAACAAACCATATTATGTGCATGGTTGGCTACTAAGAAATTATATGTGCATTCTTAAATTAGATTTCAATATCACACTTATTATAACTCTATACTTGACTAATATTTAAATTGAATTTGGGGTATTTAGAATAAATTAGACTGTAACGGAAAACTCTCATAGGAGATATATATATATATATATATATATATATATATATATAAATATATATATATATATATATATATATATATATATATATATATTTATTTTGTAGGTGTTTATTGGAATGATAAGAACAAGATTTACATTTTCAAGTCTCGGGTTTAGCTAAAATGGATGATTCCATATTGGTCTCATGTTCTGTTGTAACAGGAAACATATTTTTTCAAAAAGAAATTATATAAGTTTATCATAATACACATGTGAATTTGAATATTTGAATGGCTTATAAGTTCTTTTTTCTATTATAGGTACCCGATGTTGGAAGTGGTGCTCTATCCATCACTATTGGAATAAGAAGATCAAGCGGGGCAGAAAAGACTAGTTAAGAACATAGCTATAGGAACATAACTATAGAAATTTAGAAAAATGTATGATAATAATGTGTAGGATTTTTTTTTTTTTGGTTTTATTTTTCAATATGCAAACTTTTGGATGGTGTTCCATAATATCAACTTCTTTAATATGAATTACGAATGAAAATATTAATCATTGAAATGTTGTCTATGTGATTTTTTACTTTTCTAAATTTTTATGGAAAGCATGTTAAATAAAAAATGATTTAAAAAAATTTAGATTCAAATTATGGCAGTTGAAACGTCGTGTAACGTGTTAATATAGTGATAATAATGGCATTTGTAGTTGTCGTATTTCGCATTAGAATTCCTTTAAAATAAATAAATTATTATGATTTTGACTATCATTATTTGCACACAAAATATGACGGTCAAAACTGCTATTATTTTCACAGTACATTTAATTGTGGGTGTTGCGACGTTTCACCCAAGACTGTCATATTATTCATTGTCGCGGCAGGATATATGGCGGTACTTGTACCCACCATATGCGCAAAATATAGCAGTCGTAACTGCCATTTTATACTCCAAATAATCATCGTATTTAACAATTTTTTTTGTAATGGTTATAGAATTGATTTCGTTATTAATCCAGTTGGAAATGAAAATGCAATCAGTTGCAACCCTTGCCCCATACAAAAATACTATGGTATATATAATTTCCTATGAAGCAAACATCTATTCATTCTGGCATACTAATAAAGTAGACGAATGGTTTTGCATGCTTTGGAACAATAAACATTTATCTACCTTTCACAAGTGGAAACCACTCTCTAATCTTAGATTCACGTTTTCATTTACTATAAAGCAAACATTTATTGATTCTAGGATACTAATCAAGTAGACAAATGGTGTGAATTTCTTAGATTTCTGTTTTTGTTAGCATTTAGTATGTGGTTAATTTTGGTGATGTAGTTTTGGTTAAATTTGTAGCTTGGCTAATTAAAATTATTACACTTTAGGAATTTTTAACAACTAATAAATGAATTTCATTTTATTCAAAATGGAAAGGAGCATGATAAACTCTTTTTGAACCATTATTAGCATGAATCTCATTTTCTTAATCTGAATTACGTTTTACAATTTTTTGAAAGACAATTATGGTAAAAGCTGTGTATTTTATGAATGAATTGAGAAATTTCATAGTGATTATAAAACTATCAAAACAAATATTTTAGTGGTAGTTGTTGTTAGATGGCTAATGCAAGTATAAGTAGGAATAAGCCAAGTGTCAGTGCCACAAGTTAGCCAAGTACCAGTTATTATACATTAGAAAAATTAAAATTATTATTTTACAAGTGTCGGTTATTATACATTAAAAAAAGTAAAATTTATTATTCTACATCATTATTATTGGAAAGCCAAAAGCCAACTTTTTTTATTGACTGATTGATTTCAAATTATTTTGGGGAAAGTTAAGTCTTAATACAAACAGTCAAAAGATTCTTTTAAATACCTGCTTTGAGCTTCTTCTTTTTTAGTATTCTCATTTCTACATCCCTCCTTCAATTTTTGTGTGCTTCTTTGTTATCCTTGAATGGAATTTTCTGCAGCAATATGTGCTAGGTTTACTAGAGGTGAATTTTGTACCATTCATTTTGAAAATGAGGTAATGTTTCGTGTTCTTTCCCTTTCCTTTGTTGTTTATTTTCAGATTTGTCATTTCTTCTTCGTTTTCATTATTTCTTCTTTTCCTTTCCTTTTTCTAACTGTATTTGTTCAAATAATTTTGAAAGATGGAGAATAAAGGTGTTGTCGACATGATTTTTGCTTCATTTTTTGTCAAAGAAATCCTAGAAGAATGGGTTTTGGTAGATGAATTAGATAACAAAGTTGTGGTTATTTACAATAGAGATGTGCACCGTCCAAGACTTACGAAAGGCTGGTGGGACCTTAGAAAATTTTTTAACATCTCAACATGTCATCTTTAGGTCTCTTTTTTTCATTTCATTATTTTTCTCGAAACATTTTATACTTTTTTGTACTTCTTTTACATTTAACTATTTTGTTGTCACTTTTTTTTCTAAAGGTACGTGGGCTACTGTTTTTTCCAAGTAATAGTTCTTCTAGGCCAATGCAAGGATTCACTTATAGAGAGATTCTACCTTGAAGAGGCAAGGCAAACCATAATTTCTGTATTATGGATTACACTCACTGAAGCACAATGTAGAGGAAGCCATCTGGTAATGTTGTTTTAAATGGTTTTCTCTGATTTTACCTTGCTTAATACCAACTAAAGTGCAATGACTTTTTCTGTTTTAAATTCTATTTGTGAAATTTGTTACGTTCTTCAAACTGAATTTGCAGACTATGTGCGAAAGTGGAAGCTTACATACGTCGTACTCAAGGGAAGCTAAAAGAAGATTAAGTGTAAGATACTCATCTAAAATTCCCCAAAGAGGTCCACTAAGAGTAGAGCTAGGTGGAAGATGTTTTGTAGTGCTCAAGAATTGAAGAAGGGAAATGTTATCGTTTTCCATGCACAAAAGGGGTGTCAGGATGTTGAAATTGATGTTTCTATCAATGACAAGTAATCGTAATATGTTCCAGATCTATTTTCAAATGTGTTTTTAGTATGTCTTTTTGTTATTTGCAATTTAGTTGGTCTTTATCATTTTGAGAAACTCCTTAGAATGTAAGAAAGTAGGGTTAATGCTTTATGTTTCAATTCTATGTTTTATGTTTTTGAATGTGTACAGGGGGCTTATGTACGAAGGAGCTAGTGTATAGAGGAACTGGTACAGAGGGGCTGGTGTACAGAGGAGCTAGTACAGGGAGGCTGGTATATAGAGGAGCTAGTACAGAGGGGCTAGTGTACAAAAGAGCTGGTACAGAGAAGTTGGTACAAGGGTGTTGGTGTATGGACGAGTTGGTATAGAGGGGATGGTATACAGAGGAGCTGGTACAAGGGGGCTGGTGTACATAAAAGCTGGTATAGGGGGGTTGGTGTATAAAGGAGTTGGTACAGAGAGGCTGATGTACAAAGGAGCTAGTACAAGTGTGCTGGTGTATAGAGGAACTGGTGTACAAAGGAGCTAGGAGGAGGGGTGGGAACATGAGAGCATAGGGGGTCAGATATATCTCGGCCTAGCTAGGCAACGTAGAAGGTCAAGTATATCTCGGACCAAGCAAGGGGTGTGAATGTCCTCGCCTAGTGCGAGCAGTGTATAGGCGTGTTGGCAACGGTAGTTCTAGGTTGAGTGAGAAAATACAGCGCAATGTTCGACAATTACGATGCGCCATTGATGAAGAGTTATTAGTAATAAAGAGGTAATGAAGTCAGGGTTAATGGCAGGTACTATAAAGTAAGGGTCTGTGTTTACATAAGGTATGCTTTTGTGAGTTCAATCATCCCTTAGATATTTTATTGAAAGATTCCCAACTTAAGACAGGAAGGGTCTAGGGCACAGACCAATACCAACCAAACAGGGGTGAGAATAGGGGCATCGAGACGTTATCCTTTCATGGATGGGATCCTGGATGTCGAGCTCCCAAGACAGTAGAAGGGACTAACCATGAGTCAGTACGATAGTACCACTAACCCAGAGGAGCACATCAATGTTTTCACCATTTAGGTAGGATTGTACACCTCGGAAGACGCAATCCTTTGTCGTATCTTTCCAACATCTCTAAAAGGCCCTGCCCTCAATTTGTATACGAGACTCCCACCTAACTCGATTGATTCTTTCGAAACGTTGACAACATGTTTCAACATTTAGTTCGCCACTAACAAGCCTCATTGTCTTACCTCCCTGGCCCTCGTGAACATACGCCAGGAAAAGGAAGAATCCTTGAGGGAGTTTATGGAGCAGTTTGCAAAGATTTCGCTAAATATTCAGTAACTTGAATCCAGAGGTGGCGATACACCATCTTATTACAACTTTAAGGCCAGACACATTTGTTGATTGCTTATGTAAGAAGCTTGTAGTTGATCTCGATGAACTTAAGACGAGAGCGACTAAGTTCATGTAGATAAAGGAACTCAAGGAGTTTCACAGCACCACTAGTGCAGAAAATGCCGACCAAAGGTACCCAGAGAAGGACAAGATGCTAGTTGTTCGGCCGGGAAACAGGTTCAAGGAACACAAGCAGCCGAAGTATAACAAATACACGTCTCTCATATCAAACAGGGCGAGAATTCTGGAAGAGGCCCTACAAGATGATCTCATAACTGTCACTATCACTAGAGGCTTTGCAAGAGGCGGCGCATCCACATCGGCTAGGAAAAAGTACGTAAAGGCAATACAAAGTGTGAACATTGTGTCCATATGTCCTCGTAGCCATATGCCTCCAATCACGTTTCGTGATGAGGATTTCCTGGCAATTGACCTATAACATAATGATCCATTAGTAATCTCAATAGAGATTAAGGACTTTGCAGTACGAAAAATGTTAGTAGATTAGGGCAGTTTGGTAGATATCTTGTATTGGAGTACTTTTAAAAGTTAAAGATGTTGGATAAAAAGATTCAATCATATTCGGAACCGATTATAGGCTTCTCGGGATAGCGCGTGGATACCAAGGGCTATATTGATCTTCTTACCAAGTTTGAAAAGGGAAGGGCGACGCGAACGGTGAAGATCAGGTATCTCATATTGGATGCTCACACTTCCTACAACATATCACTAAGGAGACCCTCCCTAAACGAGCTAGGGGTAGTGCTGTCAACTTACCACTTGGCAATGAAGTTTCCATCCACTTGGTGATGTGATTATGATTCACATAGATCAACCCATGGCGCGCAAATGTTACACAAACAATTTTAAGGTAATGCTGAAGTCAACTCCCCGACGACCGGTGCACAATATTGAAAATGTGATAGGAGGAGATGAGGTAGACTTAGACTCTCGTCTAAATGACGAAGTAAGAGTAGAACCAATTGAAAGTACGATAAAATACCAATTTGATAGTGAACATAAGTATACTCACGTTGGGCAAGCCTTTGTCAATGATACGGAGGCCCAACAGATATTGTAGTGGCATTTTGATTTGTTTGCCTGGAGCGTCGCTGACATGCCAGGTATCGATCCCCAAGTTCTAAGCCACAAGCTATCCATTTTTCCTGAGGCAAGACCGGTGGCCCATAAGAGAAGAAAAATTGGAGGTGAAAAGAGGGAGGTGGCTCGAGTAGAGGTGCAGAAGTTGATGGACGCGAGATTCATCAAAGAGGCCACCTACATGACTTGGTTGGCCAACATTGTACTAGTTAGAAAGTCTAACGAAAAGTGGAAGTTGTGCACTAATTACACTGACCTTAACAAAAGCTTCCTTAAGGATACATCCTGTAACATCCCGTCAGGATATTACTGATTTATAAATAAATAAAAGAAATAAATTAAAACCGCGCGCATTTAATAATACCTCATTTTTCCAAAACGCGGGAAAATTTCAAAACTTTATTAAACCATCGAATAAAGTCTATGAATACCAACACCATAATGTTATAAAATTACCCATCAGGGTTTACAACTTTTTTCAAAGGCAATAAAGAAAACATAAGCATTTTCCCAAGTCTAACCCCTCTCCGCGGCTAAGCGTCACCTGAGCCACCTGCATCAACAGAATCTGCTTCCGTGTACCGCGTACACGATCATCGCCACACACACGCAGATAGGATGAGCTTAACAATTAAATCACATATGTGAAGTTACAGAAATATAATCATATAAACACAAGCGACCATACATAACATAAATATCTCACATTGCCCTATTCTTTAATTCCTACCATCTGACTCCCAATCGGATTATTCGTGTTCTACAACGTCTAAGGATTACTTCAAGGTGACTTGCTGCCATACCTATCGGCCACAACCGATAGAGCACGTGCGGGAAAACATGCTACAGATCATACACCGCAACGCCAAGTAGAGTTCCCATATACGAACAAAGCCCGTATTGTCCCAAGACTACCAAACTCGTCAGCCAACAACTGAGAAGGGCAATCTATTTGGACCCATCCGTACTAGCCACAACCAGCACACTCACACCGGCAACACTCGCCAACCCAAGCCACAACTCAAGTGTTCCTCGTGTTCATCCGCCATCCCGAGCCACAACTCAAGGGATACGTTCCGAGCCACAACTCAAGGAACACCAGCAATCTCACCCTTAAAGCATCACTAGACGCACTATAGATCACAAATTCATAATCAAAACTCAAAGCTGCAACAGTATAAATCGCCTGGCGGGGGACACGTACCGCCAGGCGCTAAGCGCCTCAAAACACATGATCCTAGTCGCCACTGCCCGGCGGTTTCGTCGCCACCGCCCGGGGCCAACGCTCCTAAACGTCACTGTTATTGCTTCGTTCGCCTGGCGGAATATCCCTCTCCGCCAGGCGCCACTCACTCCAGAGCCATTTGTGTATTGGCTATCGCCTGGCGATCTCAACCCCGCCGCCAGGCGCCATATCAGTAAGTTGCACAGTACTATCTTTAGATTGCTCGACCAGAATACACCATGACTCAATTCAACCAACTTCATTATGTAATTTCTTTCTAATCATCTTACACACACTCCCAATAACTTACCCATTACACAAACTCTACACTTCCATTTGGGTTCGCTACCCCTACTTATAAGAGGGTAATCTGGTTTAACTCTATTATTTAACATATGAGACGTACCCTTAAGCATTTCCTACCCCTGTTACCCTCTGATTTATCCAGCTATGAATACAGTAGTACTAGGGCCAATATCTCTCACCATTTTGATAACTACCTTTGCTCTCAGGATCCAAAGCTAGCATTATTAATTAACTTTAAGTTCTCCCCATTCAGTCGTTATTACCCAACACAAAATTCTGATTTATCGAACCTCAGGTTCATTAGTGCGACATTAATTTTTATTCTATACAACCATTACACCTCCAGTAGTTTGCATCTTATCCTTCTGTTCTTTCCAAATCATATAATCTCCTCCCATACTCTCTCCTCACATCTTTCCTCTTCACCCTCCAACTTGCTTTCCAATACAGCCACTACCCTCACTGTTTCACGCGACCACTCACCCAAGTCTCACTGCCGCGAGAGCGCTTGGCGGCACAAAGATTTCTGGGCATTTCCCAGTCTCACAGCCCCTGCGTAATGATCCCCTTCAAATTTGAAGGCTCTCTTATCTCTTTCGCAACCCATTTTCTCTAAGAACCCGATGATAATGTTACTCTGCACTACATAGTCTAATTTCCAACAAACCAGTTACATTATAATTAACTTTTGTAAATCCTAATCCTACCAATCTGCTAATACCCTCACCCTAACCATTTCATTACACTGTTTCATCAAATCAAACCATGCATTTCGCTGGATTACACAAACAATCAAGTTTAATCGTCCCTGGTACCACTCCTCCTCGAGTTCCTCGATCAATTCCCTCCAAAACCCCCCAAAAACACAGAAAGATCGAGCTCAACGGGCTCGTATCGCCTGGCAGGAATTCATCACCGCCATGCCAGGCAGTTCAACAGAACGCCCAGAAACATAGTGACAGGTTTGCGTCGCCTGGCGGTACAGGGTTTCACCGCCAGGCGGTTCCTTCAGGAACCCAGAAAATCACACACACACATATGAGCCGCCTGGCGGCTATGTAGAGCCTGCCAGGCGGTTTCTAGAAATTTCCCAGAACCCAGAATTTTACCAGAACAGCAATGATCATTCATCAAGACTAACATATTATTCGAGAAATAAAGTAATAACAAAGTCAAAAGCGGAGACCAGCTCCCCTAACCTGGTTCTCCTTCGCTTAAGCTTGACAATTGTAAGGTTCCCCTTGTGATCACCCACCTTCCTTGCTTCCTCACTATTCAGCGACACAACCCTTCCCTCAAGTCTCACAACACTCAGATTTTCGTGCTCTCTCTCTGGTATGCTTCCCAACTTGTCAAACCTTAGCTCTTAACCTAATTTTCCTTTTTAAAGTGTGCCTAAACTAAGTGTTTAATTACCCAAAACGAAAATGGCATTGAATAAGACATATTGTGCCATTCAACTCCCCCCTTACGGCTGCCTTTCCAACCCCCCTTTGGCTGCCAACTCCCTTAGGTTTCCTTTCCACCTTTCCATATTCAAGTCACATCCAAAATGCCAAAAAAATATAAAATTAATGTAAGCTCTCCAAGGCTTGAACCCATAACCATGCAATCACCAAATCTATATCAAACCATTTAACCAATTCATAGTTCTTGCTAGAAATCATAATTCAATTATCATAATATACAAGAACATGTTTTCATAGATTTAAATAATAAAACCATAACATCAAAAGTTAGCATACATAGGACTCGAATCCAAGTCCTCTCGCACAATCAAAGTACTTTACACCACATGAGCTAGTACTTTTCCACGTCATACCAACCATAATTTAATGTCATAATTATTTCCCCTCCCGCATTAATTAATTAATTAATTAAATTCTACGGGTCTTACACATCCTCGTTGCCCAGCATAGAAGTTTGGTGGATGGGACAGATAGTCATAAATTGCTTAGTTTCTCAATGCCCTACTCTTGGTACAATCAGATTCAAATGTACTCGTATGACAAGGAGAAAATAGCATTCATTACAGATGAAGTTAACTTTTATTATGAAGTTATGCCTTTTAGCTTGAAGAATGCGGGGGCAACTTATTAGATATTAATGGATCAAGTGTTCTGACACCTCATTAGGAGATGTATGAAGGTCTATGTTGATGATGTGGTAGTGAGGTTGGATTCACTTGAGCAACACGTCAGGAACTTGGAGGAAGTGTTCGCAGCTATTCGCAAGTATAACATGAGGCTGAACCCCGACAAATGTGTGTTCGGGGTAACTAGCGAAAATTTCCTAAGGTTCATGCTAACCCACATAGGCATTGAGGCTAATCCTTACAAATGTCGGGCAGTGATGGTCATGCGAAGTCCAGCTAATGTTCGAGAAGCACAAAGGCTAATAGGTAAGTTGACAGTGCTATCAGGATTCATGCCAAAGTTGGCAAAAAAGGTGCATCCCATGCTACGATTGGTGAAGAAAGCGAAGAAGTTTGTATAGGATGAGACATGTGAAATATCCTTTAAAGAGTTGAAAGAATCCCTGGCTTTGCTCTCGTACTACACAAACCTGAAAAGGGTAAAACCCTTCTAGTGTACTTGGCAATTTCTAATAATGTTATAAGCACAACGATAGTAGAAGACCACAAAAGGCAGCAACAACCAATATATTTCATCAGTAGGGTGTTGCATGAGGTAGAGGTGTGCTATCAGATGGTCAAAAAGGTAGTCTTAGCTCTGATGGTAACAATGAGACTATTTTCAAGGGTTTGAGGCTACTATAAAGGCAGATTACCCGATACACAAAGTGCTCAAAAGACACTATTTAGCTAGCTGAATGGTGGGATGGTCAGTGGAGCTATCTGAATACCACATTCATGGGGTGTCACGAGGCTGATTAAAGCACAATGTTTGGCTGATTTTGTAAATAAGTTAGCTGAAGGCCTAGATCTGAACGAAGGTGAATGGGTCCTCTCAATGGATGGTTGATCTAATACGAACGGAGGAGGAACTAGTGTTGTATTACAATGGCAGAATGATACGGTACTCAACAATCTTTACAGTTATGTTTCAAGCCCTCAAACAATTAAGTGGAATTTGAGGCCTTATTTGCGGCCTTATTGCTAGCAGCATACATGGGAGTCTATACTTTAACGTGAAGGTTGAATTTTCAACTGATGATAGGACATTTTGAGGGTACCTTTCAAGTAATGGATCCCCTTCTCTTATGGTATTACCAAGTGGTGAAGGGTATGTTGGAAAAATTCAAAACAACCAAACTAGAACACGTGAACAGGTCTCAAAATTTTAGGGCCGATTTGCTTTCCAAGCTAGCTATTGCAAAGGTGAAGAGTCAACACCGCACAATGATTCACGCTACACTCGACCAACTTACCGTAACCATGGAAGATAGTAATATGGCGGAGGTGGGGGCACTTGAAAGTAAAGAGTGGATGAAATCTATCATCAAGTTCATACAAGATGGTGAAGAAGGTGGCAATACCCTGCCAATTCGGAAAAAAGTTTCTCGATTTACGTTGGTGGGAGGAGAATTGTATAAGCGAGAATTCTCCAACCCTCTCCTAAAATGTGTAACGGCGACACAAGTTTAGTATATCCTAGAGAAGCTGCATACAAGTATTTGTGGCCATGACCTCCTGTTTCTTGCGTGCTTGTTACTACTAGCCAACTCTAAAAGAGGATTGCGACAAATACGTCAAGAAGTGTATTCAGTGTCAACAACATGATAACATGAATATTTTGGGACCTTTTATCCCGGGAAAGGGCCAAGTTAACTTTCTGCTGGTACCAATCAACTATTTTACTAAATGGATTGAGGCGGAACCTCTTGCCTCAATTACAGCTCACCAGGTGCAGAAATTTGTATTAAAAAACGTGGTTTGCAGGTTTGGAATGCTAAATTTTATTATAACCGATAATGGTAGGCAAATCGTTGATAAGGGCTTGGCTGAGTTCTAGAAGGGACTGTATATTCATCATGTCACAAGCTCGGTAGAGCACCCATAAACCAATGAGCAAGTTGAGGTGGCCAATAAAGTCATTTTCCAAGAATTAAAAAAGAGGTTGGGGCGATGCCAAAGGTCGATGGACAGACGAATTGTTGGAAGTCTTATGGGTGTATCGTTGCACGTCCTAGTCCATAACTCAGGAAACACCCTATAGCTTGACGTATAAGGTCGACACAATGATCCTTGTGGATATAGGGGAGCCTAGTCTACGAAGATGCTTGTTTGATATTCGTCTGAATGAAGAAAGCATGCTTACAAGCTTGAATCTGGTATAGGAACTGATGGATAACATAAGGATCCGAGAAGAAACATCCAAGACTAGGGCTCGGCGAAGGTACAACTCCAAGGTGAAACCCAGATCATTTCAACAGGGAGATCTAGTCTGGAAGATGGCGAGTGATGCCTTCAAGCATGAAAGTTTTCACCTAACTGTGAGGTGTCGTTTCGGATGCGAGAGGTCGTAGGTAAGGGTGCGTACATACTAAAACATTTGTTAGGAGTCCCTATGTCAACAACCTGGAATGCTTCCAACTTGAAATTTTATTATAGTTAGTTTGTGCTTACTTTAAACTTTATTGTGTTTTTTTAATGTATTGAATGGTTTTTTAACAGGTTAAAATGCCTTTTTTTAATCTGTTGAATGGTTTTTCAACAAGTTAAAAGGTTGGTTGTAGTAGTAATAGTTCGAATTTCGTAACAGTTTGACTATAAGTTCTGTGATTTTCAAAAGAGAGGTAACTTGATTATTTCTTAGCTCAAAATTGTTCTAGAAACCTTGGAAATCTCTATCTTTCGTGATCATTCAAACTACAGCTGTTGAACATTAATGTTGGAAGTCCTACATCGACTAGAGATAAGGCAATTTCATAGTATATAAGTGAGGTGCAAACCTCACCTTACAAAGTCGGTTTTGTGGGGTTGAGTTAGGCTTAAAGCTCACTTTTAACATGGTATCAGAGCAAAGTTAGAGCCTATCCTAGCAAGATTTCTTGGACATTCTGTTCCACCCGCAATCAGGTCGTTAACGGACCACCCATTAATTTTTAGTCCCACGCACGAGATGTATATACCTCGGCATGAGGGAGTGTGTTAGAAGTGAGCTTTAAGTCTAACTCAACCCCACAAAACCGACTTTGTAAGGTGAGGTTTTACCCTCCTACGCTGCTGGGCGGCGACAACTTCCGCTTCCTACAACCCTCGTAGGTGTTCGTTGTCGCAGCGTAACACTTGGCTGCCGCATTGCTTTCTTCCGTGGCGGCCCCATAATTCCCGATATTAGAATGGTGACTCGCGCGAAAGGCATGGAGTTTCCTTATCGCGGCGTATTCATTCCTCGAAGCAAAAGAAAAATCGTGATCCAAGTCTTCTACGACATTGTTGGAGCCTTCTATTGTTCCGACATTAGAACCTGATCCTCCTTCTCCGACGTTGAAGTCCTGAGTAAAGTCTTTAGAGAAATCATCCATGGCGGAAAGGTTTTGTTTCTTAGATCTTTTTATTTTCCTTAATTTTTTCTTTGATTGACCTAAATTAGTATAATATACAATTATAAACTAGGTTTTGGGTCGGGTTATTTAAATTTTAATTAATTCATTATTATTATTATTATTAAAAAAAATGTTGGAAGTCCCACATCCACTAGAGATAAGGTCAATTCACAATATATAAGTGAGGTGCAAACTTCACCTTACAAATATGATTTTTTTGGGTTGAGTTAGGCTTAAAGCTCACTTCTAACATGGTATCAAAGCCAAATTAGAGCCTATCCTAGTGAGATTTCTTGTTCATTCTCTTCCACCCGCAATCGGGTTGTTAATGGACTACCCATTAATTTCTAGTCACACGCACGAGATGTATATACCTCGACGTGAGGGGGTGTGTTGGAAGTCCCACATCGACTAGAGATAAGACAATTTCATAGTATATAAGTGAGGTGCAAACCTCACATTACAAAATCGGTTTTGTGGGGTTGAGTTAGGCTTAAAGCCCACTTCTAACAATTAATATTGGATCAATTCTTGGAATTTTTGGCTTGTGTTTGAAGCTTGGAGAAGGTGGTTTGTGGTAGGCAGGGTTGTGCTACCACTAAGGTTTGATCTTTCTCAAGCTTTGTGTGTATGCCTGGTAGTTTTCCAGGTTTGCAAGAGGGTTCTTACTGTGCTGGTGTGATTCTTGTGTGATTCAAGAGTCTTGTGTGTGGTTTTGCTTATTTTGAAAGTGTAAAGAGTGGAAACTTTGTAAATATTTTGAAATAGTGCAAAGTCAGGCTCGGGTTGCCTTGACTAACTAGATGTAGCTCAGGTTTCACTGAGCCAGTATAAAAATCTTGTGATCCAATCTTTTCTCTAACCCTTCTCTCTTGCATAATCATTTAAAGTTTAAAGAACTTGAGTTTAAATCATCTTTTTCATGTTCTTATGTGTTTTGATGGCATCTGCAATAGTGAGCATGTTTGTATAATCAATTAGAACTTGTCTTGATCATTCTTGTGCATTGTTCTTGGTTCAAAACTCGAATCTGCATTTCTACATTTTTCCCAGTATTTCAGTCGACTCTTTTTTCTGTTTTAATCGGTTGATTTTACCAGTACATAAACTGTATAGTAAAATCAATCGATTAACTCTGTTTTTGACCGATTGAAAGTATACTGTCTAGTGGCTTTTGCATCCTAACTTGGTGATCGAATTGATTCAATCAAAGTGGTTTTTAGCTTTTAAAGATAACCTAAATTTTTAACTAGCCAATTTAACTCCCCCCTTCTTGGCATTTCAACAATTTCAAAAGTAACAAGATATTCTTGGCCTCACATCGAATGAGGAACACTCGGCCAAGTTGGTGCAAGAGCCCTCATATATGCAATCAAACCGTAGTAATAATTTGGAACATTGTGGCCAAAGAAGTAAGTGCATTATCATTCCAACCAAAAGCGTTTGACTTACATACAAACAAAGCGGCAAATTAGGCATGCCTAGATTCCTACCTACATTCCTAACTACAGAAATAACCACAGTACAACATAAAAATTAAAGGGTACATCATCGTGCATATAGGGGAGATCAGGTTTTGTCTAAACATCATAGGGTGGGATCGATCTCATGTGTCTGGGGGGAGGATGGTCTCCCTGAAGAAGGTATGTCCTCAATGGCCATGAAGATCCCATTATGAATGTCCTTGTCGATGTCAAAGCGCTCATCTTCAGCGTTGATCTAAAATAGGTAGATAGTCTGGCACAAGGCTTTGTAGAAACCTTCTTCGTGTTGAGACATGACATAAACCTCTAGCCCGTATATCCTACTCAGAGCTGCAGTGTGCTCGCTACAGGAGGCTGCTAACTCTTCCTCTAGTTGTTTCACAGACGCTTGGGATTCTTCGCTTTGTTGCTCCAGATCTTTGCAGCAAGCCTTCCATGTATTGCGCTCGGCCAACAGTTGTGATCTTTCATTCTTAACACTTCCCAACTATAAAGATACTTCTTGCCTTTTATTGTTGGCTTCTGCCAAATCTTCTTGTAGTGTTTCTATCTCAGCCGTTGTTAGCTTACTGGTGTCTGGTAGTTTGCTCAATATTGTCTCCAAGTGCTGACCATTATTATGGCCCTGGCTTGAAACTCATTCAAGGCATATAACAGAGCCTCTAGCCGTATGGTCGAGACTATGTCAGCCTCATCCGTTGATAATGTCACCTTAATACCCTCATTGATCTTCAGTGTGGAGTCAAACAAAGTGGCTAAAGCATCCACCCCACCCTCAAAAAATGTCGTGCAACCCTTCTTTGGTGAGGAAGGACGAGGTGTACCCGACTTGGAAGACCGGTCCTTGCATTTGCTTTTACTCTTCTCAATAGGTGGGGGCATCATATCACCCCTATGAGTCGACGCCTCCGTAATAGTTATGCCAGAGCTTCCATTAACTTTCTTCTTCTCCTCCTCTACCCTTTTTCTCCTCAATTCTAGGAACAAATCCTTGTTAGTCGAACCAGAGGTAGTCATGATATCTACAATGACCTCAAGGTATTACAACAAGTTAACAACAGGATGACCACGTTCAAATAATTGAATATACATACCAAAGAGGTCATTGAGTGAGTGCGACAATCTACACACCTTGATGATTTTCTTAGAAGTAAGTTTCATGGACAACTGATCCAAATATGATAGCACATGATGGTCTTCTAGGAAAAGGCTCGTTCTTAGCCAAACACGATATTGGGTGGGATTTTTGGTCGAGTAAAATGGGAACTTGGGCATATGATTGTCAATGCCCCGGCTGACCTTATTGCTACTTTAAAGAACCCGATTTTGAATTTCTTAAGAGATTGGGTGTAGGATGCCAACAAACAACGATGACTTTGGCCAACTAACGATAGCCAACTTACCAGTTCCCCTGGTTGCGTACTGTAATTTTGCAAAAACACTTGAGGGGAGGGTTTCAAATGGAAGACATGACATATCAGTCTAAAGGCTTGAAGGGAGGCCCAACTATTGGGATGTAGCTGACTAGGAACCACATTCAATACCCTCAAGACTCCCATAGTGAAGTCAACAAAGGGGAGGCACACATGCAGGGTCGTAACTAGGGCCGACTACATGTAGAAGAACTCATGGGATTGACCTTCCCGACCGTGACATACGCTATCCCCGATTCTAACTCGTTCTACCCTTACGATTTTCCCATCCACTATATTTGCAATTATGTTGACCTTTTTGCGTAAGGTCGTTATGGCACTGGCCTCCCCGAACCTGGAGAGGGACAACTTAACTCTAGGATCTATCCACTCGTACCTAGGATGGTGTAGGGTCGAGTACGCTCCCTTACTAACAGTACACTCACTCTCCCATTACGAACTAGTGGTATTGTGGAGATTGGACGCATGCCACTCTTCTTCAGAACTAGGTCTATTGGAATAAGAATAAACAAAGGAGGACGACATGCCTAGGACTGGCGCGTTGCGAGTATATCTCGGCTGTGAGGCAGGTTCACTTGTTAGCCAGAATGTGTGCCCTACTAGGGGGCCCCTTCTCCTGTTTATAGTGGTCCTCCTCCACGCTTAAGAGCATTTGGTACCGTCAGATTTAATCTCATCCAACGGTGGTTAAGGCACACATTATTTGCTTTTCACCCACAATGAGGTATCATCAATAGGAGATGCCTCAAAAAATAGCACATTCAACCACTTTTTCTTTCTCAGTTTCCTACAATAAACAATTGGTTTAGAAAGGGGAGAAGATCGAGAATACAACGGACCCCATTCTCACTTTCTTTTAGTCTAGTATAATGCATCAAAGCCTCTCGTATTACTTCATTCACTACGAGCCTAGGGAACTGGTGTATAAGGGGCTTATGTATAGAGGAGTTGGTGTACATGGGGGCTTATGTACAAAGGAGTTGGTGAACAGAGGAGCTGGTACAAAGGGGTTGGTGTACAGAGGAGCTGGTACAAGGGGGCTGGTGTATGGAGGAACTGGTACAAAAGGACTGGTGTACAGAGGAACTGGTATAGAGGGGTTGATACAAGGAGGTTGGTGTATGGAGGAGCTGGTACAAAGGGGTTGGTGTACAGAGGAGCTGGTACAGGGGGGTTGGTGTATGAAGGAGCTGGTACAAAGGGGTTAATGTACAAAGGAGCTGGTACAAGGGTGCTGGTGTATAGAGGAATTAGCGTACAGAGGAGTTGGTGTACAAAGGAGTTGGGGGAGCATAGAGGGTCGGGTATATCTCGGCCCAGCTAGGCATAAGAGAAGGTCGAGTATATCTTGGTCCAGGCAAGGGGTGTGAATGTCCTGGCCTAGTGCGGACAGTGTACAGGCGTATTGGCAGTGGTAGTTTCCAGGTTGAGTGAGAAAATGTAACGGGGTGTTCGACAGTATCGGCAGTTACGATGCGACATTGATGAAGAATTATTAGTAATAAAGAGGTAATAACGTTAGGGTAATGGTAGGTAATTTTAAGTAAGGGTTTGTGTTTACAGTAAGTATGATTTTCTAAGTTCAATCATCCTTGAGATATTTTATCAAAAGATTCCTAACTTGAGCGTTGGAGTGCCTGCAGGTACCCACTCTCCGGAAGTGTTATCAAGGGAGCAGTCCAGACAAATTTCTCTAATGCTTCAAGCTTCTCTAATGAACTTATTTAATTTACCTTGTGAACTGTACTATTTATACTACAAGTTTTTACCTGCTTGGATCTAACCCACGCAGATAATTAACTTGATTAATTTTCTTAATGTTTTACTAACATGCTTTAGTTGTTAACCATAATTTACTTCCAATTCCATAAAGCCTCGATCGACATAGCATGTTATTAACTAAAGAGATTTTGATCGTGTACGACAGATTGTTAGGTATTCAGTTATTTGAGTTGAGATTGAGAATAAACTGAGATCATCTCAGGCTAGGTAGCCATGGTGATCTCGGGCACGTACAATACATGTGTTTTTCATAAAAAAAATAAATAAAAGGGTGTGTGTATAACCAACAAACAAAGTGAATAACCAAACCTCAACAAAATTTGGCAGTTTTCACTTTATTTTATTCACGCAGTACAAAAAAATTAACCCTTCAAATTTGTTTTACTTTTTCTACAAAAAGATACACAATTGGATTTAATATTTTCTTAGATCAATTCATAAATTGGAAATAAGCGAGTATGATGTGAAAAATAAATTCAAAGAGACATTTTCTGAAAGGAAATCGAAAATATGAAAAATTACATAATTTTTAAACTTTGACTAAATATACATATCAAATTATATATTTAAAAATTTTAGGATTAAATATAATTTTAGTCCTTCAATAATAAAATTAGAATTAGTATTTCTTTAAAACTTTTAACTAATTTATTCTGTTATCTTTAAAAAAATTATGAATTTAATCATTTTAACCAAATTTTATTTAATTTATTTGTTATTTCAAATATATTTTTCAGATAATATTTAAACAAAAATGTGTCGTCAATTAATGTAAACAACTTAAAGTGAATTTAAAACATTAAATATACTTAACAAAATTTTGTTATAATAACTAAATTAACGTATTTTTAAAATTAAAGAACTAAATTAGACTAAAATTTTAAAGAAAAACTAATTCTAATTTTCATAAAAAATTAAGGAAAAAAAAAGATAGATTTAACCAAAAAATTTAAATGAAACCATTACGTTAATTAATAGCTACTTGGAAAAGATACTATGCTGAAATTTTTAATTTTGGGTTGATACGTTGATTAACTTCGGAGTTCGTTGCAACCTTTGTCAGGTTACAGTAGTTAAAGTCGGCCATATATTTCATACATTTCAACCTGCACCTGCACCCGCACCCCTACATAATACACGCCTTATCTTCTTTTTCTATATATTTCCTCCTCCACCAATACACACATCTCTTTCGTTCTTCTTCCTCCATCCTTTCCTCCTTTTTCCTCCGTTGGCCCCTCTTTCCTTTTTCTTCTTCCATTGTTTCTTCTTCTTCCTCTTTTTTCCTCCATCGGCATCCTCTTTACCCTTTCTTCCTCCACTCGCATCTCCTTTCTCTACACTAAAATATACATTTCAAGTGGTAATTTGTATTTTGAAATGCACAATTAAAATCGGAAATATATATTTTTATTATGAATTCCGAAATACACGATATAAAGTACAAAATTTGTATCTGAATTCTATTTTAGAGTACAATTTTTCTATTCCAGAATACACAAATCTAGAATATAACTTTTGTATTTCGGTCTAGAATGTTTTCGGATTGCATATTTTAAAACTCTATGAAAACAGAACAAAATTGAAATTTTAAAGAACACGAAGGTGCTGCCAAGGCCCAATTACCCACTCCATTATTTACGTATGTCGCATAACTGCTCCACAGTGCTAGATATTTATTTTTCTTGAATGAGATTTGAGGAGCTGAGGAAATTCTCATTTTCCACAAAAAGCGTTTCGACTAGAAAAATAAAAAGCCGCAGAATCCCCCCTCAGAAATTTTCCAACGAAGAAACAAAAAAAAAAAAAAAGAGAAAAAACCTATTGCATTCAAAATATACATATACATATATATATTCGGCTATGAGTGTTACATATAAGAAAAAAAGTTACAATATTGCACAGATAAATAAAATCATAATCTTTAGATTGCCAAAAAATATCAGCTTTCCAGGGTCAGTGCAAGGGGCAAAGAGACCTCATCGTTCTCGTCATTAGAAGTATTTGATTTTATAAACGATTGAGCAACATCTAACATGACCTCAACTTCCTTCTTGTACTACATTGTTAAACAAAAATTACTTTTATTAATTAAACGCTGTTAATACCTGCAGCTTGGAACTACTATATATGAAATAACTATCAACAAAACATCTACCAACCTCATTGACTGCCCCTGACTTTATTTTGGATTGCATAACACACCATTTCTTGAAATGTGCACCTGTACGAAAGAAGGAAATGACTCGGGTTTTAGTTTTTACTTTAATATTTCCCTAATCATTTTCGTATTGGCTTCCCTTCTTGATGTCCTGGAATGGAATTTTAGATTGTGCCTGATTCTAACATTCTAGTAGGATGGCCAGTATATTATTGTATATAGACCAGATGCAAGTTAAACAATTTATGTTACCAGATTTGTAAGTGCTAAAAAAAGTCAGTCTTAAATTAAACACATTATGAGAAAAAGTCAAGTGGGTGATTTTTGTGGCTGCGCAGGATATGAAGGATCATTAATGAAGCTAAGAAAAAAATCAGAACAAAACAGAACAGAAAGGTTGAACAGGTATAGCAGAATGAGGACTTTCAAAACATGATCACCCACACAAAAGGAAAAAAAAAAAGTGGAAGAGTGAGCAAAGGAACAGTAGTAGTGGAAGTGAAAACATTTCTCCATTCAGATAACTTGCAAGAAAACTGATTAGAGGACTCAGAAAAAAAAAATAATAATAATAAACAGACTATATGTGGGTAAATTAGAGAAATGGGTGTGCCAGGAAATGCTGGCTAGAAGGGTGTTATCTGTGAATAAAAGCTTCGCTGAGAAAATGGTTTCAAATCAAATCATTCAGGAGGGGAAAAATCGTGGAAATAACCCAAAACAACAAAAAATATCACGGGTTTTTAGTCAGCATTTTTTTGTGGTTGGTTATTAGCAGAAGATAGCATAATCAATGACACACTTAAATAGGGAATAATAAGAAGTGAATGGGACAATATTCAGGACGTTCAACCACAACTTACCCACTTTGATGTCCAGATTACATGAGCTTTCATTAATTGTCGCCAAGCTCCATTTACAGTGTACCTAACGGACCAAAAACATAAACCATCTTTTATCAGAAAAATATGATATAACATTAGAAACAATATGCTGGGAGACAAACATATCACAGATTCATGAAGGGACGATTATTGGTACGTTACTATTCTAATTCAATATTTCATACATTAGTTACAAACTTTAATCCTTCCAATTCAGAGTTTAGCATCTAGGACTTTATAAACAGGTATTTTTGAAGGTTAGAACTCGTTCTTTCGCCCTTTTGCTAGGAAAGTCACAAATGAACATCTGATGATAGTAAGTGTTTTTACATCAATATTTAAAAGTGCCAACTATCCTTCCCTTTCTGGTTGGCGTTTCTTTGACAAGGTATACAAGTAAGTACACAGGAGGGTACACCATAACAAAAGCTAGCATATTTGTTTGGTAGATTGCAGCTTCACACTATTCTAAATGTGCTAAGCATCTGTATGTGCAATACCAATGTGCCTTCAGAGGGTAAGATAATGGATTAATTCCAGTGTCACATTCAAATATATCTAGAGTTTCATGGCTCAATTCCATGTTAGTCAAAATCACTTTTGCAATGAGGATTATATTAAAAGAATTATTGATAAAGAACTTGGTAAGTATGTGTCTGGCACTCTCATGTTCCTTCCTTTCTTCGTCATACCATCAAGTTTAAAGATTAAATTTAGGACAATCAGTAGAATATGGTTTACGAGCAATGCAGACTCTTAAATGACAGAGCATCATATTCAGGCAATACGGAACTTTCTTGACTGCACATATCATACGTGAATCTGCCTCCATTAAACTAATGAATAATAAAAATATATTTAGACATAGAATCATTCAAATCGGATCACAGGAACAAAAATAAATTGAAAGAAAAATGTACAGAAACAGACAAAATTATCCAGATAAGATATCCAAAGTATTCCCAACCTCAAAATAGGATCCAAATGGAACATCATGTGCCTGCTGCACAGTCTCAAACACCTAAAAGAAGTCACGAGAGCATCTCATTAGTTACTTTGAACACACCTAAGAAAAAGTTTGCTTCTTCTTTTGGAACAGAGGTTGGTAGAAAAAGGAAAGGAGATGAGTTGCAAAAGCAAAGCTATCAACATTTATCATTATATTCTCTTTGATATTGCATAGTATGCAGTGAATAAAAACAACAGACTAACCAGGTTTTTCTTGTCTGGTGATAGAACGTGATGTTGCCACTCTGTCATGGCTGTATCTGGAGGGCACATAGGGCTGTTACAAAGTGATCTGAAGGTTATCTCTCGTACTTGACCATCATATTCGTCTGCCGTATGCCACTGGCCCATCTGTAAATAGCATAACCATTGAGCAAACCAACACCTTAAGACCCAAAGTCACTTGGCTATCAAAAGATAAATACATGGAAAACAAACAAATATGAAGTTGTACTTTATTTATTTTCAATAAAAGAAAAATCTACAAAGGAAAAAGGAGAGAAGGGTCCTATAAGGGTGAGAAAGCATCAACGCCAATAAGATCAACAATTCATTTGCAAATGATTAATAGAGTAAACAACAGTATGAGAACTCCTAGCAGTGAGACCACCGTTTATGAATGATATAATCTAATTGAGGAATCAAGGGAAGAGTTAAATCTAAACCTGAGCTTTTGAGACAAACATTGACATCAAAGGATTTTCTTGAGCATATAAGTAGAAAGTGTATATGCATATCAATTTTAGGGAGAAAGCTAGCTCTTGTAATTGGAGAGACCAAAACATTATAAAACACATTACTAGACATTATAACTTCAAATTTATTATACGTTCAAGTGTTCCCTGTGAACAACAGGCTGAACCTTGGTAAAACTACTCTTTGACATAACCACAAGATCATATGAGAATGTCCAACACAAGAAAGGAATTATTGTTATTAGGTATACAAAGACTTAATTTCTAATTTGAACAATATTTCATTGTGCATCTAGTATGCTTTCAACATTAGCCAATAAACAGTTCATCAAATTTTAGAAAAACACCAAACTAGTTTGCACAATGATTAATAGCAGTGTCTGGGGACACATGAATAAGTAAGCTTTTTATTATTTCACATTTGATTTCCATTATAACTCCACATGAGAATTCACAGCTTTGATAAGGAATCACAATAGCAATTGAAGACAATTTACCACAAGATTAGTGTCCTTTCGTACTGAACGATATTTGCTAGTAAAATTTGAACCGTCATTCAACAATAAGTTAAAAAACTGCTCCGCTGTGCAGGGAAAAACATCCTGTAGAAGAATCACTGGTTATAACTTATATGTAAATAATTAACCTAATAGTTAAACTCATGAAGATAAAAGATGAAAACAATGCCTACATTGTATATACCAACTAAATCCTCTTCTTTGATAAAATGTGGAAGTTTTCCAGTTTTAGACATGCTTTCTACAGGAGCCTTATCCAGCAGTTTATTGCCTCTTACAGAACTGCTATGTGCACGCTGCTCTGACTCTGCATTTTCCTATATAATGATTAACAAGAACACTTTAATTACTTGAACCTGTCCTCTATTTATCAAAAAACTTGAGGACAAAACTTAATATAAAATTGAAAGGAAAAGAAAACAAATATATGCACATCAACTTCTATTTGCAAATTAGGACTAAATACATATCATCATGGGTAAGATCTCATCTAGAGACATCATCCTTGGGTTTATCAAAGATCAATTGGAAAATATCCTAAATAAACCCCATTGAGAGTTCCTTGAATTAGTTATATACATAGCAAGAATTCAAACTTGAGGCGGTGTTGGAGATTAAGTTAAATTTATAAATAGGGATAATAAGAGATATGCGCTGCATGTAATTATGCCAATTAGGATAACCTTTATCCATTGTATTTATCACTCATTATAAATAAGAGCCTTTCCTGCATAGATAAGGAACACACGATTCATCAAATGTCCCTTGTTTTTTCCATCTCAACACATGTATCAGCTTCATAACATGTTCCCAAACTAAAAGGCATAAAGATTTTATAACTAGTCAATGTGATGGGTGCACTTCAGAGGGAATAGTAAACAATAACGGTTTAGGGAAAAAGCAACAGTATAGATTGTGATCAAAATATATTGAAAAACCCTGACTTTACCCTCAAAAGAGTACCCATCATAGTAGAGGAGTCAAACTCCTATGTTTGAATCTCTTGAAGGTTTTACAATAAAAAGCATCTTATTCAAAGCCAACAAAACCAATTTGACTAAGGTAAGAGCTGTAACCTTCTTCTCAGCTTCCAACATTTCGTGGAAATTCTTTGCAGCACGCTGGAGATTTCTGAATGCATGATTCCTGTTCCAAAAGGATGCGAACATATATCTGACCCTACCTGAAGTAATAAACAAGAAACATGCAGCCCTAATCAAATTATCTAACAAAGGTCATTGGTGATAATATGCAGTGCTCACTTATATTCACTAAAGAAAACCATAAACAGTAAGTTTTTAAAAGAAATGCTACCAAAATTCAGAATAACATTATAAACAGTATCCAGCAATATAGTAATTCGTCAGTATTATGAAAAAACTGAAAGTCATTCAACAATTAAGGAAATCCCCAGGCAACAAATGAATTGTTGTGATACATATAGAGAATGCGATAACCATAGTGCCAAGTAGATGCAATCCCTTGAGCTTAATTGGATTGATTTATTTGTATAAAATATGGACAAGCTGAGTTTAATTGGATTGACATATTTACAAAAAATCAGGATATGCAGTGAATTGAATCACGAATTAGAAATAAAGTTCCTCCGAGTAAATAAAGAACTAAGTGTTTCAAACAAATTACTAACCATCAGGGCTTCCCAAAGGAGGGACACCATGTCCTCCAGCACCCATGCGAAGTATAATTGTTATAGCAGGATTAATAAATGCATGTTGACTCCGTCGAATCTTTAAGAAAAAGTAGAATAGTTACACCAGATGAAAGTTTTAATTTCACTGAAATATTTAGTAAGGAAGGGAAGAAAAAAAGAGTTTGAGATCATACCTCATCTATATCTTCAAATGGAATACGCACCTGTCAAATATTCCAAAGAAATTAACATTATAACCAAAACTAGAAAAAACACTAAAAATGAAAAAAAAAAAAAACAAAGAATGACAACAAATAACAGATTGGCAGTGTCGATAAGTATGAGAAAGGCTTTTTTCCAACAGTAATATATATCAATAATACAGTTCCATAAAAAATAAAGGTCTAGGCAAACCATATGACTAATAATACAACTGTTTCTCCAAACAAGAAACTTCACAAGAAATCTAAACCACTCTCAACTCAAATTTTTAATCTTGAAACATTATCAGAAAATCATAAAACTAAAACAGCCAACATGGATGATGAATCAACAACCTTGAACAAGAAACAATGCAGTATGCTATAGTGTTCAGTACTTGACAAAACAGAAGTACAGTCTTACCTTCATTTGCTTTGAGAACACATTGGAGTGAAAACAAATGTGCCATGCTGAGACATACATACGACCATGGTACAAGAATGACCTCTCAAGTGCACAAGAATAACTATGATCAACAACCTGAAAAATATGCCTAAATTGTCAGATCAGCAAAATTCTATATTTGTAATTGTTAACCAGAACAAATTCCATCAGTAACCTCGTCTGGATGAAGAGAAAATATTGTCTGAAGAGGCCCTGGCTTTTGATGGACTACAGTGGGCCCCTGTCTTTCCAAGGGTGGGATCCTTCTTCTGGGGTTGGCTCCTCCATATCCATTTATCCTATAAGAGCAATTATGACTATAAGAAAGAGACCAATAAATGATGACAATAATAATAATCATATACCAGTAATAATAATAATAATAGTAATAGTAATAATAATAATAATTGAGATGAATACAAAAGAATAGAGAATGAATGATTCCCCTCTCTTATGTTCTCATATTTATAATGACATTTGTAGTTCAGATAAAATGAATGAGAGGGAAGAGAAAAGAATGAGAAAGGTCATACCTAGAAACTAGGTATAGCATACAGAACACAGCATCATTTCAATAAAGCCTATTTAAGATTACCCATTCTAACAATAATAATATAACACCCAAAGTATGTAGCACCAACATAAATTATATAATACATACATTTTTTTTAAAATAATACCAAAAGGCTCACCTGGAAGAATTCCCAGATAGTTTTATTGTTTTTATATGAAGACAAACCTGCCATGCAGTTACATGTTAATAATCATACTTTTGAGACATAAAAAAGTAATAGAACCAAAATAATTTCTTCTGACAAGAGGTTACCTGCCCTGATGGACTATCCAAAGTATGCCACACTGCACCAGTCTGACCTTCACTTTCAACCGGAACAGTCACTGAACCAAGAACAGCACTTTTCCAAATTATATCCCAATCATAAATTGTGACATTGATCTGCTACGTCAGCAGGGAAAGAAGTCAGTTTCACGAAAACCTACATAATAGATATAATCTGTCAAATAAGAAGCTTGTCTGACATAGTGCAAGTTATGCTGACACTCCTTTATAGATACCAATCCCAGAACATGCTCAAAAAAAATATGTTTGACCACTATAATTAGCTTCAGAAAGTTACGCTTGCATAGGCATATTTATTTTCATTATTCTTCTCATCAGTTTTCTTTGTCTGAGTTTATAAAAGAAAATGTATTTCTACACTAAACCCTCAAATTTGGAGTAAGCTAATTTTTGGTCCTCCAGATTTAAATTAATCATGTTAGTTCCAGTAATTGGAAAAAAGCTTGTTTGTCCCTCCCAATTACTGTCAAACATTTCACTTTATGGCTGATGGATCACAAGTCACTGACATGATAAATTTTGCATTCTTATCATCAAACACCATACCCCATTTACTTTCCTTTCAAAGTATTAATTTTGATGACATTTAGGTAGATGTGTTTGGGTAGAAGGACTAAAGAAGTTTCTTTTTTTCTTAATTAAAAGGACTAAAAAGATCAGTTGGACCACGATCATATTTACACCAAATTAAAAGCTAAAAACTAACTTAAGACTTAAATTTTATTTGAAAATACAAAACCAGAATCCAATAAGTAAAAGATTATTAGTTACAAACAACAACAAGAAGAAGACAGCACTCTGTCCTCCAAGAGTTTCCCCTCCACAAAAGATTTCCTTTCACAAAGAGCTAATGCTTAATCTATAAAATGAACATCCATCCCCCCTCTCCTTATATCCTACCAACTATCCTCCTCCATCTATTCTACTCTTTCCTTATTTTATTAGGGATTCTACAGGTCTTCACCACATATGCCCAAACCACCTAAGTTGTTGCCCCAAATTTCTCTCTAATGTGTTATTCCTGGACAAATCTTTTTTTATTAATTACATTGGAAATAAAATAGTCATTTCATTGTAGTCAATAGGTCGCATTGTCCATGAGATAAAATCTACTCATACATCAAAACAATTACATAGAAGCATTATCCACAACAAAACATATATATTATTACATTAAATGTAAATTTGTCCTCTAAGACATAAATCGAGGTAAAACAAGCAGAAAGAAAAGAATACTAAGCATGTTCTTAGAAGAAAAATTTAAAATTAAAACAAATATCATGAATAGGTGATAATTACTCCAATTCGACACATAAGTTAGATAGATGAAGTCAGAGATACCTGAACAGGAAGTTCATCAACAGAAAAATTGAACTCCTCGCCCCACATTGGATTTCTTGAACCAGGGACCATGGAACTGCATCAGCACACCAGGGCCCAATAAACAATGTTGAGAAAAAAATATTTCTTTTGAGAAAATATGCTGAGCATGAGAAAAGTACTATCCTATCCGTTCTAACACCTCTAAAACAGACTCTAACAGCACACATTCCTTATTTTCTTGTCATTCTATGGTCAATTCAGAAACTATGTGTATTAAAGTAAAAAAATCTTTATGAAAACAATACATATACATATGTATATGCGTGCAATCACATAGATATATGGGTGCTGTACACTTATTCCCAAGCATCACAGTATTATTCCTCCTCCTAATTAATCCTAAACTTGCAAAGTACAAATAATATTAGCTACAAACTAAATTTCTCTACAAAAGAAAGTAGGAGAACTGAGGCTGATTTACAGTAGAGAGCTCTAAACTAAAACGCCAATGGCTTCAGATGGAAAAAAATCCCCTTCCCCCTCCTCTTAAGACACAATTTTCCTCTTCCCCATAGATTTTTGGACCGATAAATTCAAATAAAAGAGGGAAATAACTAGATCAGCAAACCTGAATCGCTTTTCATTGCCACATGTGATGATAGCATAAGGATCCGATGTGCCATTTAAATTTGCACCAACAAGATTCTTAGCAGCCAAAAGTTCTAACTTCAAAGAGAATTTGAAAACAAATTCACATATCATCAATAAATTCCAGCATACATACAGTGCAAGACAAGTTGCCTTCTTCCATGGGGAAGGAGGTCCAGATTATACATTGCTAGAAAACCTATACCTTGATCAGGTACGCTGAACTGGCTTGAGAATCCACTTTAGGCTGCTCCATCTACAAAAATAATGCAGAACTGCATGTCAACAAGTTAAAAATTACACCACAAAACAACTAACAGGAAAATCTAGAGCCACTAAGTTATAAACCCAGACAGTATTTTTGTTCTTGACACAAATTCAAAATAACTAGTGATTGCAATTCAAATCCTAAGGAACTCCAAGCAGAGATAAAACTGAATGACAACCAAGTTCAAAATTACTCCATGAAGTAACTAGCAAAAAATTTGATCCACTAAGTTATAAACCCTAACAGCATTTCCATTTTTGACAAGCCACATGTGAAAATGAACCAGTGATCACAATTTACGATGCTAACCAACTAGTAGTAGAGAAAAATTGAACGTCAACAAGTTAAAAATCTCTCCGTGAAGCAACTATCACGAGGATTTCAAGCCACTACCAGTACTTCCATTCTTTACAAACAAATAACGAACTGGTGATCACAATTCACAATTATAACGAACTCAACACAATTGAATCCACATAACTGCTTCACTTCAGGGAAACTGATCAATTCGGCTAAAACCATACAAAAAAAAATAAAAGGAATTCAATATTAAACTGCAAGATCATTCTATAGAACACAACACAAGTGATCCTCAGAAAAGATTAAAAAAAAAAACGAATCTCCGAAATTCTTCCATGATTTTAAAAACACATATAAATAATAACGACGCATTGGAAGTGCGGAAGTAACCGAAGAACTCAGAAAACAACGAAAATAACCTTGTCCTTGTCCTTATCGTCGGCGACATCGACTGCGGCAGAATTGTCGGAAAGCGATGGATCCGTGTGGAAATGTGCGGTTCGGGCAGTGAAGAAGCGATAGGCGATTATGACGAAGACAGAGGCCGCGACAGCGACTTTGATCTCCCATAGAGAGGGAAAAAGAAAAGCGAAGAGCGCGGGATCAACGGTCCAGCTCATGGTGATGGTCGCAAGTGGCAACGTAAATGGAGAGAGTAACGAATCAGAAACAGAGCGGTGAAGGAGTTGTTCTAGGGTTTAGGGAATGTTGCGAAGCCATGGGAAGAAGAGGAAGTTGATGAAAGAACAAAGAGAGTCAAAGTTGGACCGTTGGAAGCCAAAGAAAGAGAGTGCGAAGTGTCAAACAACTGCACTCGTCTTCTTGCCTTCTTTTTTTTTTGTTGCCTGAATGAACTAAACGGCAAGGATAACATAAAAAAAACGGGATTTAGACTTTTACACACCCGATTATTATTCCTTCTAGTAGAAAATCATAATTTTATTTCATGAGATTAGCGTAATCATAACTTAATATCATAAAATAGTCTATCTTTTATTTTTAATCTTGAATATCATGCTTGCAAATATTTCATTAACTCAAATTAAAACATAAATAAATAATTTTATTTAGAATTAATTATGAGAACCTGTGCATTCACGTGCATGAATAAACAATATTACACTTTAGATTCAAGAGAAAAGTACATTTTTTAAATTAAGTTTTTAGTCAGTTCGATCTATTAAATTAATAAATATGAATCACGACAGTATAATCTTTTTTTCACTTATTTTATCCCTTTTATTTTTCCTCTTCTTTCAACTCAAAAAGACTTCCAAAAAAACTTATAGTATTGGATGCAATATTATCAAAATCCATCCATTATTAAATCAATTGAGATCCTAGACTAAGAGTCAATTGATGGATCGGATAGATTGTTAACTAAATTGATAGATACTGTATATATAAAAAAAAAAAAAAATTATATATATATATATATATATATATATATATATATATATAATTTGATATATCTATATTTTATATTTAAATTATTAGTATTAAAACATATTCAATATTTCAAATAAAAAAGTTTTAGAATAATAATATAAATATTACAATAATTATACAGGTATCGGTACAAATATAGTACTGTGGTAGTTATGTGTTCAGGGATAAAAATAATTAACACAGTTAAAAAACAGTTACTATTAAAATAAAAAGAAACCGTCATTAGAATATTACGAGAAAAATTGTAAAAAAAAATGTGTGGACAGCCTCAAAAGAAAACTAAGTATTAAAAGATAAAAGGAAAAACGTGAAATAAAGGTTTAGAGAGAGTAATAAAAGTAAGAATAAAGAAATTATATAAGGGTATTAAAAAGCATAAAATAAAAATTTCCTCTGAAAAATTTAGACTCTTTGTTTCTAAATATGTTGGAATATCATAGAACTTTATAGCATGTTATAGAATAACATATTAAGCCTCATAGACTAATAGTACTGTGAGTTAATTCATGCCTTCAGTATATTATCATTACAGAAGTTAAAAAAAAAAAATAGAATTATCAAGTCTCATAGAGTAATATAACCTACTAGAACAAAAAGTTAATTCATATCCTCTCAACCAACTAACATAATTTTAGATTAGTTGTTCAGCTTCTTTTGCACAATATAAAAAGTTTTTTTTAAGTTACCTTATAGTTCTATAGCACTTCGTTTATAATATTTAACTTATAAGTAAAGAAATAAGACTCTGACATTGATGGTATAAGAATAGCAAATAAACATGTTTCGGTATATAGTATATATTTAAATTCGTCTTTTTTAATAGTGAATTAATGTATTAATATATATATATATATATATATATATATATATATATATATATAAATGAACAGCCGCGATCATACGTATATTTGTTGTATTCTCAGCCCATACTCTTATCCTTGTATCCATCTACATTTTTAACCTGTAACATTGCACATATTTAATTATTTTTTATTTTTTCTATAATTATTTAAAAATTATTATTTGATACTTTTATTGATATTTATAAATTACAATTTCTTTATTGATATTTAACATTGGAGAAAAAAAGTGTGTATCTTTTTTTGACATTAAATACTTAATGATATCATGTTTTCATTGTTGTGGTTTTTATGTTTGTAAAAATATTATTTAATTTATTTAGAATAGTAAAGTAGTGAATTTTGTAACGTCCCAAAAACTGAATAACTTCAATTAATAAAACATCACATACTTGAATAATCAGAGAGTACGGGGTTTAGGGTAGGAATGTATACAACACGTCAAAAAGCCGGATTACAAGAAAAAGGAGCCTCACATGGCTCAACCAGAAATATACTGAACATAACACAATTAAGAATACTAGGTCTTGTTCGTACAAGAAAACATAAATAATAGAATCCGCCGGTAATGGGCCCCACAGTGGGCCCAACACCTGTCCAGTACGTCAAGCTGCAGCATCCCTATTACCATCATCACTACCAGGAGTTCTCACATCTGCTCCCATCAACAAGGTTGATGATCATCGCAAAGGTAGAGTCCACACATAACACACAAGCAAGCAGAAGGGTAAGCTAGCGAAGAAGTCATCATATCATGCACTCAACATACCATTAACATTCAAACATACATAGCAGACTCCCACATGTGAAGTACTCATCAATATCAAACCTAAGACTTGACTATCCGGATATGTACCTGAGGCACCACCATGTGGCAGTGGAATTACGTCCTAGCATTGAGGCGTCACCGTGAGGCCTTCACGGAATTATACCCTTAAAGGAGGCACCACCATGTGGCCTTCGTGGAATTACGCCTTGGCCCTGAGGCACCACCACGACCCCCCGTGGAATTACGTCCTTTTGTCGAGGCACCACCAGGGACTCCCCTTAAGAGGTCCATGGAATTACGTCCAACCGATGAGGTGCCACCAAGATCTCTCACTACAAGAGTCATAGAATTATGCCCTACTCATACTTTAAACATGTTCCACCCACCAATCAAGAGTTTCCCATAACATAAATATCATGTAAAATCAACAATTCATACAACTCATGCTTTTCAATTCATACCCAATCAACTAACATGCGATTTCCATTTCAAATGTAACATATTAATCATGCCATCATCATGCAACCCTTCTAGTAAAGCATTTGGGTCAGATAACAAACCACACATCAGTGAATCACTCAACAAAAACATCAAAAATCTGCCTGCTACCTCGCCCAAGCTAACAGGGCTCGCTCAGGCGAGGGGGACCCTCTCGCTCAGGCAGATCCCATCTCGCCTAGGCGAGAGCGCGACAAGGGGACATCGCCTTCTGCGGGATCTCGCTCAGGCGAGCCCCTTCTCGCCTAAGCGAGATTGTACCTCGCTCAAAAACTAAGCCAGCCTTTCGTGCAGGAAAACTTAGGCGAGCCTCTGTCAGTCTCGCCTAGGCGAGGCATGCTCGCTTGGGCGAGAAAACCAGTGTCCGCCACTGTTCTTTCGAGCGACAATAACCCACACACACCCACGTAGTCCAACAGGCATTTCCAACCGATTATTTTCACACACAGGCCGCTCAACATCATATAGTCATCAAAACAAACAAATTCTACCGAAGATATGGTAAGGTCTAGCTTCCCTTACCTGGAAAGGGTTAATACGGGACCTCGATGGTAGACACAGACTCAACAGAACAAGGAGCACTCTTAGGAGCTGGAAAAACACGGAAATAACACACGGTAAGATCATCACAGAGGCTTAGTTGGGTAAAACATGGAAGGACACCAAGAATTGAGCGGCATGAGATGTAGGATGACTTACGTGGAGTAGAAACAGCTTGAGCGGACTTGGAAGCGGCGAGAAGGCAAACCCTAACGGAGAGTGCGGCTGCTCAAGGAGGCACAAGGGTTCTGTTTTACGAAAAAAACACAGAATTAGGGTTTTGGGGCATATTAGGTCTGATCCTCCCCTTTGGGTCTGCCCTTAGGCCCACAAGATGGGGCAGCCCTTTAAAGAAAAGGCACAAAAGAAAAACGGGTCTTACAAATTTGGGTGTTGTATGGATATACTCATTCCCCAGTGAGAATGAAGATGAAACAAAAATCAATTAGGTAAGGGAATGTGGATGGAAATAAATTTTTACTTCAAATGAGGATGATGGTGAATTCCTACTTTGGAGGTGAAGATGAGATAGTTAAACACACACCTGTCTCGCCCTATAGTCATCCTTAGTCTTGATACAGGGGTAGATGTTTATGGGGATAGGGAGGGGCCATGGTCCCCACAAAATTTTGAAATTTTTTTAATTATATATATAATATTAAAAATTTATTGAATTTTTTAAATTACAGGTAATAATATATTTTAGGAATTGATGAAAACTAAATTATGTATTTTTTTTTATTTCTTTTATAAAGCACAATATTTAATGTTAATAGATAATAAAAATATTTAGCTTTAATTTCTCTTTTGATTCCTGTTTTTGTCAAAAAATTGACATTAGGATTATATTAATTACATCAACAAAGCAAATCATCCATATTAAGAGTTTCAATTTTAATGAAAGAATCATCAACTCGTTTCAAGAAATTTAAGTAAAAGACCAAATTGCATTAGTTTTTCAAAAAAATTAGGACCAAATTGAGGCTAAAAAAATTGGATGACCAACTTAACATTTTTAAATGAAAACATAAATCAAAAGAGTACTTAAACCAAATATTTATTAAGATAATTTTTAATTTCCTTCTTATTGTCTTTTTAGTTTTTTCATAAATTGTAATAATCTCTCACTCTCATATATTTTCTTTTTCATTTTTAAGAAGAAAAAAAAGTTAGACACAAACTCATTATTTTTGCTTTCATTTCTCATTTATCCTCTTCCTTTCTTGTCACTTGTCTCACTTGATAATGAAAACATTATTTTTTATCTCATTAGCTTTTTGTCTATTCATTTTTTATGAATATAGAAAAAAAATATATCATGTATTTTTTCATAATCGATTTTTAACTGTGACTTAATTATAATATTTTTTTAATAATTATATGCCTCAATTTTTTATTAAATTATGATAAATTATTTTTTAATATTATGTACAAAAAAAAAAGTATATTGATAAAGAATAAAAGAATAAATTCATTATTAAAAAGTGATAGAAAAAGAAACTATTGATGAAGACAAGATAGACTATACTTCTTCACATATTTTGAAACATTATACTAATGATCAAATTGTTTAGTAAATAAGCCATTTTTTGAAGCATTATACTAATGACAAAATATAATGATCTCAAAATTATATTACTTTGGCCCCTCCAACATTTTTAGTCAAGATCCGCTACTGTCTTGATACTTTAATTTTCTTAACTAGACTCTTACCTTCGAGAAATCAACAATGTACTAATCCTTAATGCATCTTAAGGTGGTGTGTTCTTTCATCTTTTTCACCTATTTGATTTGATTTTCAATTCACTCTTTACTCCCTGACTTCCAAGCTTTGGTGGAGACATATATAGTGTCATTGGTTAAATTTATTGGTTTCAAGTCCCTTTTAAGAGTTTAGAGAAGCTTTAAGTCCTAGGGAGGAGCTTATCAAGTGAAAATAAAAGTGTTGGCTTTAACCCATCATAGAATATCTTACACCACTCCAAGTAAGTATCCTTTTCAAATGGGTTTTTCTTATGTCTTTCAACCCATCTTTGTGTTTTGTAATTCATATTGTTTTCTTATATGTTTATGTGTGTCTTTCAGCCCATCTCATTATTCCATATTTTCAAATTATATTGTTCATCTGAAAATCCATTGCATAATTCATCACTAAATCTTTATAATGCCTTTCTATGTGTTTGTTATTTAGTTGTTTCTAATTTTATTATCAACTCGCAATCAGACATTTGTAAAGTTATTAGCACACTTAAGAGCTAACTTCCCAAATTATTCGATTAAGAAAATTCGTTTTGATAATGTTGGTGAATTTATAACATGTTTTTCATGAGTGTTGTATATCAATTGGAATTGAAGTTGAACATCCAGTAGCACATGTTCATACTAAAAGTGGGCTTGAATAATAGTTAATAAAACATTTAAAAACAGTTGCAAGACCATTACTTATGAGAGCTAATTTTCCAATGGCTACTTGAGGATATGCAATTTTACATGCTACAATATTGATTCACATCAAGCCATCAAGTTATCATAAATACTTTATTATGCAGTTGGTTTTCAGTTAGTAACCTAATATTTCTCATTTAAGAATTTTTGGATGTGGTGCATATGTTCCATTTTCCCCACCAAAAGGGACTATGATGGGTCCTCAAATATGATTGAGAGAATATATGATCAATATGACCCTCCATCAATAATAAAATATGTTGAACTATCAACAACAAACTTATTTACAATTTATTTTTTCGACTATCATTTTGATAAATAAGTTTTTCCAACATTACGGGGAGAAAGAAAACAATTGATAAAAGATATTGCTTGGAATGAATTATCATTATTTTATCTTGATCATCCTACAAAAGAATGTGAATTGGAAGTTCAAAAGATACTTCCTTTACAATATTAGTCAATCAATTACCATATTTTTTACCAACAGAAATGGTAACTAAAACATATATATTAGTTGCTAATGCTTCAAATAGATTTGATATTAATTCATAACACACTTGAAGTGTGGTAGGCCTATTGGTTCCAAAGACACGCTTGAAGTGTGGTAGGCCTATTGGTTCCAAAGATAAGAACTCTCAAATGAGAAAATAAGCTAAAATGCTTGATGACCTAATCGAAAAGGTGCAAATCCCAAAAGATTATTTGATATAATTAAAGATTTGTTCTAGAAGAACCTCAGGTACTTGAAATTGTTGAAAACGATGAGATTTCAATAAATTATGTCATAAATCATATAATATGGAACCAAAATGAAGTCAACATTGATGAGACTTTTGCATATAATATAGCGATGAATGTTATGATTGACAATGAAGATCAAGAACCAATGATCATTGAATAATGTCGATAAAGAAATGATTGGCCAAAATGAAAAGATACAAAGAAACATAATTAGTTTTGCATGTTAAAGGAAAGGTTTTTTTACCTGACACTTAAGGGTGTGAAACCCGTTAGGTACAAATGAATTTTTGTGCAAAAGCAAAATAAGAATGGTGAAATTGTTAGATACAAAACACGATTAGTTGCTCAAGGGTTTTCACAAAAAAACATGGTATTGATTTATGAAGAGACATATTCAATAGTATTGATGCAACAATATTTTGATATTTGACTATTCTCGTTGCACAAAAAGGTTTGCGTTTATATTTAACAAAATGATGTTACAATATATTTGTACAATTCTCTTGATGATATTTATATGAAAATCCCCGAAGGATTTAATTTGTCCAACAAGACAAATTCTAAAAAGGCTTATTCAATAAAATTGAACAAGTCCTTTTATTAATTAAAGCAATTAAGATGTATGTGGTATAACAGTCTTAGTGAGTACTAGTTAAAAGAAAAGTATAAAAATGATCATATTTGTCCTTGTATTTATATGAAAATATTAGAAAACAAATTTTCCATAATTGTTGTTTATGTAAATGACATAAACATTTTTAGAACTCTTAATGAGCTCACAAAGACAATTGATTGCTTAAAGAAAGAATTTGAGATGAAGGATCTTCTAAGGCCAAAGTTTGTTTGAAATTAGAAATTAAGTATTTAAATAAATGTGTTTTTATACATCAAGATGCTTATATAATTAAGGTGCTTAAAAGATTCTAAATGGATAAGTCACATCCATTATACGCTCTAATGGCTATGAGGTTGTTAGATGTTGATAAAGGCTCTTCTTATACCTCAAGAAAATGAAGATCTTTTTGGTCCAGAAGTACCTTATATACTTTGTTACTTTAATAGTATTACGAATATGGGCTTATTTTATCCAAATTATTCAAAATCATATCTAATGGGTTATGCAGATGCATATTATTTATCAGATCCTCACAATGTCATAGTGGTTGATCACAAACAAAATATTTGTTCACATGTGGTAACACAATGATTTCATAGCAGTCTCTAAAACAAACCATAATAGCAACATTATAAAATCATGCAAAATTTTAGCATTATGTGAGGTAAGTCGTGAATGTGTTTGGTTAAGGTCTATAATTCAATATGTGCGACAAACTTGTGGTTTATCCTCGAAAAAAATGGAATCAACAATCATATATGAAGACAACATTGCATTGTTTTATTGAAATGGTGATATAAAGATCCAAAAGATTTGTTCATGTGAAAATTTGACAAGTTTATTTACAAACCAAAGAGAACTTTTGAGTAATGGTTCACAAGATTTGATTTTGCCATTTTAATGATGCGAGTTTACATGAGAGGGGAGAAATATAATATGTGATGAACAATATTCTATTCAAGAATATAGAATGTTGTACTCTTTTTCCTTCACTAAGTTTTTATCCCAAAGAGTTTTTCCTAGTAAGGTTTTAATGAAACATATTCTCTTATCAATGGACACCCAAGGGAAGAGAGTGTTAAGAATTAATGATCGCGAATTAATGATCGCTTATTGATATCATTGATTGATTTACTAGAATTACTTATATGATTATTTACTCTCTTTATGAGGTTTAAAGATTTAAATATTTGGTATTAACTATTTGATTTGTATCCTTAATGAGTTACATTTTATACTATAAATTATAAGTATAAATATGACTCTTCTTCCTACCAATAATATGACACATAAAAGTTTCTCTCTATCCACTATTATTCATTTTATTATTCTTTCTATTATTAGTTTTATTTTATAACATTATTGTTGTTATGATGAATTATTAATGTATTTATTGTGAATTATTGTTGCTCTTAATTGAAATATTATGAATTAGATTCTCTTCTTCATTTTTAGTGTTGTTTTTCTATTGAACCTTGAAAAAACATATTTCAAAATATAAAATATTAAAATCAAGTTTAATATATATTATTACTATTTTTTAATATATTTATTATTTCTATTATTTATTTAAATATATTATTATTGTTGTGAACTGAACTATTTTAAGTAATTTTATTATTAAAGAGAGTTTATAAATTTTTTAGAGAATAGCGTATGTCATGTGTAACTTTAATCTGAGAAGTATTATGTGAAAGATTTCTCAAATTAAGAAGACTATGTTGAAGATTCTTAGTCACGTAAGACGTATAATGAATATAAACTTGAAAAATAATTTACTTATACATTTTGGTTTTGTTGGAAATGGATAAATTAATAAAATTTTTTAAATAACCAAACAAATTAGAAAATTTTGGTTTTGTTGGAAATGGATAAATTAATAACTTTTTTAAATAATCAAACAGATTAGAAAGTATACGTGAATTGTTGTTTTTCATAAATATTTATGCTCATTGTATTTGGTTTAATATTTACTCTTGTTTTCATTGTTGCTAATGACATTAATAATTATGTAAATAAATTATATGGGGAGCATATGACATTGGAATATGATATTTTAACAATCCATTTTTAACAACTTCTCTCACTACCTGACGTGACAGTTGTAACATCCCTAAGAAATACTACTTAATTAAATAAATAATTATAAAAATGAAATTCAAACGTCGCAATATTATTATTTCCAAACGCGCCAGAAATTATGAAATAGTAGTAATAAAAGTATTAAAATTTCCAAAATCCAATACAATAGTAAAAAAACATGGTAAAATCCCTAGCTCAAGTCCCCAAGCTAGTCCTCTCTCCGTCATCTAGCCATCCACAACATCACCTGTATTATCATATGCTCATGTGTAAATAATTACACGATCATCGCCAAGCACAAAAGAAAGGGTGAGCTTATAAAAATAAAAACAACATATACATAACAAAATGTAAGCAATACACCCATCTTATTCATCCTATTTAGTTCTTGGCCAAGACCTTATCCCCAAGACTTTTCAACCTTCACAACACACAGATAGTTAGCCTCAAATTCAGGGTTTATGATGCTCATACGAACCTGCCTGCTCGTGGTCCTGCCTCTACGAACCTCCCCGCTCGTAGTCCTACTCTACGAACCTCCTTGCTCGTAGTCCTGCTCTACGCACCTGCCCGCTCGTAGTCTAACATATATGATCCACCAGCTACATACCTCCCTGCATGCAGCATCTCTCAAGTGTGAGCACGGAACATACGAACCTACCTCGCTCATATCCCCACACGAGAGTAATTGGATATGAACCTCCCCGCTCATATCATCACATGTTCACCACCATCCATGACCCTGCCCGCTCGTGGTCCTGCCTCTACGAACATCCCCGTTCGTAGTCTTACTCTACGAACCTCCCCGTTCGTAGTCCTGCTCTACGCACCTGCCCGCCGGTAGTCCAACATATATGATCCACCAGCTACGTACCTCCATGCACGCAGCATCTCTCATGTGTGAGCACGGAACATACGAACCTACCTCGCTCGTATCCCCACACGAGAGTAACTGGATATGAACCTCCCCACTCATATCATCACATGTTCACCACCATCCATGAACCTACTCGCTCATGGTACAACATCTCCTGATCCAAGTATAGCATCACCGCTTAAAAGCAACGCACGCAAGTCCAAATTGCAGCTTTATCGCCTGGCGCAACCTAAGCGCCGCTAGGCAAAACCTGCACAGACCGCCTGGTGGAACCTCCTCGCCGCTAGGCGCCATGCTCCAAACATACCCACTATTTTAGGGTTTGTCGCCTAGCAGAGCACACCCTGCCGCCAGGCGCCACGCGGTGCAGAGGCTTCCCTAGAGCTCCTATCGCCTAACGCAACTACCAGTGTCGCCAAGCTATATCAGTAGCGAATCTGCTGGTTTTTGGCACCCCAAAATGACTTGTTCTCCTATCCCGATTGCTCGAAAGGTATATTACACATTGCTTTTCAGGACCTGCTAGTTTCCAGCCATCCCACTATCACTTTAACTCCCTATATCTCATTCATATGTTCATTTATTCTAACTATGTGATTCACCAAGTTCTCCTTCCAAGCATAATTGTTCAATCAAGCTTAAAAAAATTGCCTAATCCAACCAAATGAAATTACTCCAATCTGAAAGTTATAATTCAGTTGCCACCTTAGGCTATACGAGCTCATATCAAAATAATTTTCTAAGTCCACTGTCATATACTTCCATTCAGCTCCAATTCTTATGCTTAACCAATTTAATACATTCTTTTATCCTTCAACCATTATTAATTGTCCTACTAAGACCCAAGATCATACACTCACTATTTAAATCTGGTTATTCTCTCCTGCCACCATTTTCTTATATCAGATTTATTATCCTCACTAAAGTTTCCATTACCTAATTGACATCAATGCATCCTAATTACCCTCCCCACATCATGCACTATCTACACAATGACTAGATTCCTATTCCTCCACTCTTATCATCTAATCGAACCGAAATTCCTCCCACCTTGGATTCACCATTCACCTCTCTCCCAGGCACTACTCCAAGCTTCCCAAAACAACCCTGATTACTCACTATCGCCTGGTGGCCAATCTTATTGGCCGCCAAGCGGTACATCAGATCATGGGTACAAATCCCAGATTTTTGTACTTGCGAAGAATATCAAATTCCGAGAATTTGATCCAGCATCCAATTATAACAGAATACAACAATCTTACATGGTTTACTAGACCCATCCCACTAGTATTATACCACCCTATCAAACACTTCTAATCACATCTTAATCTTCCTTGAATCCAGAATTCAAAATGACCTCTTGGTCTTAATACAAACTCTCCTTGTCCATATTCCAAATTAAACTCGCAAGCACCCAAACAGTAAATATATCATGGCATTATACAATCGCACAACATAAAAGAAACAATGGGAAGTTCTGAAATTCATAAAATTCGCAGTAACACAATGAAACAGTGAAAGCCAACACGCATCGCCTGGCGGTTCCATGTCGCCGCCAGGCAGCTTATGTCACAAAACCTAAAACTGGGTTAGTGCTGATGTGTCACCTGGCAGTATACTCAAACCCGTCAGGCAGTTTCTGGGCGAAAACCCATAAACTTGCGATAAATGGCACAGATAGGGGAAATTTTCATATAATATGGATCGCACAATGCAATGTATATTATATATAATAGAAACACACGAAGACAACTCCTCTTACTTGGAAATCTTCACTTTAATTGGTCTCCTAGCCTTTATTTTATGATGTCCAAGGGCCTCTCTTTGCTATTTCTTAAGAACTCAGATGTCCCTCTCCCAAAACACCAATGATTCCTCTGAATACCTCCCTCACCAGCACTTATGAATTGCAATCTCGAAATTTCCCTATTCTGACCAATTTACTCTCTCTTAATTACACCTTAATGAGGGTTAATGATCCCAAAACGAATTCTAGACTTAATCATGGGATTAGTGGCTATTCAAAGCCCATTATTGTTATTTTACAGCTCCTTTGGTTGCCCCCTTAAGCTGTCTCTCTTGGCTGCTAGGGTTCCTAAACCCTTTCATATCCATGCCAAAAGAAAATTTGGCAAAAAGAGAGTTAATTCGTTCTTAGCAAGGTTTGTAACCACAACCACTCAATTACAAAGCCAATGCACAACCAATTCAACCAATACATGTCTCGTGATAATTCCTAAAATTTTAGGATTACAGTATCACTATCCACATTCAAACATATCATTAAAAATAATGCACAAATTAAAATAACATACAATTTGCATACATAGGACTCGAACCCAAGTCCTCTCACACAATAAAGTATTCTCAACCACTTGAGCTAGTACTTTTCCACGTCATAGCACTCCGCATTAAATGCCTTAAAGGCTCATACTACCCGTATTTATTAAATAATTATTTAATTAATTATTTAAATTTCTTGGGTCTTACAACAATGAGAGAATTTTTTTTTTAAATCCACGTAAGCCATGTTTTGAAAGAAGCGCGAGAGAATGAAGGTTTTTGTGTTCGTGTGAGGAGTGGATAGCAGTTACCTTGTGTTGCAGAAACAATCAAGTGGCATTACAGTTAGAGGTGCTTCGTCTTCCTGTTGCTCTGAAGTTCTTCGTCTTCCAGTGAAGCTCATTCCTTTCACCTCAGGTGAAACCCCATTTTGTCGTTTCATTCCTTTCATTCCATTGTTGGCCACGATGTAGTTGGTGGAAGAAGTGTAGGTTGACAGAGTTGCTGAAGTTGGGGGTGGGTGAATCTCATTTTCAATCTTGTTCTCCTTCTCATTTCTGTTTGAAAGCTGCCATTTTTGCACTACTGTTGTAACTGGTGTGAATATTGGAGGAGGTACATTTGGTTTTTGTTTTGAAGAAGTTATTGCGCGGTAAGTAAATCATTCATTCGACATTTCTATCTTTGGTTGCCATGATGGGTTGTGATGTAGTTGAAATTTTGTTTCTGAAAGGGGATTTCTTATTTCGTTTAGGGTTGATTTATATCCATGTTCGAGTGTTTTGGTTACTGTTTTGGAAGGAAGAAATGAGGTTACTTGTTGGGGTTTAATTTTCTTTGGTTACTACATTTTAGTTTTGGGTGCAAGCTAGTTGTTACTGATTTGGTTTTTGTTGAAAGCGAAATGGCTAGGAAACGAAAAAGAAATTCATGATCAGAGAAATTGAAGAAGGATGTGAATAGAGGAAAGACATTTTGTAGCACAAAGAAAGCATATGTGAGTGATGCGAAAGCTTGTGATAACAAAGAGGTAACTTAAATAATAAATGTATATATGCATTAAATTTCATATATTTGTTACATTGTTGACCTTTGTGTTAATTGTAAGTTGAAATATATTTATTTTTTTAGGTCTGCATTGAGCACCGATGCCAAACTAAATACATTGTTGAAGAAAATGCCTTACTTAGCAGTAATCACTGTGCCAGACTTGAATTGACCCCTTTTTCTTCTTGCCGATGGATAAAGAAGGAGCTGAACATCAAATGTGCCTTGTTAAGAGAGGTTTTGAGTCAGTGGGTTCCGAACGGGGAATTCATCCAAGTTAGGTAGTAGTTGGTTAAGTTTAGTACTTTAGATGTGAGTATATGTTTGGGCTTAAGTTCAACGGGCAATGATGTTGTTTTTCATAGTGATTTGTGTGGGGAAGTGGTGTTGATTTTTCCTTCAAAGGAAATAAAGATCAGTGACATAATTGAAAGGATGCGTGAGTTGGTTAGTGAGGCAGATGATGTGGAGAATGTTTGCCGACTTTATGGGCTTGTATGTGTTGCTGTTTTGTTTTTTCCTAGGACGTCTAGGACTCTGACAAACCTACCTTTTAGGTTATTAGATAACCTAGATACACTGAGGACGTATCGGTGGGCTAGTTATGTTCACAATTTTCTGATTTCTTCATTGAATAGATCATCGATAGTGTATAGAGAGAAATCAAATGACCACACTATATTTGTGTCTAGCTCAGTGGTTGTGGTTCAGGTACAGATTTGTTTATATTGTAATAATAACTTGATGTATTTGTTTTTGGAGCTATTATAATAATGGCAACTTTGTTAAAGGTGTGGGCGTGTCAGAGGATTTCTTTGGGAGATATAATTGATACACTTGCCTTCCCTCGATTTTTGTCTTTGTCGTTGTTAAGAATGCGAGGAGAAAGAATCAAGAAGTAATTTGAACGCAACCAGGTGCCTTATGTTGTTTATAGTTGTGTTAAGTGTAGAATTGCCAACATATATGTATTCATTTGTTGAGTACTTGTGTATTAGAACTTTTTATGCTAAGTATGAAGTGTATAACTACGAACCCATTAGAATTGATTTTTACATAAGGTTATTTAGAAAAATATGATGTTGGTGGTGGAAAAAATTGAACTTTTATTTGTTTCTATGATTTCGTAATTTAGCACTAAGCAAAGTGTGGAATTGCATAAGTGCAATATATTGAGTGCTTATACAGAATCAATTATGTGGTTGTTTAGTAGTGGGTATTTGCTAAGCCATGCAAAATTATTTGCAGAATTGACTTGAATTTTAATTTGACAGTCTGAGTTCAATGTATTTAACTACAAACCTGTGTTTTTGTAATTGCAAATCCATAACATGTGATATGAACAAGTGTTTGTTATGTTTTTGTTTGTTGAGAAATGTGACTTGCCATTTGGATCCAAACTCAATGTTGGTGCAGGTTCGAATGGATTGGGCACTAACCCAAGAGGAAATGAACCTTCCAATCTTGGTTGATGAGGCACCTCCAGTGAAAAAAAGAAGAAGAAAAGTGAATTACTGGAGAAGCTTAATGCAAACTCCAAATTTCTGGTGGAAATGAAAGAAGATCTGGAGAGGATGAAGAGATATTTTTACAGCAGGGCTGCAACACAAGGATTTGATGAGGAACACCCTGCTGGTTCTGATGCGGTTGGGGTGAGTGGTGGCAGAGATGATGCTCTACATGTTAATGCTGAAGAGGGCAACATTGAGGCTGACAACACAGCTGCTGCAGACGCCCAACGAAATGCAAATGCAATTGACAGTGAGCAGATATTGGTTGATGCAACAAATGAAATTGATGAAGCTGTTGAAGTCGTTGTAGCATCAAAATTGGAATCTACTAACATTGGCGCAACATCTCAATCTAAGAATGGTGCAAGTCATGGAAGTCCTGAAGTACCAACTTTTGGCATTGAGGAAGCTAAAAATACTACTGAAAGAGCCCCAAGTGCTGAAGAAGAGAAAACTGTTGAAGAGCACAAGGATGCCATTGATTCCAGTTTAAGTGACGATGCATTGATAATTGTTGAGGCATTGACCTTTGTTTCGTAGCAGCTAGGCGATCTAGAAGCTGACAACACACCTGATAGAGAGGTCTGTTAATTTAATAATTAATATTTTTAGTAGGAAGCTTGTAACATGTCTGAAATTTGGTGCAGATTTGTGATGAACAAGGCCATGCTTCCCTTTATGAGGTGGTAGAGGCTATGTTGAAGGAAGAAAAGGTGATGAACATTGAAGTGGGTTATGAGAACCCGGATAGCCTAGCCATTGCGCCTTACGTGAAACCCAGTAGTCCTTTTACTCAACCAATAGTCATGTTGGTGAACCAATTACTCCTCTTTCTCAAGTACCTGCTCCCTACGTGAAGAAGTTAGTTTTGTATAAAGTTGTAACTTCGAAATCAAAAGGTAATGGGAATCAATTTTATTTTTTGTTATTGTTTGTGTTATTTTAGTGACTTTAATATAAACTTGTTCACATGACATATGTTTATTTGTTGAAATCAATGATCAGATTCTGACTAGTTCTGAAACGAAAAACTTTGCGCAGCGTGAATGAATTGACAACATGGTAAGATTGGTGAGTCAAGTTAATTTGACATGGTAAGGTTGGTGCTGACTACTTTGTTGTTTTGTGTGTATGTAGTCCATTTTCTTTGCAGCAGGCCACTTTATGTATAAGGAAAAATGTCAGACTGAGAGTATTAGTAGAGTAATTTTTAGTCCAATGTACATAGTATGTGTAGTGCTTTATTTATACACAATTTCAATTTGTTTGCCAAACTTAATTCTATTCATATTTTATGCAGGATAAGGTGATATGTAATTGTGCAAAGAGGAAAGTTAACAGACGGGTGTGGTCTTTACCGGACTACAATGAATTTTTTCAAAATTGACTTCTTTCTATAGATGATGTTTTGACAGCAAAATATGTTAGTATTGTTAATGTTCTTTGTTCTAGCTATATTGAGCTTGTGTGTATCAATTATGTGCTCCTAACTTGATTTACTTCTTTCAGCTAATGGCACCCGTGCTTCATAACAACCACTGGTGGTGCTATGTCCTTCATTGAGAATCGAAAAAATTATTTGTGCTTGACTCCCTAAGACACAAGTGTCCTAAGAGAAAACAAATTGACAACCATATTGTAAGTAGTGTTATGTTGTTCAGTATGTGGAATTGATTTTTAGTTTGTTTTGTCTATTAAGTAATAGGACATGTTACTTGAATTGGTATGTTTAAAGGCACATAATCTGAAGCTGTAGTTTTCAATGCTGATGTCTCCCCCACCCAAAGAGAAACCAACTTTCAAAGTAATCATTGAAGAGCTGCCACAACGACCAGATTTGTAAGTTGTTATGTTTGTTTATCATTCAAAGTAATCATTAATGTTACTGAATTTGTTTTTCATGTTCAGATTCGAATGTGGTATTATGGTACTCAAATATCTTGAGCATTGGGAACCTAACAAAAAGTACAATGGCCAAAGTATGCCTACTTATAGTGGGGTAAGTTCAAGGTGCAAAAAGGAAATTATTATGTCATGTATTGATGTGAAAAGTTAAGTTGAATGTAATAAGTTTTTAATTTATGATTGCAGGCGGAGCTGCAACAGTTTAGGCAAGACTACATATGCGATTGGGTTCTAGATGCAGAAAATATTCACCGCGACACTGTTCTATTCGCCATTCAGTACAACACATTTGATTTCCCAACACTAGATTGATACTTTTAGAACATCAAATGTTGTAAATGAGAAGCTGTTATATGATTTCAACAAAATTGTTTAACACTTATTGGCTTCGATGATAAGTATCCCATTTGGTGGCGTGAGTAAATTATGGACTTCATTAAAAAGGTTAACTCACACCAATTGATAAGAAATCATGTTTATATGTTTTGGAGATTGTTTTACAATTATTGCATATTAAAAACTTCCAGTTTTAGTGGAAAGTTGTGTTAGTGTAAGACCCGTAAAAATTAATTAATTAAATATTTAATTAATTAATAAATGTGGGTAGAAAGCACCTTTATGACAGTATTTATTGGTTTATGTGACGTGGAAAAGTACTAGCTCAAATGGTTGAGAGTACTTTTATTGTGTGAGAAGACTTAGGTTCAAGTCCTATGTATGACAATTATATGTTGATTGTTTTATTATTGATTTTTTTTATACTATGTATGGGTATGGAATTGACATTGTAATCTTATCATGATTGGAATGTATCACTAATATGAATTGGTTTAATTGGTTATACACTTGAAGGGTGACTAAATGGTCATGGGTTCAAACATGGTTGGGAATGAAATTTGAATTTTATTTTTTTAGTGTAGTTTTGGAGGGAATATGAGAGGGCAACGGTAAACCTAGAAGGGGCAGCCAAGGAGGAGGGGGCTGGAAATCATCTTATAAAGGTAATTAAATGAGACTTAATCACCCCAAAAGGCCTAAATTCGTTCCAGCCCTTTAACCCAATAATAAGACACATATAAAAGGCAAAAATTGAGGTGGAAAGGGGTTTTTGCAACTATTTTCGTTTTGGGTGAGAGGAGAGCAGAGATTGGAAGAGTGAGAGTGCAAGGGCTGAGTGAGAGAGAGAGAGAGGTGGAAGCAAAGAATTTGGTGCACCAAGGAATCCCTAGTCTCTTCGCAAATTCAATCAAGAATTCAGGTTAGGGGAGCTGAACCCTTGTTGTTAAGTTTTTGGTCTGTTTGTATGAGATTGGTGATCTATTGGCAAAGAATTCGAGTTGAATGTGGGGTGAATTCGGGGTAGGGTAAATGGGTATTGTTTTATTGCCAATTTCATGTGAATTGATGCTTATGATTGTTATGATGTGGTGTGTATACTCGTATGGTATGAAAAGTGAGAGTGGGAGTCGCTATGGTGTTTGTACTTTGCTGTTTTGTGAGTGTAAGATTGTCAAATTGAATTGTTGTGATCTGGGAGCGTATTTGGGTTCTCTGGTGCAGTGCTTGTGTGCGTAAAACAGTATCAGAACCTGCAATTCTCGCTTAGGCGAGTCTTGCCTAGGCGAGACATGCAGGGACTCACATTCTTAACGTACTCGAGGTTCTTGCCCAAGCGAAGAGGATTGGTTTTGAGCGACACAGACTCTCGCTCAGGCGAGTGATGTTCGCCTAAGCGAGAAAGGGAGGAGTTGCGCGTGTTGAGCGCGACTTCTCGTCCAGGCGAGGGTTTTGTGGGTTTTGAGCGAACCAGGGTCTCGCCCAAGCGAGATGGCCTCGCCTAAGCGAGATGTCGTGATCATGTGTGGTGTTTTGCTTGCGTTTTAGCCCTGGCGAGATTGAAACGGGTGTTTGGGCGAGAGACGATCTCGCCTAGGCGAGAGGATCTCGCCTATGCGAGATGACTTACTATTGTTGCTGATTTAAACTCGCTCAGGCGAGGTGGATTGGCCTAAGCGAGACTGAGGGTCTAGCTTGGGCGAGGGGTCCCTAGCTTAAGTGAGTTTATGCGAATTACTATGTTTTTATGTGCTTGAGAGTGTGTTTTGGCTGTTTATACCATGGTTAGGTGTATATGCATGT